>Ga0207422_1001568_pt1 | contig 42644 bp, 41 predicted proteins | sample MarCyaLeptolynsp_FD_187757 | JGI IMG/M metagenome (GOLD analysis project Ga0207422, IMG submission 187757) | Marine cyanobacterial communities from Panama - species 1 Leptolyngbya sp. (SPAdes) | ecosystem: Environmental > Aquatic > Marine > Unclassified | place: Panama: Panama City | collected... | reverse complement strand
GCGTTCCCGACACCCGCTCGTCGAACATTCTTCGAGCTTATGCCTTGTTTTCTATTGTTTCTTTGCCTGTTACCGATGTAAAGCCGTTTGACTTTCGAAACAACACAATTCAAGGCATTCTGATTAATCGTGTCCGACTCCGATACCGGATCCGAAGCAGTTACAAGGGTGTAGAAAACGAATCATGGCTGATCTTAAGGCAATCTGCGTCTATTGTGGATCCTCACCCGGGCAGAAACCGGTCTATGCCGAATCTGCGCAATATCTCGGCAAAGCGCTTGCCGATGCCGGTTTACGCCTCGTGTATGGCGGGGGATCCGTTGGCCTGATGGGCATCGTCGCGCGGAGCGTCCTGGAAAATGACGGCATGGTTACCGGGATTATTCCCGGATTTCTCGCCAAGAAAGAAGTCATGCTTGAACAGGCGCACGAACTGATCGTCACCGAGGATATGCATGAACGCAAGAAGACCATGTTCGAACGGGCCGACGCCTTTGTGGCGCTTCCCGGCGGCATAGGCACCCTGGAAGAACTCATTGAAATGCTGACCTGGGCGCAACTGGGACGCCACGAAAAACCGGTTCTCCTTGCCAACGTAGACGGCTTCTGGGACCCGCTCCTCGATCTGCTCAATCACATGGCCGCGCAGAATTTCGTCGCCGCAGAGTTTGTCGGCCGAATCCTGACCGTTGATCGGATGGGCGATGTGCTGCCGGTCCTCATGGAAGCCGCGGCCAGGGCTCCCGACAGAAGTCCGCTTCATCCGGCCGATGCGGACGTTTTGAGCAATTTGTAGATAACGGAATCGATCAACGCCTGAAACGACGCATCGACAATGTTCGGTGACACACCGACCGTAAACCAGCGTCTGTCCGTGTCGCGGTCGTGGCTTTCGATCAGGACGCGGGTCGTCGCCTCAGTGCCTCCGTTCAGAATTCGAACCTTGAAGTCGACGAGTTCGAGACCGGAAATGATCGATTGATACCGGCCAAGGTCCTTGCGCAGCGCGATGTCGAGCGCGTTGACCGGCCCGTTTCCCTCGGCGACCGACATATAGGTATGCCCGTCGACATTGACCTTGACGATAGCCTCCGACACGGTAAGCAATTCACCCCTGGCGTTGAAGCGACGCTCGACCATGACACGAAAACTGAGGACCTTGAAATAGTCCGGGACACTTTCCAGGTGTCGGCGCGCCAGCAATTCAAAGGACGCATCGGCACCCTCGTAGGCGTATCCGAGAGCTTCACGCTCCTTCATGTCGCGCAGCAATCCATCCAGGCGCCGATCGTTCCGATCGACGTCGATACCGACCCGCTGCAGTTCGGCCAGAAGATTCGATTTCCCGGCCTGGTCGGAGACCAGCAACCGCCTTTGATTGCCGACCTGGTCCGGAACAACGTGTTCGTAAGTCCTTGGATCCTTGACCAGCGCCGAGGCGTGAATGCCGGCCTTGGTGGCAAACGCGGTTTCCCCGACATAGGGCGCATGCCGGTCAGGCGCGCGGTTAAGGACCTCATCGAACGCCCGCGAAATCGCGGTAACCTGGGAAAGCTGGTCGTCGGAAACCCCGATTTCAAAGCGCTCGGCAAATTCCGGCTTGAGCTTGAGGGTCGGGATCAGGGATACCAGATTGGCGTTTCCGCACCGCTCGCCAAGGCCATTCAGGGTACCCTGGATCTGGCGGGCGCCGGCACGCACCGCGGCAAGCGTATTCGCGACCGCCTGTTCCGTGTCGTTATGGGCATGAATGCCGACATGGTCGCCGGGAATATGCTGGCACACGGCCCCGACAATTTCAGCAATCTCGTTCGGCAACGTACCGCCGTTCGTATCGCACAATACCACCCAGCGCGCGCCCGCCTCATAGGCCGCCCTGGCACAGGCAAGCGCGTAATCCGGGTTGGCCTTGTAGCCATCGAAAAAATGTTCGCAATCCAGCATGGCGATCTTGCCGGCCGCCCGCGCGGCTTCGACCGATTGTGTGATGGAGTCCAGGTTTTCCTCGTTGGTACACCCGAGCGCCACCTTGACGTGATAGTCCCAGCTTTTGGCGACGAAACAGATCGCGGAAGCCTGGCACGACAAAAGGTCCTTCAATCCCGGGTCATTGGACACCGACCTCCCCGGACGCTTCGTCATGCCAAACGCCGTAAACGTCGCATTTTCAGTACGCGGCCTGGAAAAGAACTCCGTATCGGTCGGGTTTGCTCCGGGATATCCGCCTTCGACAAAATCCACACCAAGCCTTTCCAGAAGTCCGGTGATTGTAATCTTGTCTTCCAGCGAAAACTCGACAGCGCTCGTCTGTGCGCCATCTCGCAGCGTGGTATCGAAGAGATAAAGCCGTTCGCCTGTCATCACATAATCCCAGGCGCTATTGCGCCAGTTCCCAGGTTGTCCCCTCAGGCCCGTCTTTCAGAACAACGCCCATTGCGGTCAGTTCATCACGTATCCGGTCAGCCCCGGCCCAGTCCTTGGATTGTCTGGCAGCCTTGCGGGCGGCAATCAGATCCTCGATTGTCTTGTCGTCAACCGTGGAAGCGGCAGGACGCCAGGCGGTCCAGTCTGCCTGCGACACCTGGAGCAAGCCCATCAGGCGGGCTCCCGCCCGAAGACCGGCAGCGGCCCCCACCACGCCCCTGGAGGCATCCCTGCGCAACTCATGCAGCGCTGCAATCGCCTGCGGCGTGTTGAGATCATCGCAGAGGGCCTCGAGCACCGAATCCGGCGCGGCTTCCGATCCATCAGCGGCTTCCGCGATTTCCGCGGTCTGTTCGCGCCAATTGTCCAGTGTCCGCTTTGCGTCGCGCACGCCGTCGGCGGTCCAGTTGATCGGTTGTCGGTAGTGGGTCGTCAACATGGCCAGCCGCAGGGCCTCGCCAGGCCATTCGGCCAGAAGCCCGTGGATCGTCTTGAAATTGCCAAGGGACTTCGACATCTTCTGGCCTTCAACCTGCAGAAATCCGTTGTGCATCCAATAGTTTGCCATGCGTTCGACGCCGAAGGCGCAGCATGTCTGGGCAACCTCGTTTTCATGGTGCGGAAACACCAGATCGATGCCGCCGGCATGGATATCGAAAATTTCACCGAGATGTTTCCATGCCATGGCCGAGCATTCGATGTGCCAACCCGGTCGCCCGAAACTCCACGGGCTTTCCCATCCCGGAACGCCCTCGCCGGAAGGTTTCCACAATACAAAATCCATCGGATCCTTTTTGTAGGGGGCAACGTCGATGCGGGCTCCAGCCTGCATTTCATCCAGGCTGCGGCGCGCTAGTGCGCCATAGGCCGGCATCGACGGTACATCAAAAAGCACATGGCCTTCCGCCACATAGGCATGATTCTCGGCGATCAACCGTTCAATCAGGACGATCATCTCCGAAACATGGTCCGTAGCCCGCGGCTCGACCGTCGGTTTCAGTACGCCCAGTTGCGCAATGTCGGCATGAAACTGACTTGCAGTCTTCTCGGTCAGATCCCGGATTGAGATTCCAAGCGATCGCGCCCGATCATTGATCTTGTCGTCAATGTCGGTGATGTTTCGCACATAAGTGACTTTTTCCGGGCCGTAGAGCGTGCGAAGCAGCCGGAACAGAACGTCGAAGACAATGATCGGTCGACCGTTGCCAATATGCGCATGGTCGTAAACCGTCGGTCCGCAGGCATACATCCGCACGTTTTCCGGATCGATCGGACCGAACGTCTGCTTTTGCCGCGTCAGCGTATTCCAAAGCCGCAATTCCATGCCTTTTCTCCCGTGCGCCAGCCGGACGTTCATGTCTGTCGATGAGAAGATGCAGGAGAACGGTCACAGCCAGCGATGATGCTAGCTGCAAATAATGAGGATTCCGTACAGGCGCGGTGCGCCGAAGAGGATTTTTGCCGTCATGGAGGTTTAATGACCGATGCGCGATGATCCGTCAACCCTGCATCCACATCCCGCATAACTTGGGCAGGCGCCGGTGACTGCCGGGTTGAATGGAGCGCGGAAACATTCCAACGACCCCGTCAGCAACGTCAGATTGGCTCGCCGTTATCCATTCACCCCCTAAATCTGATCGGCGGCGGAACGTGCACTTGTCATAAGCCGTTGTTCGGGCAGATATCCGACCATGACGTAGTCGATCTTGTCACGGGTCCAGCGAACCACGCCCATTCCCCTGAGTTCACTGTAAGACGGGGCGCTGTCGGCTTGCGAGGACGGTGTCAGGCAAAGCGCGACCGGCCGGCCGGTCTGGTCCGGCAGATAGGCCAATTGAACAATCGGAGATCCCCGGAATTTCAGGATCTGCCCGCGTCGGAATTCCAGATCTGTCGCGTCCAGATCGGGCACGGTGATGGTCTGCTGCATCAGGTCGGAGAACCGGGCCTGCAGTCTGACGACGTCCTCCGGCGATGCCTTCGAGGTTCCCACGGTCTCGCGATCATACAATGTATGATAGTCGACGACACGGGCAATCCAGGTCGGCACTCCGGCCATTTCCAGGTCTTGCCCGGCGTCGGGGCTGATTTCTCCGAACGAACGCGCGCCGATATAACCGGCGGCAATTCCGGCGACACACAAGAGCAGCGACGCCGCGATCGCCCCCATCATCCAGCGTCCGGCCGGCCGAGGCGCGCCAGATTGCATCGGCGTCACCACGGACCTTGCACTCCCTTCTGCGGATGCTCCGGACGGGTGAAATTCGGGGCCCCCGTCCCCGGGCGCATCCATCAGGATTTTGTCAGCCAGTTCATCGACTGCAAACGCGGCACGCGCTGACTGCCGCTCCAGGTCCAGTGCTTCTCCGCTCAGCCGAATAAGGCGCAAGCGTTCACCGGCCACATCATCGTGTTGGAGTTGGATTTCCACGGACTTCACATGTTCGTCGTCAAGTTTGCCGTCCGCATATTTCAGCAGGATTTCTTCCGTCAATGTCATGACCTGCCTCCGCTGTTGGACAATTCACCGTCCTTGCCCGTCCTTGGACTGCCGGCTTCCAGCGCGCGACCAAGGGCAATCCGCCCCCGAGCGATCCGGGACTCAAGAGTTCCCTGCGGAATGTTCAGGATCTCCGAAGCCTGCCGATAGGATTGTCCTTCCAGACACACAAGGGTCAACGCCGCCGCCTGTTCACTTGGTAGTTCGTTCAATTTCGACAACACCTGGGAGAAATAAATCTTCCCCACCCCAATGCGTTCCCCGTCGACGTTTCCCGGTTCGTCCTGCAGATGCACCTTGGCACGCTCCTGAACACCGGCATGCCGCAACTCGTTTTTCCAGATCGAATGCATGATGGAAAACAACCAGCTCTCCATCTTCGTTTCCGGCTCGAACTGCGTCCATCGCGTAAGTGCGCGTTCGCACGTTGCTTGTACAAGATCGTCTGCCCTCCGGTCGCCGCGACACAGCGACCAGGCAAATCGAGACAGGGCGGGCAACAGTTCCACGAGGTGTTTTCGAAACGATTTCGGCGCTTGCTGCATGGAGCGTTCAAACATTCACAGGATTTGATAACAGGAAATATCGTGTAATTTTTCGGATCCGGGAAGAAGTTCGGCACACAGGTGTTATTACTCCATACTATGCAGATCGCATCGGAGGAACCTATGATCGATAGACTATTTCACGCAGTTTTGAAAACCGGCTTTGCAACATTGTTCGCGCTCGCCGGCCTGACCTTTACGACATTGAGCGCCTCAAGCGCCGACTGGAATCTTGCCGCTGACGATTCCAAGGTGGCTTTCGGCTCCATCAAGAAGAATACAATTGGGGAAGTTCATCATTTCACTGGCCTAACGGGATCGGTTGCCGCTGATGGGACGGTTTCCGTCGAAATCGACGTCACCACGATCGAAACCTTTATCGACATCAGAAACGAGCGTTTTCTGGAATACGTCTTCGCGGCCAATGCGCCGAAGGCGGTTCTCTCTGCCAAAATCGACATGGGCAAGCTCGAAGCCCTGAAGCCCGGCGAAACCATCGATGCTGATGTGGAAGGCACGCTAACATTCAACGCCAACGATGTTCCGATCGAAGCGACGATGTTCATCGCCCGCCTCGCTGACGACAAAGTCATGGTCACAACAGACGAAATGATCATGGTCTCGATGGAAGACCTCGGCGTTCAGGCAGGTGTGGACGCCCTGCAAAAAATCGCGAAGCTTCCCGGCATTACCCGCGTGAGCCCGGTTACGTTGCGTCTCGTGTTTACGCGCTGACGAGGACATTCCAATCCCCGATCGACATTTGGTTCGCCCGGCACAATGGTCGGGCGACCCCATGTCGTTCATACATATGAACGCATTCTGAACGGGCATATCAGGCTGGGTTCAGGCGGGGCGCGCTACAACCGGTTCATCATCAAGTTGGAGAGCCGAAATGTTCCGCACAGCCCTGGTCTTGTTCTGCCTTTTCACGTTTCTCGCCGGCCCGTTCGTCGCCATCGCCGCGACCTCCGCACCACACGGATACGGTAACAGGAACGCCAAGCCAATGTGTTACTTCGCCGGCATTGCCTGCTCCAAAGGACCGACCCTGCTCCCCGCTCTGAGCCGCCTGAAGTAGATTGCGGTGGTGCGGCGCTCTGAGGACATCGATTGGGGAACATCGATCAGGCACTCCAAGCTCTATTCATCCAGCCACGCGCTGCATCTTTCCGCACCGTTGGTCCCCCAAGGCATGATCGGAACCGTCGACGTCGAATTTTTTGGGCTGCCATCCACCAGTTTGTCTGAATAAACCAGATAGACAAGAACATTGCGTTTGGTGTCGCAGCCGCGGACAATCCGCATTTTTTTGAAAAACACCGAGCGGCGCTGACGGAAAACTTCGTCCCCCTGCTCGAACTTTTCCTTGAACACGATCGGCCCGATCTGCCGGCACGCAAGCGAGACATCGGACAGTTCTTCCGCAAGCCCCAGCCAACCCGAAATTCCTCCCGTTTCCGGAACCGTGAAGTGGCAGGCGACGCCTTCAACGAGCGGATCGTCAACCGCATAGGTCGCGAGCTTGTGGTCCGGTGACAGGAATTTCCATACCGTTGATTTCTTGAAAATAAGGTCCGGTTCGTCCGTTGCCCAGGCCGATGCGGACAACAGACAAACAACCGACGTGAAAAGCGCGGCAACAAGGCGCATGGTTCATACTCCTGCGGATTTTGGGATTTGAATTGAACCGGATATGGGCATGGCATCCCGGCCTTGCCAAGACAGTGCCGGGCCCCTGCCGCGAATGGCCGCATTTACGGTCCGCAATTGAAACCGGTCACGCGCGTTCGACGACGATGATTTCATCGTCCATGTTGGGAAGCGGCAAATCCACCTCAACCCGGTTCCGCCCGAGGCGCTTTGCGGAATACAGTGCCGCGTCTGCGCGATTCAACACACCCTGCAAGCTTTCCCCGAACCCGGCCCAGGTCGCGACGCCGAAGCTGGCGGTGACCCGCAGCAGAGCGCCATCGACCCCGATCAGCGATTCCTCGATTTTCTGCCGAATACGCTCCGCGGCCTGGTAAGCTCCATCCCGTTCGGTTTCCGGCAAAAGAATTGCAAACTCTTCTCCACCGACGCGCCCGTAAATATCAAGATTCGCCCGCAAGCATTCGCCAATTCTGCGCCCGACAATACGCAGGACATGGTCGCCTATCGCGTGCCCGTAAGTGTCATTGAAACTCTTGAAACGGTCGACATCCAAAACAACAACCGAAAAAGCGCTGCCAAACCTGGCCGCCCGCTTCAATTCCTGGTTTGAAAGTTCGGTGAACGAACGGCGGTTGGGGACGCCGGTCAGTTCATCCGTATTCGCGATCTGCCGCAGTTCTTCTTCGAGTTCTTCGCGACGCTTCACTTCCTGATGCAATGTCGAACGGCTGGATTCCAGTTCCCGGGCAAGGTTTGATAATTCCCGGGCCTGTTTTTCCAGTTCCTCGTTTGCGCGCAACATGTCAGCCCGTTGCTGTTCCAGGGATTGATTTGCGCGAACAAGTTCACCGATATCCGCAAAGGTTACCGTCAACCCACCGGTGAAGGCCGACACGCCGACCTGAAAAATCGTTTCGGTCTCGTCGAGCGCAAAGGAAACCTCAAACTGATCCGGTACGCCAGTTTCGAACACTGTGCGGTAGCGATCCCAGACCCCGTTTTCTATCAGGCCGGGAAAGGTCTCCAGCAGACGAGCATTCACAAGATCGTCCGATGCGACGCCTACGATGGTCTCGACGGCTTTGTTCGAAGCGATGATAACGCCATCACAGATCCGATTATCGGTTTCAAACACCGGCGTTATCGCGAGAATTCCATTTGTGCTGGCTTGCAGTATCGCTTCGAGAATATCGTGTTTGGTTTCACGGGGCGCATTATAGACCAACAAGATTCGATCATCGCCGCTCATCCCCGCCAGAGGCAGGACAAGCCGTTCCCAGGAATGAACGGTGATTTTGTACTCTGCGGCATGAACCGTGAAGCCTGGTTTTTCATTGCACAGACAGTCATCGTAGACCGCTTTGAATTTAAGGCCGATCGACTCGGAATGATCAGATAGACGCCGACCGGTCATGTCGCAACCAGTGTCCCGGGCCAGGTCGCAACCGTAATACATATAAAAATAATCATTGCCGACCGGCAGCAACACCTTCGCTTGGCCCTGGCAGTCCGGGAATGCGTTCAGATTGAATTCGGCATAGGAGGGTATCCGGCCATGCTTCGAAAACAGGTCCTGCCAGTGGCGCAGCAAACGCTCCACTTCCTGTTTTGTCGCATGCACCGCAATATTTTCGGTGATGACCTGATAACTGCTCACTGAAACACCCCGGGCTTCCGGATGCATTACAGATGATCAAGGTTCATATTTGGTAAAGATTGTGTTTCCAGACAGATCGTGCCGCACTCGTTGCCGCAATGCCTCTGCGTTTCTCGTTGGCCATCGCCGCCGAATGGCGAAGGAAAGTCTTAAGTTTAGTCCGCTAGCATTGTGTGCGGGATGCGGGGTCTATCCATGAAATGCCGGCAAACGGGACCACTCGCCAACAGGCGGTCAATCACCGTCGTCATCCGTTGGTCGGATTCGTGCAGAGGACCGGGGATGGAGTTTGCCTTTACGGCGCGCCTTTGGAATAGTGTAGGATAGGTTGTGGTTCGTTCAGGTAACTCGGAAATGGCACAGCGAGGCACATCGACAGCGATAGCGAGACTGGCCATTGCCTGCGTCGTCGGGTTGCTTAGCCTGTTCGCCTTTGCAGAGTTTACCGGTCCCGCACTGGCCCAAAATGCTGCCTGTCGAGGTCTGGAAGCGCAACTGGCGCGCCTTGACCGCACCTCAACAAACAGCAATCCAAACTATGTGAAATGGAACCGCAACGTCAACGAGCAGCGGCGGGCCATAAGACAGACTGAACGCCAGGCACGGGCCGGTAATTGCAGACTCAACGGGAAGGCCGGATTTGGTACGCCACACGCAAAGTGCGGCCTGATCGAAAGCACATTGTCGAACATGAAATCCAATCTGAAACGATTGGAACGCCGCCGTGACCGATACTCTGGGACCGGCGGTTCGAGCGCCAATGAAAAACGGGCGATCAGGCGAAAAATGCAGCGACTGCAATGCGGAGTGAAACCGAAACGATCCGAGCAAAGGCAGGCCGCAATCAAAAGACGCAAGCCGGTGCGCAATGCCGAACCGTCTTCGCGAAGCCGGGTTTTTATCAATCCGGGCCGCCGTATCCGTGAAGGTGAACCGCGTGAGGAAATCGGTCAAAGGCGCTCCGGCCAGGGGCTTTTCTCGCTGCTTTTCGGACAACCTGCGCGAGATGCCAACCGCAACAATGATCGCGAATTCGAGGCCGGAAGAAGCCGGGTTCGCTACCGCCGACGCGAACGCATAAACAGATCGCCGCAGTTCCGCCAACAGCCACGCGTCGATGAAGACTTTTTCGACGATTTTTCCCATGGCGCGTTCAATGGAACCTACCGCACCATGTGTGTCCGGCAATGTGACGGCTATTACTTTCCGATCAGCTTCTCGACGACTGAAGCCATGTTCGATCGCGATGCCGATGTGTGTTCCCGGTTGTGCCCCTCGGGCGATTCGGAGCTGTTCGTCCATGAAAACCCCGGCAGCACGCCTGAAAGCATGACCTCTCTCGACGGTCGGGCCTATACGGATTTGCCAAATGCCTTTCAATATCGCCGGGCGTTCAACAAGAAATGTTCGTGCCGTTCCGCCTACGGCAAAATCACGACATTGTCGCGTCTGCATGTCGGCAACGGCGTTTTGCAGGTTCGCAAGAAAGCACCGCTAATCCAGAACGCATTTCCCGACCTGCCCATACCGCTGGCAAAGCGCCCGGTGGACCTCGATCCCGACAGCCGCATGAATCTGATCGGCAAATACCTGCCGATCGTCCGACGTCCGGTGGTGGCAAAAAATCGCGCCGTTCGCCAGACAGTGCGAATTGTAGGGCCAAAATATTTTTACGGGCAACAACAGTAAGACGGTATCGCATGCGTACGAACGCATGCGAAACGGTCCAAATCAGCTTCTCGCAGGGAGAGGCGCGCCGCGTTGAACCGGAGACAGCGCGACGCACATTGATCGTTCAGATTGACACAGAAATCTCTACAGCGCGTCGCGTGAAATCGGATTCACGTAACACGCCGCAGACCTTTCGCCGCGCAAATCGTTTTCGTTTGATCTGAGGCAGATCAAACGCGACATGCGTTAGAAGCCCGCCACGGCCGAAGCTGCAACCGGTGTTGGAACCGGCCGGCTATCACGGGACTTTTTCAGGTTCTCCGCGATAAGAAAGATCAGATCGAGGGCCTGGTCGGCATTCAGGCGAGGATCACAATGGGTGTGATATCGATCGGACAGATCGTCTTCTGAAATCGCCCTGGCGCCGCCGGTGCATTCGGTAACGTTCTTTCCCGTCATCTCCACATGGATACCGCCAGGATGGCTCCCTTCGGCGCGGTGGACGGCGAAAAACGATTCCACTTCCTTCAGGATACGGTCAAACGGCCGCGTCTTGTAGCCGGTTGCCGCCTTGATCGTATTGCCGTGCATCGGATCGCAGGACCAGACGACGGTGCGCCCCTCCTGCTGAACCCGTCGCACCAAAGCCGGCAGATGGTCATCGACCTTGTCGGATCCAAAACGGCAGATCAGGGTCAACCGCCCGGCTTCGTCTTCGGGATTGAGAATATCGACAAGCTTCATCAGACCGTCCGGCGACATCGAAGGGCCGCATTTCAGGCCGATCGGATTCCGGATCCCACGGGCATATTCGACATGGGCATGATCGGGCTGACGCGTCCGGTCGCCGATCCACACCATGTGCCCGGACGTGGCGTACCAGTCGCCGGAGGTGGAATCGACCCGGGTCAGGGCCTGTTCATAACCAAGCAGCAGTGCTTCGTGCGAGGTGAAGAAATCCGTCTGGCGCAACGATGGCGCTGTTTCCGGCGTAATCCCGCATGCCCGCATGAACGAAAGGGCCTCGGTAATCTGGGCCGCCATGTTGCGGTAACGATCACTTTGCGGACTGTCCTTGACGTAGTCCAATGTCCATTGGTGCACATGGTCGAGGTTGGCATAGCCGCCCTGAGCGAACGCCCGCAGCAGATTGAGCGTCGCTGCCGATTGCCTGTAGGCCATATCGAGTCGTTGCGGATCCGGAAACCGGTCCTGTTCGGTGAATTCGATCCCGTTGATGATGTCACCGCGGTAACTCGGCAGTTCAATGCCTCCCGAAGTTTCCGTCGGTGCGGATCGCGGTTTCGCAAATTGGCCAGCGATACGGCCCACTTTGACCACCGGCTGGCTGCCGGCATAGGTAAGAACCACGGCCATTTGCAGGAAAACCCGGAAAAAATCGCGAATGTTATCCGGATGGTGTTCGCTAAAGGATTCCGCGCAGTCTCCCCCCTGGAGCAAAAAACCGTCGCCGGCGGCAACTTTGGCAAGGCTATCCTTGAGCCGCCGTGCCTCACCTGCAAAAACCAGCGGCGGATAGCTCGCAATGCGTCCTTCGACGGCATCGAGCACCTGCTGGTCCGGGTAGTCCGGAACTTGTTCAATCGGCTTTGAACGCCACGAATCCGGTGACCAATTCTGGCCCATCATCCTTCTCCTGGTTGGATTCCAATCCATGGGGCCGGCGGCTCCGTTCATCGGCACGCCCCTGCAACCGCCATGAATGTTGGCGGGTTATACACAGGCTTTGCAGCAAATTCCACAGCCGAATCACGAGGGCAATCATTTCCATACCGGTGTGATGGAATCTCCACATACCCGGCCCCCTGTTCGGCCTCCGGTCAGCGGCCGTCACGAAGCGGCGGGGTTCCATCCTCGTCGTGGTGTTGCGAATGGAGGAGAGCATCGAAAAGATTGCGCTCCTGTTCCGACAATTCTACCGCACGGGCATAGTTCGGAGCATGACGGTCCGTAAGGATATTCCGGTTCCAGCCGAAGGTGTCGGTCACGAAACGCTCGAGCCCCGATTGACCAAATTCAGCGAGATAGCCCTGCATGACAGCATCGACATAGCTCTGCCAGATCGGGAATCGGGCATCGTTTTCGCCGCGATGTTTCGGTTTGGCCACATAGACATAGACCTCTTCGACCTCGATGGAGTGATCAAGGTCCAGGTCCTGCATTTTTATGCTCGTCCGGTCATACCGGAACTCGCGTTCGTCGACCTTCGGCAGGTTTTCGGCCTTGTCGATGACCAGCAATCCCTGGATAGTCGCCTTCTCGTCCTGCGTCGCCGTCAGCGAGCAGACCGGCCCGCGCGGCGTCTCCCCGCGTATGCGCCATTCGCGGCGAAATCCCTTGAGTTCCCCACGCGCCACGTCGATGTAGGATGTCTGCAATGTCTTGCGGTTGACCAGCGAACCGTACCCGAAATAGCCAATCATTCTGTCACGTGTCATGAAGCCCGCTTGTCATTCGAAGTTGAGGTCCCGGATTTGGTCGACGCTCATCCCCTATGCCTTTAAACATGCCCTGTGCCCTTAAACATGGACGCGTCCGCTCCGATCGATCCGCCGCATGAGATATCCGAGGCAATCGAGCCGGACGGCATTCGGATCCAGCGAAAGCATTGCGGGAATTGCCCGTTCGAGCAGTCGGATCTTGCCGGCTTCGTATCCGAGAATTGGAGCATGTGTTGCCCCCGCGACGGCGGCCGAGGCCTGCGTTTCCAGCGACAGGCGTCTTGTCCCCTCGCCTCCGAGCGAGCCAAGGACCTCGCCTTTTGTCAATTCGGAGAAATTGAGGTGATCAAGATCATCGCGGAAACGGAAATCCGCCTCCGACCCGTCGAACGAAAACGATGCGTCCGCAGGGACCTTGAGGATCGCGTAGGTCTGCAGAATGTCGATGTCCCGGTCTGGCACCGGGTGATCGGGAAACGCGCTCATCGCCAGTGCCGCCCTGATCAGATCGGCCGCATGTTCGGCCCCGGCAGCAATGCCGGGTTTACCGCATTCCAGCGTCACCGCCGGGCAAAACTCGGACAGTGCGGACGATTGGACGCCAACCGGTTCGGTGAAATAGACGATCACGCGCGAAAACAGGCTGGCGAGATGCAAAGTGGGTTCGTCAAGCCGATTGACGCATCCGTAATGCGGATTGCTGCCGGTATTGTTGTGAACATCAATGCTGGCGAATGGATTGCACGCAGCAACGGCTTCGACGACTTCGCGCATCAGCGCTGCTTCGGCGCTGTCGGAATAACGGGTGCCCGGCCAGGCGCGATTGTAGTCGACCTGATGCGGCAGCGTGCGCATATTGGCGGCGGCCGCCTCGATATTGCCGACAAACACCATCAGCGAGCGCGGCAGCCGTCGGCTTTGATAATGGCGCAGCACGGATCGAATGGCGTCCCAACCGGTATCCTCGTTACCGTGCAAAAGGACGCTTACAAAAAGCGGTCGCGGGTCATGGCCTTCGAACGAAAACAATGTCGGGCCCGGCATCAGAGCGGCGAGATCGCGCGCCTCCACCTGCAGCAGAGCTTCGGGAAGCGTATCGGTTCTGGTCAATCCGGGCAGGATGGCTTGGCTCGTCGTCAAAAACTTGCGACCTCAGTCAGTTTGGATCTCATTACCCTGCGCATTTCTTCCCCCCGTTCTCCAACGAAGCGTCATCGAAGACTGTCCGCATCACACAATTAAGCGATGGGGATGTCCGCTTAGACCGCACAAGAGGAATGGGAAATGACACAACGGAGTGCGATTTTTTTCATGTTTGGGCCGGGCTCGTCAAGAGGCATCACAGGGGTTCGCAGTTGGCGCAACAAAGACCGGGTTATCCAACGACCGGTTCAGTTCGCCGGATCCGGAGCCAGCGCAAACCGCGACATGCGATCTTCGTATTGACAAGCGGGAGTGCGCCGGTTGAAGTCGCCACCCGTTCCTTCAAACTGTCCCGGAGTTCGCCATGACCATCGACATCGCCCGCGTCCGCGCCGACACGCCCGGATGTGAGGCCGTCCTGCATTTCAACAATGCCGGCGCGGCGCTGCCGCCGCGGGCAGTCGTGACGGCGATGAAGGATCATCTCGACCGCGAAGCGATAATCGGTGGCTATGAAGCGGCCGCTGCGGCCCATGCAGCGCTTGAAGATTTTTATCCTGCTTTTGCCGAGCTTCTCAACGCCGATGCCGGAGAAATCGCCTTTGTCGAGAATGCAACCCGGGCATGGGACATGGCCTTTTACGGCATCCCATTTGCCCCCGGCGATCGAATCATAACCGCCCGGGCGGAGTACGTTTCCAACTATCAGGCGTTCCTGCAGGTACAAAAACGGGTCGCAATCGAGATCGACGTCATCGAAAACGACAATAAGGGCCAGGTCGACATTGCCGCTCTGGAGGCCGCCGTAACGCCGAAAACCCGCCTGATAGCGATGACCCATATTCCGACCCAGGGCGGCCTCATCAATCCCGCCGAGCGTGTCGGCAAAGTCGCTGCCCGCCACGGTCTGCTCTATTTGCTCGATGCATGCCAGTCAGCCGGACAGATCCCGCTCGATGTCGAGAAGATCGGTTGCACGATGTTGTCGGGAACCGGTCGAAAATTCCTGCGCGGGCCGCGCGGGACCGGTTTCCTGTATGTGCGCAAGAGCGCCATGGCACAGGTCGAGCCTGCTTTCGTCGACCTTCACGCCGCGACATGGACCGATAGCGATACTTACCGCTGGCGCTCGGACGCACGCCGATATGAGGGATGGGAACGACCGATGGCCGGGCAGATCGGCCTCGCCACCGCCGTGCGTTATGCGCTCGATATCGGCATGGACAGGATCGGCGACCGGGTCATAGATCTTGGAGGCCGCCTACGTGGCCAACTGGCGGCAATTCCCGGCGTATCGACACACGATCTTGGCGAACACAAAGGCGGGATTGTCACCTTCACCAAACACGGTCTATCACCGGACGACGTCAAACGGCAACTGTCGGAACGCGGCATAAACGTCTCGGTCAGCGCACACAGTTCCGCGCAATTGGACATGCCCACCCGCGGCCTGACCCAGGTCGTGCGTGCTTCGGTCCATTATTACAATCTTGAAGACGAAATCGATCGTCTGTGCGAAGTCGTGGCGGATCTGTGAGCAAAGTTTCCACGAAGCCTTCAAAGCGGTGTCACAACTAACGCCGTGGACACAATCAACTCCGAACCTGTTCCGTAGCCGTCCGCATCGTGACAAGCTCTTCGGAAGCGGTCGGATGTACGGCCATGGTGGCATCGAAATCGGCTTTGGTCGCACCCATTTTCAGAGCTATGCCGAGTACTTGCGCCAGTTCGCCGGAATCCGGCCCGAGAATATGGCAGCCGACCACTCTGTCTGTATCCGCGTCCACAAGCAGTTTCATGAACATCTTTTCATCACTGCCCGACAGCGTGTGTTTCATCGGTCTGAACGAGGATCGGTAGATATCGAGATTGGGATGAGCGGCACGCGCCTGTGCTTCAGTGAGCCCGACAGTGCCGATTTCGGGTTGAGAAAACACGGCTGTCGGCACCATGTCATAGTCGACCCTGATGTCCTTGCCGCCAAAAACCGTATCGGCGAAGGCGTGGCCTTCGCGAATGGCCACCGGGGTCAGATTGTAGCGATTGGAAACGTCGCCAACAGCATAAATGCCTTCCACGTTCGTGCGCGAATAACCGTCGACAACGATTGAGCCGGATGCATCGGTCTCAACGCCGGCTTTGTCCAGGCCAAGACCCTTCGTATTGGGGTTCCGGCCGATTGCGAACATGATCTGGTCGGCGTCTATGGTCCGGCCCTGCTGAGTGTGGCCGACCAATGCCTGGCCGGTTTTTTCGATTTTCGAAAGGATATCGCCGCATATCACGCGGATACCCTTTTTTTCCATCTCTGCATGCAGGTGGCTTCGGATGTCATCGTCGAATCCCCGCAAGATCTCTTCGCCGCGATACAGCAACGTGGTTTCGGCGCCGAGGCCGTTGAAAATTCCAGCAAATTCGACCGCGATATACCCGCCGCCCGCGACGATGACCTTGTTTGGAAACGCGTCGAGGTAAAAGGCCTCATTGGAGGAAATGACATGTTCCATACCCGGCAGGTCAGCGCCCATGTTCGGCGTTGCTCCGACAGCAATCAGAATGCGCTTTGCCTTGATCAACTGTCCCGAGCGAACCAGGCGCACCGTGTTCGTGTCTTCAAATTCCGCGCGGTCGTCGAACATATCAACGCCGGCCTTTTCAAGATTGCCGCGATAAATGCCCTCCAGCCGGTTTATTTCCCGGTCCTTGTTGGAGACGAGTGCCTGCCAATCGAAACCGTGCTCACCGACCGACCAGCCAAAGCCGCGCGCTTCTTCGAATTCTTCGGAAAATTTCGAAGCGTAAACGAAGAGCTTTTTGGGTACACAGCCCCGGATCACACAGGTGCCGCCGTAGCGATGCTCTTCCGCCACGCCAACCTTGGCGCCGTGGGTCGCTGCGATGCGAGCTGCGCGCACACCGCCGGAGCCGCCGCCGATGACAAACAGATCATATTCTTTCGACATCAATACCTCTTTGCGACGCGATACTCTCGCGTCACCTTTGTTTGTGCACACGATGTGAAACGCGGTGTGTCAGAAACGTCCCACGACGACAATATCCGATGGCCCCGTGAAGCACGAAACCGCAACGCACGCGCGGCGAGTCAAGCGAACGGTGCCGGACATCAGACGATTGTCGGCATCGGCAGGTTACTGGGCTGGTTTAATTTTATCTTCAAGGTCCTTGCGAACGAGATCGATAATCTCTACCGACAAACCGTCGCCCCACTGCTTCGCCGCAACGGCGCTTTCCTGCAGTAACGGACCCGATTCGGCTGCAAAGCGCTGTCCGGCTTCCGAATTGAAAAACTCGGCAATCGTGCGGATCTGATCCTCGGTAAACCGATCCGCCCAAATTTTGACGACTTCATTGTCAAGATCTCTGCGCCGTTCGACCAGCGAAAGCGCTGCATTCGTGGTCGCTTCCTCGATTTCGGCGGCCAGGGCCGGATTGTTGCGCACAAAAAGCGCCCTGGCCTGTTCCGCCATTGTCGGGATGATCTGATCGAAACTGTTGAAAACCTTCAGCCCGGACATGACTTCGCGCACGTTCTTGAGATGTTCCTCGCTGTGGGTTTCCTGGGCGACGACCGGCGCATACACGCTGGCCACGCCAAGCAGGCCGCCGACGACCATGCCGGTTATCGTTTTCCTGTCAAAAATCATTTACATTCGCTCCGTTTGATCGGGGATGTGTAACAGACGTCCATTCACATCCAATACCTTTTCCTTGTCCATTTGCATTTCCTGCCTTCTCTGACGATCCCGTCCAAACAGGAAAACGCGCGCATCAGGACAGTCCCGACTCTTTTCCATCGGCAAATTCAGGCCGTTGGCGTCAACTTTTCAATTCCATCGCCCGACGCGATATAGGCCTGTGTCGCGATTCCGACAAACAGTCCGCACTCCACAATCCCCGGAACCGAATTCAAATCCGCCTCGAGGGTTTCCGGATCGGGTATCCGCTGTAAGTGCGCATCGACGATGAGGTTACCATTGTCGGTTCGGAATACCTCCCCATTCGGTGTTTTTCGCACGACAAGCGGCGCATCCCATCCCCTTGATTGAAGCATCGCGTCCAGCCGCCGCAATGTCGAACGATAGGCGAACGGCACCACTTCGATTGGCAACGGAAACGCCCCAAGCATATCTACCTTTTTTGTCTGATCCGCAATGACGATCATGCGTTCCGATGCACAGGCGACGATCTTTTCGCGCAGCAACGCCCCGCCACCGCCTTTGATCAGGCAAAATCCAGGATCTATCTCGTCGGTCCCGTCCACAGTCAGATCCAGCGTCAGCAAATCATCAAGATCCTCAATCGTGACGCCGCAGGAATCCGCGAGCGACTCCGTGGCCTGCGATGTGGCAACACAGCGAACGGACAATCCCTGTCTCACCCTTTCGCCAAGTGCCCGCACGAAGAACGCCGCCGTAGACCCTGTTCCAAGGCCGAGTTTCATGCCCGGGCGAACAGCTTCCAGAGCCATTTCGGCCGCTTCTTGCTTCAAACGATCGCTCATAGAGGGTCACACTTGGCGAGGTCAAAAAGGGAATGAGCCGAAACTTGCCGACCCTTCGGATGCCGCGCTAGAGCCACGATAGCCGAATTACCCGAAGGCTTATTTCGCATGGTCGGGCGTATGGGTTCAAACTCCGGCCATGAGCATATATTTGACATCGACGAATTCGTCCATTCCGTGATGTGACCCTTCGCGGCCGATACCGGATTCCTTGATGCCGCCAAACGGAACCAGTTCCGAGGAGATGATCCCGGAATTGATGCCGACCATTCCGTATTCCAACGCTTCGGCGACGCGCCAGACCCGGCCGATATCGCGCGCATAAAAGTAGGAGGCAAGCCCGAACTGGGTATTGTTGGCCATTGCAATGACCTCTTCTTCATCCTTGAACCGATAGACTGGCGCCACCGGTCCGAAGGTTTCCTCCTGGGTGACAAGCATGCGGGTGGTCACATCTTTCAACACTGTCGGCTCGAAATAGGTACCACCAAGAGCATGGCGATTTCCGCCAACCACCACCGAAGCGCCATTGGCGACCGCATCGGCAATATGCGCCTCGACTTTTTCGACGGCGTCGGCATTGATCAGCGGCCCCTGCATCACGCCGACTTCGACGCCGTTTCCGACTTTCATTTTCAACACTTCGCCGGCCAGCTTCTCCACGAACGCATCGTAGACCTTGTCCTGGACGTAGAGCCGGTTCGCACAGACACAGGTCTGCCCCATGTTCCGGTATTTCGAAACCATCGCGCCTTCGACGGCGGCATCGATGTCGGCATCGTCAAAAACGATGAACGGGGCATTGCCGCCCAGTTCCATACCGACACGTTTGACCGTATCGGCAGCTTGACGCATCAACAGTTTGCCGATTTCCGTCGAACCGGTGAACGTGATCGCCTTGACATCCGTGTGACTGGTCAGAACGGCGCCGATTTCGCGGGAGTTTCCGGTAAGAAGATTGAATACGCCCGGCGGGAATCCGGCTCTGTCAGCCAATTCGGCAACGGCAAGGGCCGTCAGCGGCGTCTCCGTTGCCGGCTTGCAGACGACAGTACATCCAGCTGCCAGTGCCGGGGCGACCTTGCGGGTGATCATCGCCAGCGGAAAGTTCCAGGGCGTGATCGCACCGACAACCCCGATCGGCTGCTTTATGCAGACGACGCGTGCATCCGGCCGGAAGCTGGGTATGGTTTCGCCGTAAACGCGCTTGGCTTCCTCGGCATAGAATTCGGCAAACGCCGCTCCATAGGCGACTTCGCCGCGCGATTCGGCCATCGGCTTGCCCTGTTCCGACGTCATGATCAATGCCAGATCTTCCTGATTTTCCATCATCAGGTCGAACCATTTGCGCAATACAGCGCCCCGTTCCTTGGCCGTTTTCGCAGCCCACGGCTTGAAGGCCGCATGAGCCTTTTTCACCGCGTCGGCAGTTTCCGCCTCTCCGAAGTACGGGACCTTCGCCAGTGTCTCACCGGTCGCCGGATTGGTCACCGCAATCGTCGCGTCTCCGGACCAACCGCCGTTGACATAACATTGCTGCTTCAAGAGGGAGGCATCGGAAAGGTTCATGTTGATCTCTCTGGTCCGGCCCGACTGGGGCGTGTCTCGGCAGTGCGCCTTTGGGCCGCTCTTAGCACGCCGGAGGGTGGAGACTCAATCTGATCGGCGAAATTCATGTTCCCGCGACTCTGAGGAATTTCATTGAAAGACCTTGTCTCATTATTTCCGATCCCGTAACGACAAACAACCTTCAGGAGATCACATTCAAACGGCCCGCAAATCATGCAATGCCTCCCGTCCCACACATGATCCCTTTCGTTTGTGCACCGGCGATTTCCAGTCATAACAATCCTCAGCGGAGATACCCATGACGGCACCTGTTATTGCCTTTGATCTTGACGGCACCTTGATCGATACCGCCCCCGATCTCATTGCTGCCCTCAACTGGGTGCTCACAGAGGGCGGCTATGCCGCCGTAGATCCCGCCGCCGCGCGGCCCGCGATCGGCTACGGCGCCCGCGTGATGATCGAAAAAAGTCTGCAAGACCAGAAGGTCGCGCTCGCCAAGTCGGATATCGACCATATGCATGCTGCCTTCCTGTCCCACTACGCCGCGCATATTGCCGACGGGAGCCGCCCCTTCCCGGGCCTTGAAAACGCGCTCGACACATTGACCGAACGCGGCTGTATCCTGGCGGTGTGCACCAACAAGGGGGAACGTCTGTCGCGCCTGTTGCTGGATCAGCTCGAACTCAGTTCAAGATTTGCCGCGATCTGCGGGGCCGACACGTTTGCCAATCGCAAACCCGATCCGAGCCACCTGTTCGGAACCATCGAACGCGCCGCCGGCGTCCCGGAGCGCTCGATTATGGTCGGAGATTCCATCACCGACATCAAGACCGCAAGAAACGCCGATATCCCGGTCGTCGCGGTCGATTTCGGATATACCGAAACTCCCGTTACCGAACTTGGCCCGGACGCAGTCGTGTCGCACTATGACGACATGATAGCCGCGATGGAAGAGATCGCGCCCCATGTCTTTTAACGGATCGGCAGTTCGTTCGAAGTTCGCAGGACCTACCTGTTACCGCAACAGAGTCGTTCAGCGTTTCAGCGACCAAGGGAGGTTCGACACAGCTTGAAGCTCAAACCGGCTCTCTTTGCAGTGATCGCGATGGCCCTTGGAACCCTGTTTGCGCTGGTTTCCGCGGAGGCGTTGTTTCGTTTCTTGCCGGTGAGTGACGGTTTGATGGCGATGCCGGTTCATGCCGGCGCACCGGTTTTCCGGTTTTCGCCCGACCGCGAGGTGACGTGGTCCCGGGATTGGAACTTCTCCATCGTCAACCGGATCCGCGTCAACAATGCAGGTTATGTGAATGACCAGGATTATGTCCGCGACAGCCGTCCGCTGCTGGCAATTGTCGGAGATTCCTACGTCGAGGCGGCCATGGTCGCGCCAGAGGAAACCGTGCATGGCAGGACCGCAAGAGCCGCCGGCACGGGCCGGCGCGTATACAGCTTCGGCGCATCCGGTGCACCACTCAGCCAATATTTGGTCTGGGCCCGGGAGGCGAAGGTCAAATGGGCGGCAAATGCACTGGTCATTCTGATCATTGCCAATGATTTCGATGAAAGCCTTGTTGAGTATAAGTCAGCGCCGGGCTTTCACTATTACACACGGCGGGACGACGGGCATCTCGAATTGCAGCGCCAGGATTACCGGCCCAGCAGCCTCCGGCAGATCCTCAGGAAAAGCGCCCTTTTCCGCTATCTGGCACTCAACCTCCACGCGCTGGAACGCCTGAAAGTGCTGCTCAGATCGCTTGTTCCGTCCGCGCAGGCGCAGAACTATGTCGGCAACACGTCGGCAGACGCCGGAAAGACACGCCTGCAGAAATCACGCCAGGCGGTCTCCGCCTTTTTGCGCGACCTGCAGAGAGTGAGCGGATGGAAACCCTCAGAGGTTCTCTTTCTTGTCGACGGCATACGCTATCCGGCCAACGGCAAAGCAGTCTCCGGGAGTTACTTTGTTCAAATGCGCAATTATTTCATGTCCATGTCGCGACAACAGGGATTCGGGAACATAGACCTCGATCCGCTTTTTTTCGCCCGGCATCGTGCCGACGGCGCTCGGTTCGAATTTCCGACAGACGGTCATTGGAACGGGCTAGCGCACGGCATTGCAGCGCAGGCGCTTGTGGACAGCACGTTTTTTGCTGATTGGACAAGCACGCCGGACGACCAGCCGGTGAAGGAAAGCGCGTCGAACCAAGGCCAATAGATCCAAACATCACAACCAGAGGCGTGCTCGTATTGCAAACGGAACAGCCTCGCACTGATGGCAACAAGGCGCCGAGTTGCCTGCGTCAATTATGACAAAAATGACCTTTGTCGAAACATTCAGCGGAATCCCTGCCGAAATGCGAACCATTCGCAATTTTCTTCTTGCCACAACCCCCTGACACCACTAAGGAAACACCGTTCCACGAGAACAAACCGGGCGCGTAGCTCAGCGGGAGAGCATTCCGTTCACACCGGAAAGGTCACTGGTTCAATCCCAGTCGCGCCCACCATTTTTCCTGGTTTTCTCTCACGGCCGCAGGCCTCCGAGGGGTGGGCTGACCGCCCGGTGCCGGCTCGCGCTTTCGCCCCCTGCGGGCTGGACCTTTCTCCATTCGGCTCCATCGCTTGCACAATCTCACGACGGCGACAAGGTTGACCGGAAATGCCGCTCGCCTCACACCGTCGGCGCAAACCCCCGACGCGACTCGAGAAAACTGTTTGCCGACCGATACCTTAACCTTGACCACTCAATCTGGGACCAGGCGCTATTAGGAATTGAAAACATCGGCGACGTATGAAACCCTGTCATTTTTACTAAGGGAGGGCACGAAAGCGATGGAAATACCGGAGGAATTACAAAAGGCCTTTGAAGAGTTGTGCGTTGCCCAGCGACATTACCTCAGCGTAAAATCAAGCCTGGCCCCGGAGAGTAAAATTATCGAGGCGATGATCGAAAGAGAACGCGCCAGGGCCAAATTCGATCAGCATCTGAACAATTTGACGCCACAACGAAACTGAACCATGAGTTCGGCCATCAATGTTTGCACCAGACCTTCGGTGGTCCCTCAATTAGGTGTTTTCAGTGTAAATCCCGGTCGGAGAGCACATCAGTTGCATCGTGAACAACGACACGCGAAGATAGAATGCGTTCGAAGATGCCGACACACATGGAGGGGCAAAAACAGGCACGTGCACTGGAGGCGCTGCAGGCCAAAAAGACGATTATGAGCAGACCGCACAGACCGCCCGGCATCGATGAAGCCGCGAATGGGGATAGGGCTTGGTGAAAATCCTGATTGCACTGACAATCGTCTGGATCATCTCGGAATTGTGCATTCACCTCGCGACCTTTCAGGGACGCTCATCCTATTTCATTGCCGGAAGCGCGACTGTTGTCGTGACCCTTGTCGGCGGCTTTCTTTCCGCGCTGCCCACCTGAACTTCAAAAAGCAGGATCTCCGAAACAAAACAGTCATCATCGGGAATGCAATCAATAGGACCGTTGATGGACGCAAGGCACAGGTCGGAGGATCAACAGAGCGCGCAAACTTCCAGCTGCTTGAGCGGCAAGGCGAACCGTCCGGGAAATGGCGCTGTTCGTCAGCCTTTTGAGCCAACCCTGCGTCGATCATACGGCCTCACCACTTTGGCCGCACACCGATTCCGACGACTTTCCCGCCGCTTCGCCCATAGGCCACCGTAATGCCGACAATCGTTAGCGTACCATTCAGTTCGACGAGGATCGGCGCCCCGCTGGCCCCCTTGGTACTGTCGCAGGTATGGGTGAAGACATTGCCGTTTTCCAGGATCCTCAAAAGCCGGCATCCGTCCTCGACCGACAGGATATGCGCCGCATCCTGATGATACGCCGCGAGAATTAATGGCCTTTCGGCAATTTCGGAAAGCGAACCACGATAGAACGGGAACGGGAAAATCGAAGGGGCGGACAAACCCGGTAAATGCTCCGGGCCGCTGTCCGAAGCCAAGGCCTCTGTCAGTTTGATCAAGGCCCAATCCTCGTCAATCCGCACAGGGCGGCCGCGTTCGTCCAGGTCGATCTCGCTACGTTCGATGACCGCGCCAGCGGCATCGGCGACCTGATCGCTGCGATTGTAGCCGGCGGTAAAGTGCAGGGAATTCGCGGGCGGCCATCGACGCGTGCGCACGTTGTAGAGGCAATGTGCCGCTGTCAGAACCAGATCGGGTGCGATAAGTGTGCCGGTACAGAAGCCACCAAAACGGCGGTTGACCCGCCCGATCGCGTTCCACGGCGGTTCGGAGCTTTCCACTCGTCTGCGGCCGTCCTCGCCGATCACGCCCGGCAGCAGATCCCAACGCTTTCGCTCTGCCGCCTCGCCGATAAGGGTGTTGAAGGGACCAAACAGAACAATGGTAAACGAAACGGCTATGAAGGCGGCACGCAGAGGGAACATGAACCCCAGACACCACGATCCCGGACCCGGGTCAATTGACACTTCCAAGGTCGTCCGCACACGGCCGGTCGGCCGGTGCCCACAGGCGTGCAGGTTGGACGATACCTTCCCCGGTGTTGACCGGTCAATTTCCGGAGCACCCTGAAGTCAGACGGCCGTCTCGTATTCGATCCGTTCCATGGCCCCCCAGGATTCAAGGAACCGGGGAACATCCGTTGCCGGCATCGGTTTGGCGTAGAAATAGCCCTGAGCCCGTTCGCACCCGATCTGCCTCAGGCATTCGGCGTCTGACGCCTTTTCAATCCCTTCCGCCACGGTCGAATAGTCAAGGGAATGTCCGAGTGTCACCAGGGATTGCACGATGGCCCGCGATGCGGTGGACTGGACGATACGCTGAACAAATTCCTTGTCGATTTTCAAAATGTCGAAGGGTGTGTCCTGCAGGTGGGTCATTGAGGAAAACCCGGTTCCAAAATCGTCGAGCGCGATCAGGATCCCTTGCGCGCGCAAGGCGGCAAGGGTCTCCATGATGGATTCTTTCGATTTGAAAACCGTATTTTCCGTCACCTCCATGATCAGCTGTCTGGGCAGCAACCTGTGTTTTTCCAACAGAGTCGAAATGGAAAGCAGGAAACCCGGGTCGAGCAGATTGGCATCGGTTACGTTGATGCCAATACGTCCGAACGGGACGCCGGCGGACCTCCAGCGGGCCATGTCACCGGTCATCGCTTTGATCATGGCATCGCCAATGTCGGCAACAATCTCCTGGTTCTCGAACACTTCGGAGAATGCACCGGCCGGCAACACTCCCTTGACCGGATGATTCCAGCGCGCCAACGCTTCAAAACCGGATACCCGGTTGCAATCGAGCCCGACGATCGGTTGGTAGTAGGGAACGATTTCGCCACGCCCGAGCGCCGCCTTGAACTCGCCAATCAATTCCATTTTTCGTGCGAACTCAGTCCCAAACCGACTTCGATATCGGCTGATCTTGCGCCGGGCCCGAGATTTTGCATCGTAAAGTGCCAGGTCGGCATTGGCCATAAGTTCCTCAAGGCAGCGGTTTTCCCCTGAGCACACGACGAAACCGACAGATACCTTGATCTCGATCGGTCTTCCCTGAAACTCGATCCTGTGCACCAGGTCACGAAATTGTTCTTCAATCGCCGTTTCCACCGCTTCGGCAGACTTGAAACCACGCATGATCAGAGCAAATTCGTCGCCCCCCAGCCTTGAGACATGGGTTTCCGGTCCGACCAATGATTTGAGCCACTGGCTCGTCGCCTTCAGCACCGCATCTCCGGCGGCGTGACCGAAATGATCGTTGGTCTGCTTGAACTGATCGAGGTCGATCAGACACAGAGCGCCATATCCGGTTCCGCCCTCGAATTCCGCGATCGCGCGCCGGGCCTCATCTTGAAAAGCCGTTCGGTTGGCAATGCCGGTAAGGGGATCGGTTTCGGCAAGTCTGCGCACTTCGTTTTGCCGGTTTCGTTCTTCGGTGACATCCTGAAATGTCCCAAACAGATTTTGCGTTCGCCCGTCGATGATTTCGGCTTCTCCGAGCGCCCGCACCCAGCGAAAATTATTTTTCATCGTCGTGAACGGCAGGATGAGATCGAAAGCCTCGCCGGTTTTCATCGTCCGAGTCAGCGCGTCCTGCAGCTCGGCACCGGCTTCTTCACCGTAGGGCGCCAAGGCCAGTTCGAGACTGATCGGCGCATCGGGTTCCAGGTCGTAGATATTGTAGATCTCATGGGACCAGTCGAACTCTCCGGATACCAGATTGTATCTCCAGGCGCCGATCTTGGCGATCCGCTCGACGTGATGAAAGACCACTTCGCTGAGACGGATTTCCCGCCCTGCCAATTCCAGGCGTTCACTTGAGAGATACTCCGCCGTCATGTCCCGGGCGATCCCTCGATACCCGACAAATTTACCGGACTCTGAGAAATGCGGCGTACCGCTCGATTCCATCCACCGAACGGGATTGTCGCCTTCCTTTATCGGATAGCGGAACGACCGAAACGACCTGTGGTGGAGCAGATCCTGTCGATGCTCTTCCAGTTTTTCCGCCTCGATGGCGACTTTACTGAGCATTTCCAGACGCGTCGCGCCCAGGACAGATTCGACCGGCAATCCGGTCAGGACCTCGAAATTTGCCGAAACGAAGGTGAATCGGAGATCTGCGTCCGTTTCCCAGGCCCAATAATCCGAGCTGGAAACGAACTGTGAAACTGACTCGATAAGGTTCATGTCACGCGCCGCACACAACAAACTCTAATCTTCGACAATATCATTGGTAGGTTTATGATCGATTAAGTTGCAAAACGCGGTCATCGCCTATGCAATCGATCGATTTAAAAAGAACAAATGAGATGGAAAAAAGCGTGGAACAAGGACAGTGTGCCTTTCGATCTTCGCGCCGGGCATTTCTCACTGGGGTCAAATATTACTGCCATGCAGCAAGGCCGCTGCTCAAGGACTTGAATGTATTCGGCGCGCAGGACGGCCGAGCTTGAAAATGCAACCAGTTTGGAAAAACGCTGGTCCTACACTAATGATAATTGCGAATCCAACCAGTCCAAAACGCCATGACTCAGTCCGACGAAACAATTGCATTGGAACAATTCCTCCCCTATCGCCTTGCCCGGCTTGCCGGGGAGATCAGCCAGCAATTACGACAAATATACAAGGCGGACCATGGCCTTACGATTCCCGAATGGCGGGCACTGGCCACGCTGGGACAATTCGGCACGGCAACAGCCAAGGGGATCGGCATGCACGCCGCGATGCACAAGACCAAGGTGAGCCGTGCGATCGTCGCACTGGAGGATCGGCGCTGGGTGACTCGTAGCCAGAACCCGAATGACCGACGCGAGGACATCCTGACCCTGACCAGACAGGGCAAGCAGGCCTATCGGGCGCTTGTTCCGAAACTGAGGGCCTTTGAAAACGCAATCGTTGAGCGGTTCGACGACAATGCCGGGAATGATCGCAAGGTCGATCTGTTCGCCACCCTGGACGCGCTCGAGCGGGTCCTGGGCATCATGAACACGCCTCCCGCAAACACCGGGCACGGGACAGCCACGGACCAATCCGAATTTGAATCCCACAATTGACCGGGTTCAAATTCCCGTTATGAAGGCACACTCCGGTGGTCACGAAAACGGGAACCGGAATATCAAACCGTATCAATCTGGTCTTGCCATGTCTCCGAAATACCGCTCCAGTACCGAACTGCAGGCCGCCCGCGACGATGGCGGACTGTCGATCACCCTCATGGGCATGTCGGGCGTCGGAAAGACCACCCTGGCGAGGGCCCTGGCGACAAGCGACTGGTTTCACTATTCCGGCGATTATCGAATCGGAACTCACCATCTCGAAGAAGCCATCATCGACAATATCAAGATCGAGGCGATGAAGGTCGAGCGGCTGCGCCAATTGCTGCTTTCCGACCTGATCCATATCGGAGTGAACATCGACGTCGACAATATCAGCGTCATGTCGGACTACCTCGGCACGCTTCGCGATCCGGAAAACCCCAACGGGCTGACGGTTGCAGAATTTCGCGATCGGCAGGCGAATTACCGCGAAGCCGAAATACGTTCGATGCTCGACGTCGGCAGCTTCATAAGGAAAGCCCATCGCATCTATGGATACAGGAATTTCGTCAACGATGCCGGCGGCAGCCTGTGCGATATCGTGGATTTGAGCCCGCAAGGCCTGGAAAACGATCCGGTCCTGCGCCACCTGGGAAAACGCACATTGATCGTGCATATCAATTCGAGCGAAGCCAATCGGGCGCAACTCATTCGGCGCTCGAGCGACGCGCCGAAACCGATCTATTACCGGCCCGAGTTTCTCGACCAGCAGCTTGCACCCTACCAGACCGGGGACGACGGTACGGAAGCAGCCCTGCCCGGCCGGTTTCAGGCCGTCATCTTTGAACGTCTCATCAACGATCGTCAGGCGCGCTATGAAACGATAGCCGAACACTGGGGATGCTCGGTCTCCGACACCGATATCGGAAAATTGACTGACCTTTGGGTCCGGAATCCCGATATGAAGGACCGGACCGAGCTCGCAGCCGAAATCGAAACCCGGTTCATCGACCTGCTCGGCAAAGCCCTCGACACCCAATCGAACACAACCATATAGAGTTTCATGCCGATCAAGATTCCGAGACATTTGCCGGCGCGCTCCGACCTGGAAGCCGAGGGCGTCAGTATCATTACCGAGGATATGGCCCATCGTCAGGACATCCGTCCGATGCGCATCGCCCTGCTCAATCTGATGCCGGTAAAAATCCGGACCGAGCGCGAATTTGCCAGGCTGTTGGGCTCGACGCCGCTCCAGGTCGAACTGACGCTGTTGACGACCGCGTCGTACCAGGGAAGCAACACCTCCCAGGATCACATGCTGGCCTTTTACAAGACCTTTGAACAGGTGAAGGACCAATATTTCGATGGCCTGGTCATCACCGGCGCGCCGATTGAAACGATGCAGTTCGAGGATGTGACCTATTGGCGGGAGCTGCTCGAAATCCTCGACTGGACGCAGACCAACGTTTTGAAAACGTTCGATATCTGCTGGGGCGCACAAGCGGCGCTCTATCATTTCCACGGCGTTCCCAAACACGAGTTAAAACGCAAACAGTTCGGGATCTTCGAACACAGCGTGGTCAAACGGCATGCCGAATTGCTGCGCGGTTTCGACGATACGTTCCGGGTACCGGTATCCAGGCACACGGAAAACCACGAGACCGACCTGCCGCTCGCATCCAGATTGGAGATGCTGGCAAAATCCGATGAGGCCGGCCCCTGCCTGATCGACGATCCGGATCATCGCCACACTTACATGTTCAATCACGTGGAATATGAAACCAACAACCTGAAATTCGAATACGACCGGGACATCGAACGCAATGAGCCGATCCACGTTCCCGAACATTATTACCCGGGTGACGACCCCAGCCGGCAGCCGATCAATACCTGGCGTGCCTCGGCCCACCTCTTGTTCGCGAACTGGCTGAACCTCGTCTACCAGAATACGCCGTACGAATTGAAGGATCTTCAGCCCTCGCCGGCTTATCTGGCGAAACGCTGCGATCAGAAATAACAGGGAGCAAGTCATGTCAGAAAATCCGGTTCGCCTGGAAATCGTGGATGGCGTCGGTCTGATCACGGTCGATAACCCGCCGGTCAATGCCCTTGGTCAGGCGGTTCGGGCCGGCCTGTCCGAGCTCATGCAGAAGGCCGGCTCCGACGACACTGTAAAGGTGATAGCGCTGATCGGCGCCGGGCGAACGTTTATCGCCGGAGCCGATATTCGCGAGTTTGGAAAGCCGCCCCAGTCGCCCTCCCTGCCCGATGTCATCAATGAATTCGACACAATCGAAAAACCGATCCTGGCCGTATTGCATGGAACCGCGCTTGGCGGCGGCCTGGAAGTGGCGCTTGGATGTCATTACCGGACCATGGTTCCAAGCGGGCGCTGCGGCCTGCCGGAAGTCTCGCTCGGGATCATTCCGGGCGCTGGCGGCACCCAGCGCACGCCGCGTCTGGTCGGCGTCGAAGCGGCGCTCGACATGATTACCAGCGGCCGCCACCTTTCGGCCGACGCGGCCCTCAAGATCGGCCTGGTCGACGAGATCGTGGAGGGAGATGACATCAGGGCAATCGCACTCGCCTCTGCAAGCAGGCTTGCATCCGAAGGCCGGCCGGTTCGACGCGTCCGGGATTTGACCGACAAGATTGCCGGCGATCACACGGAAACATTCAGCAAGGCCCGCGCCATGCTGACGAAAAAAGCGCGCGGGCAATTGTCGCCCTTCAAGTGCGTCGATGCGGTCGAGGCCGCAGCGAAACTCGGCTTTGAAGACGGCATGAAGCGGGAACGCGAACTGTTTCAGGATTGCATGGACTCCGACCAGCGGTCAGGGCTTATCCATGCCTTTTTCGCCGAACGGGCGGTGGCGAAGGTCCCCGGCCTCGAAGGTGTGACACCGCGTCCGATCGAAAAAGTCGGCGTCATCGGCGGGGGCACAATGGGAACGGGAATCACCTGTGCGCACCTGTTTGCGGGTTTGCCGGTCACGATGATCGAGCGCGACGCGGAGAGTGTCGAACGCGGGCGGGCCAATGTCCTCGGCGTGTTGAACGGCGCACTCGATCGCGGCAAACTCTCCAAGGACCAGCACGATCATATTCTGGACACGCTCTATACGGCTTCGACAGATTATGCCGCCCTCGGCAGCGCCGATCTGATTATCGAAGCGGTGTTTGAGGAAATGGAGATCAAGAAGGAGGTTTTCAAAACCATCGACACGATCGCCAAGCCTGGCGCCATCCTTGCGTCAAACACCTCCTACCTCGACGTGAACGAGATCGCCTCGGTCACCGGACGGCCACAGGACGTGCTCGGACTGCATTTCTTCTCGCCCGCCCATGTCATGAAACTTCTGGAAATCGTTGTTGCCGACAAAACCGCCAAGGACGTGGCCGCGGCCGGTTTCGCTTTGGCGAAGCGACTGAAGAAGGTCGGCGTGCGCGCCGGGGTTTGCGATGGTTTCATTGGGAACCGCCTCCTGAATTCCTATCGCAAGCAGGCGGATTATCTTATGGAGGACGGCGCCTCCCCCTATGAGATTGATCGCGTGCTCGAAGGGTTCGGATTCGCCATGGGGCCATTCAAGGTGGCCGACCTGGCCGGCCTCGATATCGGCTGGGCCAACCGCAAACGCGCCGAGCCGACCCGGGACCCGCGCGAACGGCATGTGCCGGTTCTGGAACGGATTTGCGAACGGGGCTGGTACGGTCAAAAAACCGGCCGCGGTTTCTACAATTATCCCGATGGCCCGAGGGCTCCCAGGGAAGATGACGAAACCCTTGCGATCATCGATGGCGTCCGGCGCTACAACAATGTCAACGCACGCGAGGTCGGCTCCGAAGAGATTCTCGACAGGTATATGGCGGCAATGATCAATGAAGGGGCCAAGACGCTTGAAGAAGGCATTGCCTTGCGTCCGCTCGACATCGATGTCGTTCTGTTGATGGGTTATGGGTTTCCGCGCTATCGCGGCGGCCCGATGCACTATGCCGATACGATCGGCCTGGCAAAGGTCGTGGCTGATATTGAACGGTTCCGTCAGGAGGATGACTATTTCTGGCAACCGTCAAAGCTGCTCCTGGAGCTGGCGAAGGAAGGCCGTACCTTCGCCGAACTCAACAAGGGATAGCGCCGAATGACGGCAACAGGTCAAGAGTCACTTTTTGCCGAACAGGCGGCCGAAAAAACCCTTTGACTCGGTGGTTTTGGTCTTGTCAGTTTTGATCGCCCGGTTCTCGGTCGGCACCGCGCCGCGCAAGGTCTGGCGTTGCCTGTGACGTTCCGGAAAAACCGTGGTGTTGATCACTTCCCGTTCGCCGCCGCCGCCGCCATTGGCCTGCGCCAGATGCGGTGTCTGCATTGCCAGAAACGCTACTGCCAGGCCAACTGCCAGACTGAAATTCTTCTTTGCCATGATCGTTTCTCCGCTTGGATTGCGAACCCGTTATCCTGACGTGGGTCGCGTGGCCGGTAATATCCAGATTTGCGGAGCGTATTCGGATCGAATTCGCCAAACATGTGACGTGCGTCACGCCCTTGTGCCGCACACACACGTTTCGTCGATCAGGGTGCCTGTCCGCGAAGATTGTTTGCGGGGACTGACCGCCTGTCCTTCCGGCATTGCCTACCAATGCGCGGGGCTTGATCGAAGCGGCCCGGCGCCGTAGGTCCAGTCCGGCAATACGCTGCCTACGCGCAGCGGAAACGCAACCCGCCTGGCCGGCCCCCACCCTGTCGCCTCGTTTCCTGGAGCCAGATCGTCGATACATTCCGGCGCAAGTTCGTCTTCGATGCCGGATTTTGCCGTTCCAGCCAACAGGTGCGCCACCCTTGCGAGCGACAGACGGGCACTCATCACCTTTCCGTTTTCGCGACGGTCAATCAGAGCACGAAGCACCGATGCGGCCATAAGATAGCCCGTCGCATGATCCAGCGCCTGTATCGGCAACGGCACCGGTCTGTCAGCCCCGCTTCGTTTCATTCCATAATCGGCGATCCCGCTGCTCATCTGCACCAGACTGTCAAACCCGCGCCGCCCCGACCAGGGGCCGGACCAGCCGTAGGCATTGAGACACACGTCGATCAAGGCCGGATTGCTTCGGCGCAACGCTTGCCCGCCAAGTCCAAGACCGTCCAGGGCGCCCGGCCGATAACCGTGCAAAAGCACGTCGGCTTCGGCAGCCAGGGCCTGAAAACGGGCACGATCATCGTCGCGCTTCAAATTCAGTTCCGCGCACCTTTTGCCAAGCGTGGCTTCGGGGACGACGCCCGGCTCATCCCAATCCGGCGGGTCGATCCGCAGTACGTTTGCGCCGTACGCGGCAAGGAACCGGCCGGCCACCGGGCCCGCAAGAACGCGGGTGAGGTCGAGAACCTTCAGTCCGGCGAGTGGTCTGGCAGGATCGACGGCCGGATTTTGCCTATCGGCCAAACCATGATCCTGCCAGATCACCAGAGGGTCGCGCGCCACCGCCACACCCTGCTCGTGACCGCTCCATTCCGACAAACTTCGCATTGTCGCTGCACACCCACCGGCGTGGACGATCGCAGCCTCCAGATCATCGGCCTTCCAGTCTGTAACCGCTCGCGCAACATTGTCCCGTTCCGCCGCGCATTCCAGCACACGCAGCGCCGCCGCCCGATGCGCCGGTGCGTTTGTATGCAGTCTTATCCAACCGTCCGATGCCTTGTAATCTCCGGCAATCGGATCCCAGGGCGACGGTATTTCCCACCCCACCGGACGAAGGGTGAACCCGAACCAGAACGACGCGAGCCTCCGGTCGACGGTCACTTCCTGCGCATCAACGGACTGTGCGCCAGCATATTGCGCGAGCATCAACCCGGCTGCGCCGATTGAAGCACAGGCAAGATCGGTCACCTGAAACCAGGACGGCAGCGCCCCCTCGCCCAGGATTTGTAACGACGGCATGCTCCGGGCAGACCCCTGTTCGAAGGCCGGCAGAATCTTTGAAAACAGTGAAGGTTCCATGGCCCGGGGTCTCCTTTGAGTGTGGGGTGCCCGAACATTCGAGCGCGCAGTAACAAGCAGCCTCTCGACTTCGGGTCAATCTTGATCAATATAATCAATATGAAAAAACGACCTGTTGAGGATTTCTGCACCGTCAGATCGAGCGAAGCCTGCGAGAGGCTGGGGATTTCTCGCGATACGCTTTACGCCTATGTCAGCCGCGGCCTGGTGCGCACCGTTGCCGATCCGCGGGATGCGCGCCGAAGCCTTTACGATCACCGTGACATCGCCGATTTGCTGGCGCGCAAGGCAAGAGGGCGATCCAGGCGCGCGGTCGCGGCCTCCACAATCGATTGGGGCGAACCGATCCTGACCTCGGCGATCACCCGGATCGCAGATGGCACCTATTATTATCGCGGAACGAACGCGCCAGAGTTCTCGCACACAGCCTCTTTGGAGGACGGTTTGCTGTTGCTGGCCAAGGTTCGCGACAAAGCCGAGCCGGGTGTGCTGCCGCCTAACCCGGTTCACGCGAGCACCCGTCCATTCAATCGGATCCTGGCGGTCATCGCCGATTTGGCCCTTGCGGACAATGCCGGTATTCGACCGGGCCATGTGCTCCGGCTTGCCGCCCTCAGTGCTGCCGGCAGGCAGAAGGACACGGACGGTCAGATACACGATTTTCTTGCCGAAGCCTGGTCAAGTGACCCGCGCGCACCCGACCTCATCCGCCGCGCCCTGGTTCTTTGTGCCGACCATGAGCTCAATGCTTCCACCTATGCGACCCGTGTCGCAGCGTCGGCAGGCGCATCACTTCCCGCCTGCCTGCTTGTCGGGCTTGCGACCCTTTCCGGGGCTCATCACGGCGGGCAGACACCCAAATGTCGGGCATGGATGCAAAAACACAGGGTTGCGAACAAGGGCAGCAATACCGTTCCGTTGGGTCGCAAACCGCCGCCCGGATTCGGTCATGCCCTTTACCCCGATGGCGATCCTCGGGCCGCTGAATTGTTCCAGGCCTGCGGCTCACCCGGAAAATGGCTGAAGGTCCTGGAGCGCATTCAGGCCCGCTACGGCATCAAACCCAACCTCGATTTCGGCCTTGCCTTGCTGGAGGAAGAATTGGATCTGCCCGCCGGCGCAGGCCTGGGACTTTTTGCTGTAGGGCGCATGACGGGATGGATCGCGCATATATTTGAACAGCGTCGAACCGGCAAACTGATCAGGCCGAGGGCGGCCTTCGCGCCCGAGTCCGCCTGATTTGGCCTGTTATTGACCATTCGGGATCAAATCTCTTTATTATCTGCGGCATTCGGATACCTTGGGTCCAGATTGAAGCTGACTTAGGTCCAAAAATGCGGGACGCCCTTTATCGATTGTCGGGCAACGAAGAATCCAGCCTGCAGATCCGAATTCGGGAAATGCTGATCACGCTGGTGACCGACGGTTATCTCAGCGCAGGCGACGCCATCCCTTCGACCCGGGCCATGGCACGCCGGGTCGGCGTATCGCGCAACACCGTAACGCTCGCCTATCAGGCCCTGGTCGCGGACGGATTTCTGCTGCCGCGCAGCCGCAGCGGCTTTTATGTCGATATGGAAGTTGCGCGCGCGGTTCCCGCGCCGGAGGAGAAGACTTCCAGGGAACCGCCGATCGAATGGGCGGACCGGCTGGTGCTTCGGCCGGGCGATCAGACCAACATCTCCAAACCCAAACACTGGAGCACGGTCGACTATCCCTTCATATACGGTCAGGTCGATGCAGGTCTGTTTCCAATTGCCGAATGGCGCGACTGTGTGCGTCAGGCCATGGGCAAGCAATGGATGGATGCGTGGACCGAAGACCGGTTCATGGTCGATGATCCCGAGCTGATCCGGCAGATCCGGAGACGCCTTCTGCCGCGACGCGGCATACTTGCCAGGGACGAGGAAGTTCTGGTTACGCTCGGTGCCCAGAATGCACTCTATCTCGTAGCGAACCTCCTCGTCGGCAGCAAGACGAAGGTTGCCATCGAAGATCCGGGCTATCCCGATGTCCGCAATATCTTCCGCCTCTTGAGCCGGAATGTGCGATGTGTGCCCGTCGATGATGAAGGCGTCACCATTGACGGTGCGTTGCGCGGTTCGAATGTGATTTTCGTTACGCCCAGCCACCAATTTCCAACGACGGTGACGATGAGTTCCGACAGGCGACTGGCCTTGCTGGCGGCCGCCCGCGAAGACGATGCGATCATTATCGAAGACGATTATGAATTCGAAACAAATTACGTCGGCGCGCCCCTGCCTGCATTGAAATCCTATGACGGCGAAGGCCGCGTAATTTATGTCGGATCCTTCTCCAAATCGTTGATGCCTGGACTGCGACTGGGATTTGTTGTGGCGCCCAAGCCACTGATCGATGAGATTCGCGCCCTGCGCCGGCTTCAGATGCGGCACCCTCCGGGAAACAATCAACGCGCCGCCGCCCTGTTTCTGGCAAACGGACATTACGACACGCTGACAAGCCGCATCCACCGGGTCTATCGGGAACGTTGGGAGATCATGGGCAAGGCACTTGAGGAATATCTGCCGGGATGGTGCCAATGGCCGAGTTTTGGCGGTACGTCCTACTGGCTGAACGGTCCCCGCGACCTCAATGCCGAACGGCTCGCCGAGGCAGCGCTGGCCCAAAGTGTTCTGATCGAGCCAGGCTCGGTATTTTATGACAATGCCGCCGAGCATCGCAATTCATTGCGTCTCGGCTTTTCGTCCGTTCAGACCGATCGGGTCGCCGATGGTGTCAAGAAGCTGGTTGATGTCATGGCGACCATGCGCTCGCAGCATTCGAAATAACATCCAAGCGACCTCTAAAGGGCAGGCACTATTCCCAATCGGTGGTACGTGCCGCGATCTCTCGCAGCCCGTCCAGAGCGGTCCGTTGTGTATCCGCATCGTACGGTTCGCTCCTATAGACGACGTAAGCCGGACGCCGTCCTTCCGGCGCCCCGTCCAATCGGAACAGTTTCCCTTCTTCGATCATGGGTTGCACCACACGCAGGGGAAAATATCCCGACCCGCCATTGCGCAGAATATATTGCAGGCCGAGGGCGCCGAGCCCCACCGAAACCGCCGGAGTTTCCATTTGCGGAAACGCTTCGCTGTGCTCGGACTGGAACACATCTCCCCAGTCGACGAAAACATAATCCTCAACCCATTGCAGCGAAAGCTCGCGCGGATCGGTCGCAACCAGCACCAGCTTCTCTTCAAGCAGTTTTTCGACTGCAAATCCTGGCGTGTGGCGCGGATGATACATGATGCCGATATCAAGGATGCCGTCGACCAATTGCCGCATCTGGCTTGGCGAATAGTCCGCTTCTATCCGGAGCGCGATATCCGGTGCCTTGCCGCGCATCCAGGCGATCCAGTCGACGACCAGGTGTTCCCACAGACTGACCTGTGCACCAACGGCAAGCGATCCGCGATAATCCGCACGCAACGCGACCACCTGATGCGATTGCTGCCACAGGCTCTGCATGCCCGTTGCGTAGTGCAGGAACCGGTGCCCGGCCTCCGTCAAACGGCAGCCCGCATTGCCGCGCACAACCAGCGCCCGCCCCAACCTTTCCTCAAGTGTCTTGATCCGCGCGCTGGCGGTTGACTGCGTAATGTTGAGGTTCTCCGCCGCACGATTGAAGTTTCCGACGGTTGCGATTTCGATAAACGTTTTTATGTGGTCTAGATTCATGGCGCATTCCAACGGCAAGTGCGGCATCTCTATGTAATCGAATAAACCGATTATAACGACAAGAAAATGTCGTTTTTCAAATTAAACGAATACAAGCACTCTGTTCGCATCAGCCCCTCATGCAATGTGGACGAATGAAATGAACGGCAATCCGGCAACACCATCAATCTTTGCCGTGGCGGAACCGGTCGATGCTCCGGTCAAGGCAATCGCTCTGGTGACCTTCGCAATACTGATCTTCGGAATCCAGGACGTCATTATCCGGTTTTTGAGTTCAGATCTCTCGGCCATGCAAATCATGTTCGTGCGCGGACTCATCGCTATCATCCCGATCTCGCTGTTCGTCTATTGGGAGGGAGGGATCCCCAGTCTCGCGATCGAACATCCCTTCCTCAACGGTTTGCGCGGGCTCTTGATGGTGGTTTCCTACACGACCTATTACATGTCGCTGGCGGCCCTGCCGATCGCCGAGGTCACCGCGATTTTTTTCGTGTCTCCGATCATCGTCACACTGTTTTCGGCTCTGTTCCTCGCCGAAACCGTCGGCATTCGGCGTTGGGGGGCGGTGGTTTTCGGATTTCTGGGTGTCTTGGTGATCGTACGCCCGGGAGCGAACAGTCTTGATCCGGCCGTCGCGCTGCCGATTGCCGGCGCCCTCACCTACGCCCTCAGCCTGATCATCACCCGGCGCATTGGACGGACCCAGACCGGATCCAGCCTCGCTTTTGTGGCAATGGGCGTTTTTGTCATCGTCAGCGGCACGGCCGGCGCCTTCATCGGCGACGGCAGTTTTGCCGGCACACCGGACGAGGTGCACCCCAGCCTGGCCTTTCTGGTGCGGGCATGGGTGATGCTTGACCTACGCGACGGATTGCTGCTGGTTGCCTGCGGACTCATCTCCGCATGCGGGTTTTATTGTCTCTCACAGGGATACAGGATCGCGCCGGCAAGCGTCGTGGCCCCTTTCGAATATGTCGCCATGCCTTTGGCCGTCCTTTGGGGCCTGATTTTCTGGCACGAGATACCGACCGTCCATACGCTTGTCGGGATCGTGATGATCCTGAGCGCCGGGCTTTACATCCTGAGCCGAGAGGCGGCCCGCAAGCGGCCGTTGAGTACCGGCCGTGGCCTGCGATTGCGCCTGTAGAGTTGATTGCATCCACTTGAACTCATCGTAGCCTGATCACCGTGCAGATTGCATCGAAGGGAGCGACTCATGACAGAGGATTTCAAACGTCGCCCTGCGGCGTGTTGTTTTTCCGCCATTGTTCACGGGTAATCCGAAAGCCCGGAATATCATCGGCATAGGCGCGAACCAGGCCTTCGCAGATCAGCCCGCTTTTTTCCAGGACATTGCGCGACGCGGCGTTTCTCGCATCGATAGTCGCAACCACCTCCTGCAGGGGCGAGTCCTCAAAAGCGAACTTCAAAAGCCGCCTGCAGGCTTCTGTTGCATAGCCGTTACCCCACGCTGACTTCTTAAAAATGTAACCGATTTCGATATCGCCGTCGGGAATGTTCTCGCCAACCACCAGGTCCCAGTCCGTGTCATCCTTCTCCACCGGCAATGGAAGCAAAATGGCAGTGCCCAGCTTCTCCCGGGAAGTTTTCTCAATCAAACACCAAATGCCGATACACCCGCCTCCGCAACGTCGGACGATAACGGGCATCTCTTCGACCACCTCTTCCTCTGTGAGGGTTTTGTCGGCGACATATTTCACAACGTCAGGATCGGTCCATTGCTCAGTCACCAAATCAAGATCCGCATCCGAAAGCGGTCGGAACTCCAGACGCTCACTTTCGAAAACAAGGTTCATACATTCAATCCTGGTGGTTGTGTCGATACGTCGTGGCAAAGGGATCCATGTTCGACGGGCAATAAGGGCGCATCCTGTCTGCAGGAGATCTATACCGTCGTCGACCTGGTTGCTACCTGTCCGACAAGGGAACGGAAAATGATGCTCGGCCACAAAACGCCACGGCCCATTGCGGATCAATTTGGTCGCGATCCTCCATCGGTGCAATATTCGTTCATTGCACACTGTTTTCATTCTCCGGATTCGCCGAACAACCGGACCACCGTCAACCGGAGAGTGGTTTCAACCGCCAAGCCGTGCAATTGTTGTTCTTCCGTTTCCAATCGCGTCACGCGGCGACCGATCGTGTCATGCTGCGGATTGCTGCAAACCAAAGCGGGAGGCAACAGCATGTCGGCGGACCATTCCCAGGAATATGATGAGTCAATGGTCTTGTTGCTCGAAAAGGTTTGGGGCGACGGCTACCTGTCTCCCGGAGGGCCCGACGAAATCAGGAAGATTGTCGAGAATATCGAGTTTACGGGCAAGGCCGTGCTCGACATCGGCTGCGGCACTGGCGGGATCGGTCTTTTTCTTGCCGAAACCTACGGGCCGGCGAAACTGATCGGACTTGATGTCGACCAGGGACTGATCGATCGCGCGTCCCGGACGGCGCGGCAGGCCGGTCTGGACGGGATACTTGAGTACCGGTGTGTATCGCCCGGCCCCCTGCCCCTTGCAGATGGCGCATTCGACATTGTTTTCAGCAAGGACGCGATGATCCACATCGCCGACAAGGAGGGTCTTTTTTCCGAAGTCTTCCGGATCACGGCCCCGGGCGGCACCCTGGCTGTGAGCGATTGGATGTCGAGTACGGAAGCTCCGTTTTCGCCGGAACTGGACGCCTATATCGAACTGGAAGGTCTCGGTTTCGGCATGGCCTCGCCCGGGCGATACGAAAACGCGCTGGCGCAAGCCGGATTTCGGGACATTCAGATGACCGATCGCAATCCCTGGTATCGCGACCGGGTGGCAACGGAATACGAGGCCTTGTCCGGATCGCTCTATGATGAACTTGTGCAGTCGGTCGGACGGGAATTCACCGACCATTCGATCGAAGTCTGGCAGGCCTTGAAGGTCGTGGTCGACAGGGGAGAATTGAGACCGACCCACATCAGGGCGCGCAAACCGGAGGCCTGATTTCCTCACCACTGTTCATGGTTGTTGGTCGCATGGTCGCGATCAGATATCGTGTTTGTGGGCATACCTTGCCGGTTCAATCGGATTGTCGAAGCGGACCGCCTGTTGAACGAAAACAATCAAACCCTATTCGGGAGACGGGCTCGATTGCACCGGCTTGGGAGGTGATGTCGGCACCGCCTTTTTCTGGTTCCGCAGCTTCCTCGCCTTCGCCAGCGCCTGGTGACGCCGGGTACACGAACCACATTCCGCGGCAGGTGGCAGCGTATCGACCTTTTTCGCCTTAATGTCCCTGTCATCCGACGACAAGGCGGGACCCGCGGCAAAAACCAACAAGACGGCCGCAATCAGACAGCCCGCTGCATTCAGCCAAGGTCTTGAATTCACTGTCGGGTGCATGAGCATATTCCGGTATCTTTATTGACCAGACGGCGAGGATGCGAGGTATCGACGCAACGGTTCGGCGCTTGCCGGATTCCCGGCCACTTCCAAATCTGCGAAATCGATCGCGGCAACTTCGTGGGCAGTCAGGAATTTCAATGCCGGCAGATCAGGCGCCGGAGCCATTTTTTCCAGACCCTCGAAATCATCCATGTAGAGCGGATAACGAACGGACATGTAGGTCACGAATTCACTCCAGCTCCAGCTGCCATGCTCAGCGATTTGCCGCGTTTCTTCAAGCCCAAGCACCGCATCGGATCTGGGAACCAGTCCATGGCGACGCAAAAGCGGTCGCACGGCTTCGGCCGCGTGGCGCTCGACGTCCGCCAGGAGCATGAGTTTTGCCTTCTGGTCGGGATGATCGAAATGGTCCATCAGTCCGCGAAAATAGGCCTCTCCCATTATCTCCTCTTCGAAATAGCGCAAGAGCGTATCGCGATAAGTATCCGTCGCATTCACCAATTCAGCCATCGTTTTCTGCTGGTCCGATAGGGACCGATTGGGCTCACTCCGGGTCACGCCAACAGGTGAAGACTGAGTTGGTGACGGATCGATACACGGCCGGATGCGCAGAAGCAGTTTGGTCGACCGTTCCTGCGATATGGTCATAGGCCCGATCCATCTGATCCCTGTCGCTGAAGGACATGACCACAAAACAGGTGCGCGTACATTCGTCGTCGGTATCCATCGGTGTGTTGGCCTCACGCTGGCCGACCTTGCCCGTACTTTCCACCAAACCGGCATCGCGCATCTCATGGAACAGGGCGTCATAGTGCGAGCGAAAGGTTTCGATATCGATCCCCGGCTTCAGGTCAAACCGGCTGAGCATATGGATCATGAGGCACCCAAACCCGGTTCATAGATTGCGTAGAACTTTCGCACTTCGGTCTCATGGCTCCAGGAGAACTCTTCACCAGCCCTCACATAAACGGCGTCCCCCGTTTCGAACGTTTCGGACCTGCCGGTCTTGTCGCCGAGGCGCACAGCCCCCTCAAGAATGCACATCAATTCGTTTCGCGATGATGGCGCCAGAACGCGATTGCAGGGGCTGCCCTGCCAGGCTCCGACCCGCATCCGGCCGCTGGGATCCTGGAAATAGATATGGTTGCGCTGCTCCGGCAAGTCTCCGGCATAGACATCCGGGTCCCCGATCTCCAGTTTTTGCAGTCCGGCCTCCGGCCCGCCGGCTTGCGGCAGAATAATGCGTTGGGTCGCGACATCGCCTGCGGGCGCAGCATCGGGATCCTCCAGGATCATAAACAACTTGCGAACGTATCCCTCCTGTATCCACTTGCAGGGCAGTCCTTTCGGGATCACGAACGCCTCACCGGCTGTCACCGTAATTCTGCTTTTGTCCGCAAGTTCCATCGTGACCGCTCCTTCGAGCAGGAACATGAACTCATGCACCGGATAGGGACAGAACTTGAGCGTCATGGCCGTGCAATCCCAGACGCCTGCCAGGTATCCGACCGCCGGCTCCTCGTGATAGATATGTCCGCGTTGCACCGGATCGCCCGCTTCCAGTTCATCCGCGCTGATCGGGTCCCATTCCACAAGACCGGTGCCTTTCGGTCCGTGCGGTTCGAAACGCATGAAACCTGTTTTTGTCACGTCCATGACCCTCCCTTCAGGTTATCCGCCATCGGCATTGCGATTGTCGGCGGCACTGCTGCCGAACGATAAAACCCGCGCAACGCTTGACTTATCGCGCTCCACACTCTTACCTTCTGACTGAACGTTCATATAGTCAAAACAAAAATTGTGACAGGAACGTTGTTTCCGCCGATACGGCAGGCGGTCGGAATCTCCGGTCCCCCGCCGTGTTTGAG
>Ga0207422_1001563_pt1 | contig 42871 bp, 29 predicted proteins | sample MarCyaLeptolynsp_FD_187757 | JGI IMG/M metagenome (GOLD analysis project Ga0207422, IMG submission 187757) | Marine cyanobacterial communities from Panama - species 1 Leptolyngbya sp. (SPAdes) | ecosystem: Environmental > Aquatic > Marine > Unclassified | place: Panama: Panama City | collected... | reverse complement strand
ATGGGTGTCGTCGCCTCAGTCGTGATTATGAATGCAGCACCGAGAGTGCAGAGGCTTGGATTTATCTGGCATCGATTCGCATTTTACTGAGGCGCTTAGCCTAACCTATACTTTTCAAACATCCTCTTAGTCTTCCGTAGTAAAAGACACGAATATATTTTGGGAGTTCTAAACGGAGATAGCCAGGGGTAAAGTTGAAACTAATCAAGCCAGCATCATCTAAATGCTCTAAAGCACCGAAATCGATTCTGTAATCCTTGTAAATTGGATGTTTCTCATCATAGATCAATGGGAATATACCACCCAAAAACCAGCCAAAGCTACATAAAGTGTTAAAAAGTAACGCATCTGCTTTGTCCAGCGAACTTAGCAAGTTAATTGTCCGTTTTGAGTAGCTTCTAGGAGAATTTGCTTCTCCAGCTAATAATTTTGCCCAGAGTTCTTGCATTTGTTCATCTGATATCAAACGGCACTTATCGAAAAAATTTGCAATCCAATCATCTTCAACCCGATCGGGGCGTGCTTTTTCGTCAAGGTGGGGTAGAGCTTTAGCTGCTATGGCCTCAATATTTTTCTGTTGTTTACCTTCTTCAAAGATCCATCGCTGTAAAGCCCGTTCTTGTAATTCAGTGATTTCAATTTGACTAAGCGCTTTTATTTTATTGGCATCAGCTTCTGCACGAGCCATTCTTCTGATGCGATTGGGTTCAAAATATACTCCAATTGCATCCGATATTTTCTCAATCAGAACAACTGCAGGTTTTGAAATATCGCCAAGATTGATAAGAGAATTACCATCGCCCATCATTTCAGAAACTCAAATTGCATTTTGATAGTACATTTGCTCACTATACTGTAACAAGTTTGACTTAACACTGTCTGGAATGACGCAAATCTAGCAGCTACTGCTTCCAATGAGTTTCTTTGTACTCGGACAGATTTTGACAGTCTCTTTACGGTACTATTTCCTGTTTTCAGTGAAGCGACGATCTCGCGCAGCTTGAACTGCAGCCTCGGCGTTAACCAGGCCGCTACCGAAGAAATATTGGTTGGCGGAGTCGGCATAGTGGGAGCCATGAACGTCGTAACGCTCTTTTTCCTGGGGAGTGAGTTTGAGGCCGGTGTAACTGGCAGTTTGCCGCAAAATCTCGATGGCGCGATCGCGGCTGAGGGTTTGAGAACCGCCCGCACCCTTCATCAAAGCGATCGTTCCAGCAACAGCGGGAGAGGCAAAAGACGTGCCTTGAGTCCAGCGATATTTCCCCTTCGCATCCAAGTTTGGCCCCCAATTCAAGGAAGCTTGCGATGGGGGGATATTTTGCCAGAACCCATCGATCCAAGTTCCGCCTGTGGTGAGGATGCGGCTGAGGGGTCTGGGGGGAGAGTTGTCACCGCCGGGAGCAACCACCGTCAGGGCTTGACCGACCGGGGCCGTAAAGCCATAGTTGCTGTAAGGGGCGCGATTGCCGGCGATCGTTGTTGCGCCGACAGCAACGATACCAGGAACAGCTGCGGGAAAAGAGAGTTCTCCCCGGTTGTCATTTCCTGCCGAGGCGACCGCGATTAAATTCGGATTGTCTTTTAGGATTTCGGAGATTAATTCCACCTCGCCTTGGGCCGGAAAGCGGGAACCGAGACTGATGTTGATAATGTCAACTTGGCGGGCCGCGCAGTAGGCGATCGCTTCCAAATACCCCGTCAGAGAGAAACTGCCATTTAACCCCATCACCCGCACGGGTAAAATCTTCGCCTCCGGTGCCACGCCGATCGCGCCTTCTGAGGCTTGGGGACGGGCAGCGACAACCCCCGCCACCATCGTGCCGTGAAATTCGCCAGCGACCCGGTTGGCCAGGACAGAACGGGCCTTTTTGACAACTTTGCTCTCGGAAGTATCGGGATTCTTTTCGCGAATTAGGGCCAGGGTTTCTGGATATTTTCGAGCGAGATCCCCATCGGATAAAACAAAAGAGTCGCCGAACTTGTCGCCCAGAATTTTGAGTTCCTGCGGGCTAATGCGCGTGTCCGGGTCGTCGCCCACAAAATCCCAACCGCTGACTTCGCCGGGAAGTTTGTCCTCCACATTACCAACGCGGTAGAGATTGGAGGCTAAGTCGGGATGATCCCACTGGATGAGGCTGTCAATGACAGCGACAACCACCCCCTCTCCCAAATTGCCTTTTGCCCAGGCCTCTGGGGCGCGAATATCGAGGCGCGGTGTCGTGGGGCTAGAGGCTTGCGTGGCGCGATCGCGCAGGCACTGTCCCAAGTACTCCTTCCAGGGAGGAGAATCAGCCGTGCGGCGTTGAATGCAAGTGGTTAAGGGCGCGCTATCCAAGTGCCATTGCATGGGTTGGGGGCGCGGGAACTGGGCAGCAGAAGCGATGACGGGTAAATCTTCTCCAGCCAGTTGGTTGCTGAGGGTTTGGATAAAATTGGGGGTAGCCGATTGAACCTCAGCGACGGTATTGAGGCGGTTGGTCGCGTTGAGAACTTCCAGTCCGGAGGCAATCGTCGAGCGTACGAGATAGCGATTTTGCGTGAAACGCAGGGGGCGAACGATTTCTAGGTTGTGCGATCGCAATATTGTCTGCCTCTCCGCTTCAGACAGTCCCGGTGCAAAGCTGAGAATAATCTCGTTGGGCAAGACGACGGTTTCCTCAGCGGAAGCCTCGGCCTGACTCTGTTTGAGGACGGGTAAAGTGGTATCAACATACGGTTGAGCTTCGATGCGCTGTTGGGCTTCTCGCCGCGTTCCCGACAGCAAATTGACCAAAGCATATTCTTCGCTGAGGGGACTGACTTCGACCTGCAACTGAGATGCCCTCGTCCGCTCGCCGCGAACGCTACCGCGTGCATTCAAGCGGGGTTCTTCAACTCGGTCTTCTTGCTGTAAATCCTGCTGAAGCTGCAAGTAGAGGGGAGCCGAACTGGGACTCAAATCGGCCCGGCCCGGACTTCCCCGCATTACTGCTCTCGGAGTTACTTCCGCTTCTTCCACCTCGTCGGTTGAAGGGGATTTAAAAGCGACGGCGATCGCATCTTCGCGGAGCGTGAGGGGAATTTTTTGGTCAAAGAAGGTGTAGTACAACTCTGGCGTGGGGGGCATTTGGGCCGCGAGGCGATCGCCCGCAAGAGACGCGATCGCTCCCCAACAAAGTGCAAGGAAAAAGAACGTCAAAAACCGAACCACGCGCCGACTCATCAACTTCAACATAACGATCTCCTTGCAATGCTAGGGTGCGTACCGAAAGGACGGCGAAGCGATCGCGCCGTCCGCCTAACTGACCTTCACCAAAATTGAGCCTTCCTCTTCCTTCGCCTCAAAGCTGGCTAAAGCGCGTTCGGCCGGGCCTTCCACTACTGACCCGTCTAAGCTGTACTTCGCGCCATGGCAGGGGCAAGCAAACTGTTTTGCCGCTTTGTCAAACTCAACCGTACAACCGCGATGGGTACACGTCGGATTGACAGCAGACAGTTCCTTACTATCGGGGTTGCGAACGACCAGAACGGGTTTAGCCAGACCCTTATCCAGAATTAAATCGCTCTCATCTAATTGTGCAACAGTTCCAACGGTCGCAAACCCGCCGCCACCGGCATCTGAGTTCGGCGTTGTTGGGGATGAATTTTCCGAAGGTGCGGGACTCTCAGTTCCCGCTGTCGATTCCTCTGTTTCAGACTTGCAAGCAGCCAGGACAACGGGGAGAGAACTGGCCAGCGCTCCAACTCCCACCCAACCTAAAAATTGACGACGATCCATATTTTGTTCTCCTCTCGCAATGAAAATGCACCTCGCCTCAAGCAAGCGCGATGGGCGCAACTTCGATCCAGTCTAACCTCCGACTCCTTCTCTCTACTAGGGGACGTTGATACAAGAAGCAAAAGTCGCGCGATGGCTTTGCCGACCTTTCGGTACCCATAGCGTTCCGGTACGGAAAATGCCAGACAATTTAAGATAAAACTTTTGCGCGATCGCTCCCAATTTTTAATGATGGAATCTCAAACCTCCGCTATCGCTTTGCTGACGGCTCTCAGTTTCCTCGCGTCTCATACCAAAGTTGGGGCAACTTCTCTCCTCAATATTCAACAGCCGAGTGCAGGACAATTTTCCCGGCTCGCTCAAGTGAAAGACTTAACCAACTCTCCCCAAGAAAACTCGCCGGACGACGATACAGTTTGGGCGATCGCTCTAGCTTTAGTCAAAGTAGGACAGTACAATCGCGCCAGACAAATGGTTCAACCCTTTGCGGGTGACAAAGATCGGAACTGGGTATTGTGCGATGTCGCCATCGCTTTAGCTGAAGTGGGAGAAATCGAGCAAGCTCTCGATTTGGCTAAAACGGTTGCCGCTGAGAGGCAAAGGGACTGGACATTGAGTAGAATTGCCTTCACCTTAGCTGAAGCAGGCAATTTCGATCGCGCTTTACAAATTGCTCGAGTAATTCCCGATAATTGGCAAAAAACCTCGGCATTCAATGCTATTGCCGTTGCTCTCGCTAAAACAGGGGAAATTGAGTCCGCTTTGCAACTCGTTCAATCTTTTTTCGATGAAGATAAGCAAATTGGAGTGTTGAGCGATATTGCCATTGTCCTAGCTGAAGCAGGAGACATTGAAGGCGCTTTGCAGATCGCTCAAACCCTTACTGATGAAGACGATAAAGCCAAGGCGCTGTACGAAATTGCAATCGCCCTAGTCAAAGCCGAAGACATTGAACGGGCTTTGCAACTAGCTCAAACAATTTCTGACAACGAGACTAAAGAACGAGCATCGCTCAAAATTGTCTTTGCCTTAGCTAATTCTGGAGACATCGAGCAAGCTTTGCAACTGTCTCAAACGATTACCGATCTCTGGGTTAATGCTGATGCGCTGCTCGCTATTGCTATTGTCCTTGCTCGTTCCGGAGAAGTCGAGCGGGCCTTGGAAGTAGCCCAAACGATTGATGATGAATTATGGAAGGCAATGGCTTCGGAGGCGATTGTTAGCATTTTAGCCGAGGCGGGAGAAATCGAGCGCATCTCGGAGTTGGCGGACTCTTTTGTCAATGATGAGAAAAACAACTTGGTGTTGGGTGGTATTGCCATTGCCCTAGCCAAAGCAGGAGAAGTTGAGCGTGCCGTCCAACTTGCTCAAAGGGTCGCTTATGAAGAGTTTCAAGCGATCGCGTTAGGTCGGGTTGCCTCCATCGTAGCCGCAGCGGGGGAAATTGAGCGTGCGGTGAATATTGTTCAGACAACGATTGTCGACGAGGAACGGCACGCTGAAGCGTTTCTGGGGATCGCCTTGGTCTTGGTTCAAGCGGGGGAAATCGAGCAAGCTGTGGAAGTGGCTCAAAAAATTACTGATAAAGAATTGAGAATTAGGAGCTTGAGCCATATTGCCATCGCCTTAGTAGAAGCCGGAAAAATTGAGCTAGCTGTGGATCTGTCCCGGATTTTTGCGAATGATGGTTTGACAAACTCAGCGTTGCAAAAAATAGCTGTTGCCTTAGCCCAAACAGGACAGTACGATCGCGCTCTACAAATTGCTCGAACGATTCCCGATGATGGCGAGGCGGCCGAGACTCTAGCCAAAATCGCTTACCAAGTAGCCGAACAAGGGCAAACAGAACGCGCTGCGGAAATTATCGAGGACGCGATCGCTCTGGCAGGATTGTAGGAGGTGCATCGTGGCGCGATCGCCAGACCAGTAAGATGGTAATATATTGCGCCCCAATCGCGATGAAATCTTAAACCTCTGCTATCGCTTTGCTGACGGCTCTCGGTTTCCTCGCATCCCATAGCAAAGTCGGGGCAACTTCTCTCCCCAATATTCAATAGCCGAGTGCAGGGCAATTGTCTCTTCAGTCTTCCCCTCAAGCAAGTTTATTTAACTCCGAAGTTGTCGGGGCAATCGCTTTAACCTTAGTAGAGATTGGCCGGTTTGAGCGTGCCGTGCAACTCACTCAAATCATTGCTGATGACAAGAACAAACTCTGGACTTTGCGGCACATTGCTATTGCCTTAGCCGAGGCAGGAGAATTCGATCGCGCTTTACAGATTGCTCGAACTATTGTTGATGATAAATTCAAAGGTCATGTGTTGCGACAAATTAGCGTTATCTTAACCGAAACCGGAGAAGTTGAGCGTGCTGTGCAACTTTCTCAAACCATCACCGATAACGAATTAAAAGGCTATATCTTATCTGGAGTAACTGTTGCCTTAGCCAAGGATGGAGAAGTCGATCGGGCCTTGCAACTAACTCAGACAATTGCAGATGATAGGTGGGAAAGCATTGCAGTGAGTGAAATTGCTGTTGCCTTAGCCAAGGACGGAGAAGCCGATCGCGCTTTGCAACTGGCGCAATCCCTCGCTCAAACCATTAGACATAAGTCGACAGCCTTAGTGTTAGGTAGAATCGCTATTGCCTTAGTCGAAGTTGGAGAAGTCGATCGCGCTTTGCAACTAACTCAGCCCCTTGTCGAGGACTGGCAGAAAGCTTATACATTGCGTGGAATTGTTGTTGCCTTAGTCGAAGTTGGAAAATTTGAGCGGGCCTTACAACTGATTCCAAAAATTGCCGACAATACATGGAAAGCCTCAGCTTTGCGCGATATTAGCATCTCCTTAGCCAAAGCCAGATCGATCGAGCAAGCTTTAGAACTCGCTCAAACGATTGCTCGCGAAAAGGAGAAAACCGAGGCATTAGGTGGAATTGCTGTCGCCTTAGCTGAAGACGAAAAAGTGAAACCCCCATTGCAACTCGCTCAATCCCTTGCTGAGGACAAAGAGAAAGCCTATACGTTGTATCAGATTGCCGCTGTCTTAACCCAAGTTGGAAAAGTAGAGCAGGCGTTACAACTCGCTCAGATCATTGTTGATGATAGATGGAAAGTTCAAACCGTACGTCGAATTACTGTTGTTTTGGTTGAGGTAGAGGAAATCGATCGTGCTTTACAAATTGCTCAAACGATTTCTGATGAAAAGGAACAGACTGAGGTGTTAGGTGAAATTGCCGTTACCTTAGCTCAAGCAGGACAGTACGATCGCGCTTTACAAATTGCTCGAACGATTCCCGATGATGGCGAGGCGGCCGAGACTCTAGCCAAAATCGCTTACCAATTAGCCGAACAAGAGCAAACAGAACGCGCTGCGGAAATTATCGAGAGCGCGATCGCGATCGCAGCAGCCACTACAACTTCTTGAAGTATCTGGCAACCGGCCACAGATCGAAACCCGCCTTTTCGTAGGTGCGACGTGCTGGTGCGTGGCCGCGATCGCTTCCAGTCTCAACCATCGCGATCGACATCCCCGCATCTTTCATCCACTCCAGAGCAACATCGATCAGCGCGCTGCCAATACCGCGGCCTTGAAAATCCGGCTCGACAGCAACCATATAGATTTCACCCATGCTGTCCTCTGAGTGTAGTTTCGCGGCGACAAAGCCGACCGTCGAATCTGAATCAATTGCCACCCAGACCTTGGTGTCTTTCGCCGCGCAGACCTCCTCAACCGCCTTTTGCTGGCTAACCTGCCAGCTATCGGGATAGAACGCGCGGTAAACGTCAGTGTCCAGCGAATTCTCAATCGAATCGAAAACGGGAGTCCAGGCCCGCAAAGAAAGACGAACAATGGCATCGAGATATTGCGGGTTGTAGGGTTCAATTTTCATCTCGGTATGACCTCTAGAATAGGCTTGGAGGGTTGTTAGCGATGAAACTGAACTCTTAGGGCATGTCATCAAATTGGTTGAGCTTTCGCCGAGGGTCGATTCTCCAAATCCTGGATTGAAAACAAACGCGATCTTATGACGCGCCCTAACCCTTTAAAACCCGATGGCACGAGCGACTGCATCTAAATCGGGTTTGATACCCGATCGCACTGAATTGTTGCTGTGGGCGATCGCGCAGTCAGGGTCTTTGAGACCGTTCCCCGTCAGGACGCAAACGACCGTTGCTTCGTCGGGGACTTGTTCTTTCACCTTCAGCAAACCAGCAACCGAGGCGGCGCTGGCCGGTTCGCAGAAAATCCCCTCTTGGCTGGCGAGCAACCGATAGGCTTCTAGAATTTCTTCGTCGGTAACGGCGTTGAATTCCCCTTGAGAGGCTTGTTGCACCGCGATCGCTTTTTCCCAATTCACGGGATTGCCAATGCGGATAGCCGTAGCAAGAGTCTCTGGCTTCTCGATCGGGTGTCCCGCAATAATCGGAGCTGAACCCGCGGCCTGAAACCCCATCATCTTGGGCAGATGGCTGCATTTCTCCCAGTTGTGGTACTCCTTAAACCCCATCCAATAGGCGGTAATATTACCCGCGTTCCCCACTGGGATGCACAGCCAATCAGGAGCATCTCCCAAGGTATCAACAATTTCAAAGGCGGCTGTTTTCTGCCCTTCTAACCGATAAGGATTGACCGAGTTCACCAAAGCCACTGGATAGTTGTCTGCTAAAGCCTGGACGATCGTGAGACAATCATCAAAATTTCCCTCTAGGGCAATGACCTCGGCTCCATAGAGCAGCGCCTGAGCCAGTTTTCCCAGGGCAACATAACCATCGGGAATCAGAACGAAGGAGCGCATTCCCGCCCGCAGTGCGTAAGCTGCCGCTGCTGCCGATGTGTTCCCCGTACTGGCGCAAATGACCGCTTTCTCTCCGTCTTCCTTGGCTTTAGAAATTGCCATGGTCATGCCCCGATCTTTGAAGCTACCTGTGGGATTCAAGCCGTCGTATTTGACAAGAACCTTAACGCCTCGACCGATTTTTTGCGCGATCGCGGGGACGGGAATCAGGGGCGTATTGCCTTCTAGGAGGGTAATAACAGGCGTGGAATCGCTAACTGGCAGGAAAGGGCGGTAAGCCTCAATTAACCCCGGCCAATTGGTCGGATACCGAGGGGCATCGCTTTGGTTAGAAGCATCAGCAGCAGAAAAATTCAGAACCACAATCTTGATAAACGTACAAATTGATGAATGATGGGGCGGGCAGTTTCATACCATTGGGAATTTGAGGCTTGAGTGTATTTAGCCTTTCTCGATCTAGCCCTAGTAACACCCAATGATACGATTTTCGGCAGAAATTTCCGAACAATACCCTTCGCGATCGCGAAAATCAAGAATATTCTTGTTTCGCTATTGCGCTTCGATCGACCATCATTTCATACATTGTTAACCCACTTAGTTGGAGATTGCAGATTGCGGGGTTGACTCGGACGGCTTGCGCTTTTTCCGATTGGAACGATTGCGCTTAACCGGTTTTGGTACATCTGAGGCAGGCACTTCCCAGTTGTGCTTCATCCAATTTGGACAAGACTGGTCGTACACCATTTGCAGAGCTGCCGCCGCGATCGCCTGAGGATCGTACTCCGAACTCAACTCTTTCACCGTCGAGAGGAAAGAAGCCATGCGCTCTCCCGCAAGCGTTTCTTGAACCTTCGCCTTCAATTTTTCCAAACGACGCGCTTCCACTTCCGCACGGGAGGGAATCTTCCAGGTATCCAACCGCTGGCGCAGCTTGCGCTCGACCCGCCGGAGCAAATAGCGATCCATCGGTTGAATCAGCGAAATTGCCGTTCCGGTTTTGCCGGCCCGACCCGTGCGGCCAATTCGATGAATGTAGGTTTCGGCGTTGTCTGGCAAGTCGTAGTTGATGACGTGGCTGAGATCTTCCACATCCAACCCTCGAGCTGCGATATCCGTCGCCACCACAATCTTGACCCGACCGTTGCGGAAGCGCTGGACGAGTCGTTCCCGCTGGCTTTGGCTCAGGTCGCCGTGGTATTCGTCCACGTTGTGTCCGGCGGCTTGCAATTTCTGGGTCACTTCGCCAGCAGAGCGCTTGGTTCGCACGAAAACAATGGCAGCTTCTGGATCTTCCATCTCCAAAATCGGTTGCAGCGCTTTAATCTTCGTCCAACTGCGAGGCACGGTATAAATGCGCTGTTCGATGCGGGTTGGCGTTAACTCTGGCTGCTTGACCTTGATGGTGACAGGATCGCGCAAAAACTGCTGAATCAGATCTCGAATCGCCCAAGGCATTGTCGCCGAGAAGCAGGTGGTATGGCGCTCTGAGGGGGTTTTTCGCAGAATTTTCTTAACATCGTCAATGAAGCCCATGCTCAACATTTCATCGGCTTCATCCAAGACGACCCACTCTGCTTCTTCGAGATTCAGTTCTCGACGATCGAGCAAATCGATGACTCGTCCGGGCGTACCAACAACGATTTGCACGCCTCGGCGCAAGCTGCGAATTTGCCGCTCGATCGATTGTCCGCCGCAAACGGTGAGGACTTTGAGGCGGCGATCGCCCCACATATCCTCGATCGCTTGGGTAATTTGTTGGGCAAGTTCCCGCGTTGGGGTCAAGATGAGTGCCTGCACCACCGAGTGCTTCACGTCAATGCGTTCGAGGAGGGGCAAGGAGTAGGCGGCTGTTTTGCCCGTTCCGGTTTGCGATTGACCGACCACATCTTTACCCGCTAGCAATTGTGGAATTGCTTGGGCTTGGATGGCTGTCGGACTGGTAAACCCTAGTTGTTCTAATTGCTCGACGCGAGCGTCAGAAAGTCCTAGGTCGGTAAACGAAATGGTCATAAGTTAGTTGTCGTTCGTTTTGTCTAGTTTAAAAAACTTAACCTAATTTGCAAATAGGTTGATTGGTAAAATCCAGAGTAGAAAACTCTGAATCCTTTGCGGGAAGAGAGTTAGCGGAGTTTAAAATCGAATTTCGCCGTAGAGATCGTAAACATTAGCTGCAGTGATTTCCACGGGAACGAGCGTTCCCAAAGTAGCTTCGCCGCGAGCATAGACAAGGCCATCGACTTCCGGCGCAAAACCCCAGGAGCGACCGATAAATTCTCCGGTTTCGGGATTTTCCTGTTCGAGCAGTACCTTGACAGTTTTCCCAATCTCTGATTTGCTTTTCTTCCAAGCAATGGGTTGCTGGCACTGCATCAAGCGATCGCGCCGCGACGACCTCACCGCTGCGGGAACTTGGTCGGGCAAGTCACAGGCCGGCGTTCCTTCTTCGGCCGAAAAAGTAAACGTTCCCACGCGATCAAACTCGTGACGCTCGACGAACTGGAGCAGGTGTTGAAAATGATCCTCTGTTTCTCCCGGAAAGCCGACGATAAAAGTGGTTCGCAACACCGCGTCGGGAAGTTCCGCCTTAAGCGTCTCGATAATCTCATCGTTAACACGCCCTTGCCAGGGACGATTCATCGCTCGCAGGATCTCTGGGTGAGAGTGCTGGAGGGGAAGGTCGAGGTAAGGCAGTACATTCGGGGTTTCCTGAATGGCAGCAATGACTTGAGAGGTCAGTCCCGTAGGATAGGCATAGTGCATCCGAATCCAGGGGATGTCTACCTTTCCTAAAGCTCGCAGAAGTTCTGCTAATTTGGGTTCTCCGTAAAGGTCAGTGCCGTAGTTGGTGGTGATTTGGGAAATCAGAATGAGTTCTTGTACGCCTTGCTCGGCCAGCTCGCGCGCCTCAGCAACAATGGACTCAATCGAGCGCGATCGCTGTTTGCCCCGCAGGTGGGGGATAATGCAAAACGCACAACGATAATCGCAGCCCTCAGCAACCCGCAAATAGGCAACCCCTTCCGAAGTCGTGCGATAGCGCGGAACCGTTTCGTCGGCAATGTAGGTTGGCTCCACCGATACCGCCTGAACCCGCTCTCCGCCTTCAACGCGCTCGATGACATCAACAATTTTGCGATAGTCGCTGCTGCCCACAACGGCTACCGCTTCGGGCAATTCTTCAAGCAGTTCTGCTTGAAAATGCTGAGCCATGCAGCCCGCAATCACGATTTTCTTATCCGCTTCTGCAAGTTCGACTAAAGTCCGGACTGACTCTTCGCGCGCAGCTTGGATAAAACTACAGGTATTGACAATGACATAATCAGCGAGTTCTTCGTTCGCATCTACCGAATATCCTGCTTCCACAAGCAGGCCGAGCATATGTTCTGAGTCAATGCGATTTTTTTCACAACCGAGGTGAGAGAGAGCAATGGTTGGCTTAATGCCCATGCAGTTTGCGATCGGGTAACTGATTTTAGTTTAAGATTCGAGATTGGTTTGGGAGTAACTCTGACAATTCCATTCTTAGGATTGCAAGTTGGCTTCTATTTGGTCGCGCTCCCTAAGCAAGCATAGAATATTCAGGGGAACTTAGATAGGCTTCATTCCCTATTGTAGTGAAAATTCCTGCGAATCTTCCAATTGAGTTACCGCTATCTATTGCAATTGTTATTGACAAGATTTAAGTGAACTTACAGCAAATTTTTTCAACCTCTAATCCGATTATTGGTGTCGTTCACCTGCTACCGTTACCGAGTTCTCCTCGTTGGGGAGGAAACTTGAGTGCGGTAATCGATCGGGCCGAGCAGGAAGCCACGGCCCTTGCTGCTGGCGGAGTTGATGGGATTATTGTCGAAAATTTTTTTGACGCTCCGTTCGCCAAAGATCGAGTCGATCCGGCGGCGATCGCGGCCATGTCGCTGATCGTGCAGCGGTTGATGAACCTCGTTGCAATCCCCATCGGCATCAACGTTTTGCGTAACGACGCGAAGAGTGCCATGGCGATCGCAGCTTGTACCCAAGCCCAATTTATCCGCGTCAACATTCTCACGGGGGCCATGGCCGCCGACCAAGGCATCATCGAAGGACAAGCAAACCAACTCTTGCGCTATCGCCGCGAACTGGGCTGCGAGGTCGCCATTTTTGCCGATGTTCTCGTCAAACACGCCCACCCCTTAAGCACCCCAAACTTAACGACAGCCGTGATGGAAACCATCGAGCGAGGGCTAGCAGACAGCGTGATTCTCTCAGGTGGGACAACCGGTAGCCCGCCGAATTTTGAAGATTTAGAATTAGCCCATGCGGCAGCAGGCAACACGCCAGTCTTAATTGGCAGCGGGGCAACCTGGGAAAATATTCCCCAACTTCTGAAAGCGGCAGATGGGGTCATTGTTGCCAGTTCCCTCAAGCGACACGGCCAGATTGGCGAACCCATCGATCCCATTCGCGTCCAATCCTTCGTTGAAGTGGCTCGCCAGAGCTTTGGGTCGTCAGACCTGCCTACTTCTCAAACTTCCTCTAAGCTTCCTTCTTAGGCAGGCAACCTAGGCTAAAATCGACATCATAACCCTGACGCTTTCGATTGTGAAGTCCTAATCATCATGAGTCGCCGACGTTCTATGCCTTGGATTCACCGGTGGTCCCGCCCCCTGATTGGCGCGATCGCCACGGTGGGTGCCGTTCTCACGGCTTACCTCACCGTCACCAAACTGTCTGGTACGGAGGTGGGCTGTATCGCTGGTGCTGCTGTCGAGTCTGGAGGATGTAATGATGTTCTCAACAGTGCCTATGCTACTGTTTTTAACCTTCCTTTACCGCTATTTGGCTTGCTGGCCTATATCAGCATGGCAGCTTTTGCCCTCGCTCCCTTAGCCGTTAACCGGGAAACTCGCAGAAACCTCAGAACCCGTTTGGAAGAGTGGACTTGGTTATTCTTGCTCATCGGCGGGACGGCAATGGCAGTCTTTAGCGGCTATTTGATGTACATTTTGGCTTCGGAGCTACAAACGGCTTGTGCTTATTGCATTGGTTCGGCCATCTTTTCGCTGAGTTTGCTGCTGTTGGTCATTTTCGGTCGCGATTGGGAGGATCTCGGCCAGCTCGTGGTGACCGCAACAATTGTTGGCTTCGTTACGCTGATCGCCACCTTGGGAGTTTATGCCAATGTCAACAATGTGGCTTCGGCGGTGGGCGAACAACAGCCTCTACCTGCAGCAACCGAGCGCTACGATCTCGAACGGGGAACGTGGGAGATTACCACGGATTCCGGGCCAGCGGAAATGTCTCTCGCCGAACATCTCACTGAAATTGGGGCGAAGAAGTACGGAGCGTTTTGGTGTCCCCATTGCTACGACCAAAAGCAATTATTTGGCAAAGCAGCGTTCGGCAAGATAGATTATTACGAATGCGCTCCCCAAGGGGAAAATTCTCGCGCTCAGGCGTGCGATGATGCGGGGATTAAATCCTATCCAACCTGGGAGATTAAGGGGAAGCTCTATCGCGGCGCGAAACCGCTGGAGGAACTCGCGCAACTATCCGATTATCAGGGCGCGCAAAATTTTAAATACTTTATTCCCGGACGGCAGCCAAAAACAGCAAAGTAAGCAAGGATTTGAGATCGTTATGCGACTCAGCTCTAGTTGTTATTGGGACAAATTTGTCATCAATAGCGACAAAAATCTGGGAAAAGTGGGAATGCTAAATATTAGGGGGACTCACGCGCGATCGCTCGATCGAGGCTTTTTCGCCTAGCCCAATCAACGCGCGTTAGTTCCCGTCAGCAATCGATCGCCTCGCCCTGAGACAAGATGTCAATACCGATCCGATTGGGAGTCTGGCTCAAGCAATGGTTAAAGCAAGAACATCGTATTTTACTGGTTTCTCTGACCGTTGGTAGCTGTACTATTCTCCTTCGCCTAACAGGCTTTTTCCAGTCTTTTGAGCTGGCAGCCTTTGACCAACTCGCTCGCCTCCGTCCTCGCGAGCCAATGGATAAACGAATCCTCATTGTCGAGATTGATGAAGACGACATTCAGGCTGCCGGACAATGGCCTCTTTCCGATCGCACCCTCGCTCAATTGTTGGTCAAAATTAACGCCGCTCAACCCAGAGCCGTTGGCTTAGATATTTATCGAGATTTACCCGTCGAACCGGGCTATGAAGACCTAGTCGCCGCCGTTAAAAATCAGCGGAACCTGGTTGCGATCGAGCGGCTAGAGGATAAAAATACGCGGGGAGTCGCCCCCCCGCCCATGCTCCCTCCCCAACAAATCGGATTCAATAATGTTTTGATTGATGCGGACGGGAAAGTTCGCAGAGGCTTGCTGTATTGGCATCATGATGACCAACTGCATACCAGTTTTGCCTTGCGGTTAGCGCTGTTATATCTCCAACAGCAAGATATTGTCCCCACCCCCGCAGAGATTAATTCCGATTATCTTCAGCTCCATCGCGCGGTTTTTCGACCCTTCCAGTCCAATGATGGGGGGTATATCAGAGCTGACGCGCAAGGGTATCAGATTCTGGGCAATTTTATCCGCCCCAGTCGGTTTGAAAAGGTGACGATGGGAGAAGTGTTAGCCGATCGCGTACCGATCCATCAGATCCGCGATCGCGTGGTTGTGATTGGCTATACCGCTCCGAGTTTAAAAGATTTTGCTTATATTTCTTACAGTACCGATTGGTTGGGCAATGCCGAACCGATTTACGGGGTGGAGTTACACGCCAACTTTCTCAGCCAAATTCTCCGTGCCGTTCTCGACGGCAGATCGCCGATCCAAACTTGGCCGGAGTGGCTGGAGTGGCTGTGGATTGCTGCTTGGTCTGGAGTGGGTGGGACAATTGTCTATCGGGGGCGATCGCCCCTGCGCTCTTCCACCCTGGTTCTTGTTGCAGTAGCCTCCCTGTGCGGCATCGCTTACTTCAACTTTTTGAGGGGATGGTGGATTCCTTTGATTGTTCCTCTGTGCGGTTTCTCCGGAACGACAGCTCTTCTGACGAACTATCTCGCTCACCAACGCGAAGAACTCAAGCGCTCTAAAGAATTTTTACAATCTTTGATCGACAAAATTCCCGACCCGATTTTTGTCAAAGATAAGCAGCACTGCTGGATTCTTCTCAACCAAGCCTTTTGTCAATTCAGCGGCTATCCCCTCGAAAAACTGTTGGGCCAATCCGATCCCGATATTTTCAAACCGCAAGAAGCAGAAGTGTTTTTGCGCGAAGATCGGTTGGTTTTTGCAACGGGGGAAGCGAGGGAAAACGAAGAGGCGTTTACCGATGCGGATGGAAATACTTATCTGATTGCCACAAAGCGATCGCTCCATCAAGATGCAGCTGGAAACCTTTTCTTAGTTGGCGTGATTCGCGACATCACCGAACGCAAGCGGATCGAGGAAGATTTGCGGCGAACCACCGCCGAACTCGCTCGCTCGAATGAAGAACTGCAACTCTCTCAAACTCACCTGCGCCGCCTCGCCTACCATGACGATTTGACCGGACTCGCCAATCGCAAACACTTTCACGACAGTTTAGATAAAGCTCTCGCGTGGGGGAAAGAGAAAAATAAGTTGGTCGGCCTGCTGTTCCTCGATTTAGACGGGTTTAAGCAGGTTAACGATACTCTGGGTCACGACTTTGGCGATTTGCTATTGAAGGCGGTGGCTGGGCGCGTTAAGAATTGCCTGCGGAGTAGCGATGTTGTGGCGCGTTTGGGCGGCGATGAGTTCACGGTCATTCTCCCCGGGATCGCGCACCCCGATCGCACCGAAACCGTAGCGGACAAAATTCGCCACACACTCTCTCGACCTTTCATGATTGAGGGCCATAGCATTCAAGTCAGCGCCAGTATTGGCAGTAGCGTGTATCCCGATGACGGAGAAACTCAGGATGTTTTGATTAAAAAGGCGGATCAAGCGATGTATCATTCCAAACACCTCGGACGTAAGTAAGCTTAATTTCTCTGCAACTCTGAAATCGGGACGCAGGGGCGAAAAGTCTCAATTGGAGCGATGGCCCTTGTGAGATTGCTGGCAGATCTGGGAATACTAAGAAAGAGAAACTCCAATCTTTCAGCCTGTTGAAAGATTAGAATCAAATCAACCCTTTAAGCAGCCAGATGTCGGGGAGATCGGGTTTTGCACTACCACCACTGCCAACAATCAACCACGTCTTCTCAGGAAGAGAGCGCAACCCAGCCTGCATTCGCGCAGACTGCCAGCAGCGAACGATCGCAAGAAGCAACTGTGATTCTGCGCCCCTGCACGCCAGAGCAGCAGCTCGAGCAAGGCGTTAAACAGCAGCAAACTGGAAACTGGGAAGTTGCTCGCGAGAAGTTCCAGAAGGCTTTGTCGGCGTTTGAAAACTCGAACAATCGTTTGGGAATGATACAGACGTTATGTTTATTGGGGATGAATTGTTACGAATGTCGGGATTACGAGCAAACCATTCAGTTCGCTCGTCAAGGTTTAGAGATGGCAAGATCGGAGCAAGCTCTCTCTCTGGAAGCACAATTTCTCGGACTGTTGGGCAATGCTTTTCGCCACCAAGATAATTACGAAAGCGCGATCGCCTATCAGCAGCAAAGCTTGGACATTTGCCAGCAGCGGCAAGATGTAACCGGACAAATCGCCGTTCTCAATAATTTAGGCTTGGCTTACAAGGCGGCTGGCAACTATGAAGAGGCGCTAGAGTGCCAAAAACAAAGTTTGGCACTGGCGGGGGCGGCTGGAGATCTGAAAACGGAGAGTCAAATTCTCAAAAATTTAGGGAATTCTTGCTATGCTTTGGGCAATTATGCCGAGGCAATTTCCTATTACGAGCAGCGATTGGCGATCGCGAATCAATTGGGCGATCGCCGTACCGAAGGGCAAATCTTAAGAAATTTGGGAAATGCTTGCTATACGCTGGGGAATTACGAAAGCGCGATCGCCTACAACAAGCAGCGCTTGGAGATTGCTACAGCGCTCGAAGATTATCGAACCCAAGAGCAAGCCCTCGCTCACCTGGGTGTTGCCTACGACGCTCTGGGCGACTACGCTCGAGCCATTCAATATTACGAGCAGCGCTTAGAATTGGCTCGAATTTTGTCCGATCGACGCTTAGAAGAACAAACCTTAGAAAATTTGCGTGCCGCTTGCTATGCCTTGGGGGACTACGCTAAGATTGTCGAGTACGAGCAGTCGTCGCAGCCAAGTAGCGAGAGTCGCTGACCCAGGAGAGACAGATCTTCTATCAGGCTTTTAGGATTTAGGTGCAGTTGAAGGTCTAGGTTGCAGTGCTTTGAGCTGAGAGCTAACCCATTGCCGCAGGTCTTGAGCTTTCCTGTAGCTTGTCGTGCCGGTTTTGACTTTTGCAAGATCTCGAAGAATCTCTTGCAGTTGAGCTGCTGCGATCGCGTCTTCTTGGGGACGATCGGCAGCAAAGCGTTCGAGCTGGCGTTGCGATCGTTCAAGAGCCGCAGCCGAATTTTGCTCGGCTTGCCGCCGCACTTGGATCTTACCCAAGTTTGCACTGTACTTGGCGAGTAACTGTTGCGCCCGCCTGTAGTGCGATCCGTCGCTGGTTGAAACTCGCTCTAGGACTTGAATCGCTTGTTGCCACAGCACTTCGACTTGCTGCCACTCGACCACCGAATGGGGGGGATTTTGACTGGCGAGGGCGGCCTGCCATGCAAACTGTCTGGCCCCCTCAACAATCAAACCCGCTCGCTTGTTGCTGTTGCTATAGACTGCTCCCACCGTTGTCTGAAATTCTTGCTCGTAGGTGGCGAGTTTCGCCTGGCCGGCACGTCCTGCCAAGGTGTGTAAGGGCATTTGCGCGAGTCGATCGAGAGCAACTTGCCAAGAGGCGATCGCGGCTTTTTTATCGGTTTGCGTCCAAGCTTGCAAATAATCCCACTTGGCCGTTTTTTGCATTTGTTCTAGGTCGAAGAGCAGTTTGCGTGCCTGGCGTTCTTGCTCTAAGGCATTTTCTAAGCGTTCGAGCTTCGCTAAATGCCCTTCAAATTCCACAGCACTAAACTGCCAGGAGTACCCCCAAGCCTGGTATTGGGAAAACTCCCGCAAGAATTCGAGCGGAAGCGCCTGGAAGTTGTTTTTGGCCGCTTCAAATTGTTGGCTGGCTTGTTCTAACTCTGCCGGATCGTCGGCTCCTTGCAGCAACTCCTCGGCCCGATCGCTTGCCGCGATCGCTCGTTGATAGTTGCGCTCAATCTGAAGATAGCTCGGCAACAGCAATGAAGGGATCGTTTGGGCGACGGAGCGACGGAGCGAAGGGTGAGGAATATTCGCAATCCCAACAATTCCCACCGGAAGAACTGCTAACAGCACAGCCGCGATCGCTTTTGGAAAAGATTTCTGGACTGGAGGAGAGAGCGGCGTTCTCAGAGGACGAGTGGGAATAAACTCGACCTCCCTCTCCTGCTTCCACGCCTCTTCTCGCACGACAGCGGGATGAGACCGTAAAGATTGAGGTTGCACTGACTGCTTGCTGCCAACAGAGACTCGATTTCGCCAAGCTTTAAACTTAAACGGTAGATGAAAACCAGCCATACCCAAATTACGAATAACGAACGATCGCCCTTTGCTTGAGAGATAAGACAGCATCGACTCTCTCTCAAAGCCAAAGCGAAATCTAAACGCACGATAACACGGGATTCGGCAGAGCTGAGAGGAAAACAAAGAACTCTAACCCTTCCAATTCGCCAAGCGCGATCGCTTCGGCTCGATTTGTGCAAACGCCTGCACGATTAATGCGACCCAACGAGCAATTTCAGCGCGATGGCTTCGCCGACCTGTGGGTACGCGCGCTTGTCAGTTGAAACGATTAAGATTGTGCTGGCTGTTGTGGATGATGCAGAGCTGAACTTCTCTCTTTCTTTAGGGAACAATATAAAGAGAAACACAAATAGAAGTCTCCAAAATCCTCCAGAAAATGCTATGACTAGCAATACAATCGCACTTTCGGGCTATCAAATTTCAGAACAAATTTACGAAGGCTCGCGCACGCTCGTTTATCGAGGAATGCGAGAAACGGATAGCCAACCCGCGATTGTCAAAGTTCTGCGAAATCCCCATCCTCACTTCAAAGAGTTAGTTCAATTCCGCAACCAATACATCATTACCCGTCATTTAGACTCTCCCCATATTGTTCGACCCCTCGCCCTCGAACGCCACGGGAATGGTTACGCTCTGGTAATGTCCGACGAAGGCGCGATCGCCCTTGGGGACTATTGGCAAAAATCTGACCGCAACCTTTCTCTCTTCCTCAACATCGCCATCCAACTGTCCGAAGCCCTGCATTACCTGGGTCAACAGCGCATCATCCACAAAGACATCAAACCCGCCAACATTCTCATTTGCCCCGAAAGACAACAAATTCAATTGATTGACTTCAGCATTTCTTCCCTTCTCCCCAAAGAAACCCAACAAATCCAGAACCCCAATATTCTCGAAGGAACCCTCGCTTATATCTCCCCGGAACAAACGGGACGGATGAACCGGGGAATTGACTATCGTACCGACTTCTATTCCCTGGGTATCACCTTCTACGAACTCCTCACAGGCAAACTGCCTTTTCAGACTGAGGATCCCATGGAATTGGTACATTGCCATATTGCCAAAACCCCGACTTTAGTAACAAGTACAGCAATTCCCCAGATGCTTTCAAAAATAGTGATGAAGCTGATGGCAAAAAACGTTGAAGGACGTTATCAGAGTGCATTGGGACTGAAGCATGACTTGGAAAGATGTCTGCGATCGTTAGAAACGACAGGAGAAATTGCAGATTTTGAATTGGGAGAGCAAGATCGATGCGATCGCTTTATCATTCCAGAAAAGCTCTATGGACGGGAAGGGGAAGTTAGTGAGTTACTCGCTGCATTTGCAAGAGTCTCTCAGGGCGCAGGGGCGCAGGGGAGCAGAGGAGATAGGGAGAACTCTGGCAACTCTGAACTTTTTCTTGTGGCAGGTTTTTCGGGGATTGGAAAAACCGCAGTAGTTAATGAAGTTCATAAACCCATTGTGCAACAACGTGGCTACTTCATCAAAGGGAAATTTGACCAATTCAACCGTAATATTCCCTTTTCTGCATTTGTTCAATCTTTCCGGGATTTGATGGGGCAATTACTCTCAGAAAGTGACGTTCAACTGCAACAGTGGAAGTCGAAGATTCTGGATGCAGTGGGAGAAAATGGACAAGTCATCATCGAAGTCATTCCCGAACTCGCAGGGATTATCGGACAACAGCCTCCTGTCCCCGAATTAGAAGGGAGTGCGGCGCAAAATCGCTTTAACCTACTATTCGGAAAATTCATTCAAGTCTTCACCACAAAAGAGCATCCCCTCGTTCTATTCCTCGATGATTTGCAGTGGGCAGATTCTGCTTCGTTAAATCTTCTGAAATTGTTGATGGGGGAAACCGAAAAGGGCTACCTATTAGTATTGGGAGCTTATCGAGATAACGAAGTGTATCCTGCTCATCCTTTGATGTTGACCTTGGATGATATCAAAAAAAATGAGGCAATTGTCAACACGATCGCCTTAGATGCGTTAACTCAATCTGCATTAAATTATCTCGTTGCTGATACCCTAAGTTGCCGTCTCGAACTTGCCTTTCCTTTAACAGAATTAATCTATCAAAAAACCAAGGGAAATCCCTTTTTTGCCACCCAGTTTCTCAAAGGATTACATGAAGACGGATGGATTAGTTTTGATCCAGAATTAGGCTATTGGCAGTGCGATTTGCTAGCAGTACGGCAACTGTCACTGACAGAGGATGTAGTAGAATTTATGGCAACTCAGTTACAGAAGTTGTCCACTGAAACTCAAGAAGTTTTAAAGTTAGCTGCTTGCATTGGCAACCAGTTTGATTTGGCAACCTTAGCTATTGTGAATGAACATTCTGAAACAGAAACCGCGACAGCGTTGTGGAAGGCATTGCAAGAGGGATTAGTATTACCTACCAATGAGGTTTATAAGTTCTATCAATCTGAGGAAAATGCAAAAGCTTTATCCAATTCTGAAGAACGCTCTCCAAGTTATAAATTTTTGCACGATCGCATCCAACAAGCAGCATATTCTCTGATTCCAGACGATCGAAAACAAATAACTCACTACCAAATTGGTCAACTTCTCCTTCAACAAACTCCTCCAGAAGGCAGAGAAGAGAAAATTTTCGAGTTAGTCAGTCAATTAAACTATGGAACCATATTAATCGCCGAGCGGCGGGAAAGGGATGAACTTGCCCAACTCAATCTCGTTGCCTGTCAAAAAGCGAAAGGTGCAACAGCTTATCAGGCAGGTTACGAATATGCGAACAAGGGATTATCTTTGCTTGGCGATCGTGCTTGGCAACGACAATACGCCATGAGTTTGGCATTCCATAACTTGGCAGCAGAATCAGCATCACTCTGTGGTGACTTTGAGGCGATGGAACAGTTTGTCGAGAGGGTTATCCAACAGGCAAAGTCAGTGTTAGAGCAAGTTCACGTTTACCGCATCAACATTCTCTCTAACGTCTCCCGCCACAACATTACTAATGCCATCGCGATCGCCCAGCAAATTTTACAAAAGTTAGGGGTTAACTTGTCTCAGACACCTAGCCCCCAGGATATTCAACAAGAAATTGCAGAGATTAGCGAACTCATCGGCGATCGAGACATTGAAACTTTGGTAAGCCTACCAACGATGACAGATGACAGATACATCGCCATGATTCAAATTGCTGTCAGCATTATGCCAGCGGCATATATGGTTGGTTCCCCTCTTTTTTCTTTACTAGTTACGTTATCTGTTAAGCTCAGCCTTCAATCAGGGAATACATCAGCTTCAGCCTTTGGATATCTCAATTATGGAATCCTAGCCTGTAACCTTCTGCAAGCGATAGAAAGTGGTGTCAAGTTTGGCAATTTAGCACTTGAGCTTATTAACCAGCTAGAGGATAAAACAGGTCAACCAGAAATTGTTAATGGAGTTAGTTTATTTCTCCTTCATCGTCAAGTCCATATTCAAAACACTCTACCGCTTCTTCAAAAGTCCTATGTTGAAGCATTAGAAGTCGGCAATCTAGAACATGTTGGCTATGGAGCAGGTGTCTTTTGTATTAATTCTTTTTCCTGCGCTCAACCTCTATCCACTCTACAGAAAAAAGCACAAACTTATTACACAAGTCTGGTACAACTCAATCAATTAAATACAGCAAATTGGTGTCGGATCTATTGGCAACTAACATCCAATTTACTAGGTTCTGTAGAACAACCCACAAGATTGTCTGGTGAAGCTTTTCAAGAAGCAGAGTTTTTGACATTATTGCATTCGAGTCACGATCTATTTGGGCTATATTTTTTCCATCTGTATAAACTGATGTTGTTCTACTTGTTTGAAGACATTACTTCAGCCCAAAGTCATGCCCTTGAAGTCAAGCGCTATTTCAAAGCTGCCATGGGGACTGTTGGCGAGCCTGCGTTTTATTTTTACGATACGTTAACGATAGTCGCTCAGTTTCGCTCTCAATCTTTGGAAAATTCTTCCGATCGAGTATCAGAGCTATGGCAGCGAATCGAAGAAAACCAAACGCGCTTGCAACAGCAATGGGCAAATTATGCCCCTATAAATCACCAGCATAAAGTCGATCTGGTGGAAGCAGAAAAATTTCGAGTCTTAGGACAAAAAGTTGAAGCGATTGAATTCTACGATCGCGCTATTTCTGGAGCCAAAACCAATGAATTTCTCCAGGAAGAAGCCCTCGCCAACGAACTCGCTGCCAAATTTTATCTCGACTGGGGCAAGGAAAAAGTCGCGAGTGGCTACATGCAAGAAGCTTACTACTGCTATGCTCGTTGGGGGGCTAAAGCCAAAACTGACGATCTGGAAAAACGCTATCCTCAGTTACTTCAACCGATTCTCCAAAAATCTAGTCAATCCATTAATTTGTTTGACACCCTGACAACTCTTGCCCAACCCAAACTATCCGTTCATTCTTCTGTAGAGGCAACTCAATCCTCAACTACTCTCAATACTGTCCTTGATGTCGCCTCCGTGTTGAAAGCTTGTCAGGCGATTTCAGAAATTATTCACTTTGATGAACTCCTTAAGCAACTTACCCAGATTATTCTGCAAAACTCTGGTAGCGATCGCTGTGCCTTAATTCTTCCCGATCGAGCTGGGGAATCGCAGGTGCGAGCGATCGCCACACCCAAGGAAACACAAATGTTTGTTCGGCCGCTGAATAACGATTGCGATCTTCCGGTCAAACTAATTCAGTATGTGAAAAATACTCAGGAAATCGTCGTTATTGATGACTTAAAGACGGATTTGCCGGTGGTGGACGATTATCTTAGAAAACATCAACCTAAGAGTGTTTTGGGCTTGCCAATGCTGAACCAGGGGCGTTGCATCGGCATAATCTCCCTAGAAAATCACCTCGCCAGTGGGTTATTTACGGGCGAGCGCATCCCGATCCTAAACTTTCTATCCACCCAAGCTGCGATTTCCATCCAAAACTCTTTGCTTTATAAAGAGTTGGAACGCTCCCTCCTAAAAGCTCAAAAAACGTCCCAGGAGCTGGAAGAAACCGTAGCCCTTTCTAAAGGACAACAACAAATTTTGGCACTCATTGCCCAAGGGGTACCTCTAACTCAAATTTTGGAAGAAACGGCCCTATACATTGAAAGTCAGAGCCACCATGCTGCCTATTGTTCCTTCTTGTTTATTGATGCCGGAGGGCGGCTGCGTCATGCCGCTGCCCCTAGCTTGCCAGCCGACTTCTGTGCCTTGGTTGACGGCCTTCCTATTGGCCCGGAGGTTGGCTCTTGCGGAACCGCTGCTTATTGCAAAGCATCCGTCACCGTAACCGATATTGCCACCGATCCCCTCTGGGCCAATTACCAGGTTGCTTTAGATTTTGGCCTGCACGCCTGTGCGTCTACGCCGATTTTAGGTGCAGAAGGGCAAGTGCTGGCCACCCTGGCCATGTACCAACCCGAACCCGGTGAATTCACTCGGCACGATCGCCAGTTAATGGAGGCTGCGACCTACCTGGCACGTATTGCGATCGAACGCCACCAAGCCGATATTGAGCTACAGCAACTCAATCTGCAAATGATCCAAGGGGAGAAAATGGCAACTCTGGGCAATTTAGTCGCGGGTATCGCCCATGAAGTCAACAACCCGATTGGTTTCCTCAATGGCAGCATCAACAACACAAAAGACTACGTACAAGAACTGTTTGAGTATTTAGATACCTATCAGTCGCAACAACCTCCTAATGATGTGGTGCAAGAAAGTGCGGAAGAGATCGAGCTGGAATTTATCCTGGAAGATTTGCCTAAGCTACTGGACTCGATGCAAAATGCAACCGATCGCATCAAAAAGATTAGCAACAGCCTGCGCACTTTCTCCCGCACCGATGCGGACAAAAAGACAAGTGCGAACCTACACGAAGGACTCGACAGCACGCTGTTGATTCTTAAATATCGTCTCAAGGCCAACGAACAACGTCCAGCCATTCAAGTCATAAAAGAATATGGAGAGTTGCCGGAGGTTGACTGTTTTCCGAGTCAGTTAAATCAAGCATTTATGAATATTCTGGCAAATGCGATTGATGCGTTTGAGGAAGTCAATCAAGGCAAAACCTATGCTGAGATTGAAGTGAATCCGAATTGCATTACGATTTGCACTTCAATCGTTAAGGAGCAAGTCACGATCCAGCTCAAAGATAATGGTTGCGGGATGAAACCAGAAATTCGAGAGCGAATTTTTGAACAGGGATTTACGACCAAAGATGTGGGGAAAGGAACGGGGTTAGGAATGGCGATCGCGCGGCAAATTGTGGAAGAGAAGCATGGAGGAACCCTCACCTGTCACTCCGAACTTGGGAAAGGGACAACCTTCACCATTCTTTTGCCTTTGGCTTGACAAGCATTCTAGGCGAGACGAGGAATTGAGATGGATGATACAGGGCGATCGCTTGTTCGGTTCCTTACCGCCCCAGCGGTAAAATTGGAAGAGATTTAGCCATTCCCTCAATTTTCTGAAGTCAAACGCTCCTATGACCCTCATTCGCATTCTTCCCTCCTGGCATCTTCCCCCCTCGCAAGTCACCGCCGAACGCCTCTACATCAACCGCCGCCGCTTTCTCAAAACCCTCGTCGGTGTGGGGATTGGTGCGAGTTTGACGCCGCTGACATCCTGTCAACAATCGGAAGCTCAAAAATCAGAATTAGAACAAACCCTGGAACGACCCTCTTTGGAATCTGTCTCTCGCAACCCAGCCTTTGCTCGCGTCGATCGCCCCGTCACCGATCGCCTCCTAGCCGGACAATACAACAACTTCTATGAATTTGGCGGCAGCAAATCGATTTGGCGGGCTGCACAGAAGTTACCAATCGAAGACTGGAAAGTGGAAGTCTCCGGACTGGTTAAAAACCCCCGTACCTACGATCTCGACGACCTCAAGCAAAACTTTCCCCTCGAAGAACGAATTTACCGCTTTCGCTGCGTCGAAGCTTGGTCAATGGTACTGCCTTGGATTGGCTTTCCAATGAAAGCTCTCATCGCAGCCGTCGAACCTACCGCTGACGCGAAATTTGTCCGTTTTACCTCCTTCTACGATCCTCAAGTTACGACCGGGCCGGGGTTTCATGTGGGAGGACTCCCCTGGCCCTATACCGAAAGTTTGCGCGTTGACGAAATGGCTAACGAACTCGCCTTTTTCGCTGTCGGCATTTACGGCCGCGAACTGCCGAAACAACACGGTGCGCCCCTACGGATGGTGATTCCCTGGAAGTACGGCTTTAAAGGAGCAAAATCGATCGTCAAAATTGAGTTTGTCGATCGCCAACCCGCAACTTACTGGAACACATTAGTTCCGAGCGAGTATGACTTTGAAGCAAATGTGAACCCCAGCAAACCCCATCCCCGTTGGTCGCAGGCGACAGAGCGATTCATTAGTGCCGGGCCGGATTTAACCTGGGAAAAGCGAGAGACGCTTCCCTATAACGGCTATGGGGAGTACGTGGCGAGTTTATATTAATAAGCGCAACTCTGAATTCACGCCTAATTTAGACGCTCGAAGCCTGACTCTGCTGTTGCCTTCTTCCCCCTATTGCCGATTGCCCATTCCCTGATTACTGTTGACTGGTCGCTGATTACTGAATTACTGAATTACTGAAATGACATTCTTCCAAAAAGACGACCCATTAGAAGCTTTGGGGACGGAGATTTTAGAGAAAACTTGGGCAAAATTCCCGGAGTTGGCGCGCGATCGCATTGCTTTGACTTGGCTGGTTTACGATCCTCCCGCAATTTCCAACACCGGAGGGGCAATTACGCCAGAAGAGTTCTGGCAGCATCCGGTGCGAGGATTTGCCTATCGAGGCGTGGAGCGCATTTATCCAGCCAGCGTCGTCAAACTGTTCTACCTGGTCGCTATCCACGAATGGCTGGAGCGAGAAATGATCGCAACTTCGGCAGAGTTGGAACGGGCAGTTCGGGATATGATTCGGGAGTCGAGCAACGATGCAACGAGCTTGGTGGTGGATATTCTGAGCGGAACCACAAGCGGGCCGGAACTCCCCACCGGGCCTTTTGAAACATGGAAGCACCAGCGCAATATTGTCAATCGCTATTTTCAGGCGCTAGGGTGGCAAGAACTGGACGGGATCAATGTCAATCAAAAAACGTGGGGAGACGGGCCTTACGGTCGAGAGCGAGCCTTTTTGGGGGAGTTGATGGACAATCGCAATATGTTGACCGTTGAGGCGACGGCGAAGTTACTCCACAGTATTGTGGGCGGTGCGGCCGTTTCTGGGGCGCGATCGCAGGCAATGATAGACTTGTTGCAACGCAGTCTCAACCCCGCCGATCTCGACCCCCTGGACGAGGGAAACCAAGTCCTCGGCTTTTTAGGGGAAGCGTTACCCCCCACCGCTCGCTTGTGGTCGAAGGCGGGATGGACGAGTCGCGTGCGCCACGATGCAGCTTATATCGAACTGGACGATCGCCCGCCCTATTTACTCGTGGTCTTTACCCACAGTCCTGCCTTTGCGGCCGATCCCACCTTGCTTCCCTTTGTCTCTCAGGCCGCGATCGCGGCGATGGAAAAACTGTGAGCGGGGTTGGCGAAGGCCAACAATTCGCTAAAATGTCTTCTGGTCAGCATTTCCCGTCCCAGAACAGAAGGGGTTTTAACGCCGAACAATCTAGATGAACAGCGAACTTTTCCAACAAGTCCGTCTACTCGACCCCGCTTCTGGGACAGACCAAATTGCAGATGTGGCGATCGCGGGAGGAAAGATTGAAGCGATCGCCCCTCGCATTACCCCCATGGCTAACGAGACAACTGTCCGGGATGGTCAGGGTTTAATTTTAGCGCCGGGGTTAGTCGATCTCTACAGTCGCAGCGGCGAACCGGGATGGGAAGAACGGGAAACCCTCTCTACCCTGTCTCAAGCCGCGATCGCGGGAGGGTTTACTCGTCTGGCCCTTCTTCCCAATACCCTCCCTCCGGCTGACAATCCTTCGACGTTAGAGTGGCTGCGACAGCACAGTCCCTCTCCTTCTCCTCACTTCTACTTTTGGGGCGCAATGACCCGCAACCTCGAAGGACAGCAAATGACCCAGTGCGTCGAGCTGGCAAAAGCTGGCGCGATCGGCTTTACCGACGGTCGTCCCTTCGATAATCTTTTGCTGTTGCGTCGGGTTTTAGAATATCTCGCCCCCCTGAAAAAACCCGTTGCAGTGATGGCAACGAGCCAGCCGTTGCGAGGCGACGGCGCGATCCGAGAAGGGGAGTTCTCCATTCGCGCGGGATTGCCCGGAGATCCGGCGATTTCCGAGACGGCCGCGATCGCGGCCGTGCTAGAGATTGCGGCCGCTGTCCGCACCCCCCTCCACCTCCTGCGCGTTTCGACGGCCAGAGGGGTCGAACTGATCGCCGCGGCTAAGGCTAGGGGAGTCCCGGTCACCGCCAGCACAACTTGGATGCACTTACTCCTCGATACCGAAGCGGCTTGTCACTACGACCCCAACTTGCGCCTCGACCCCCCATTAGGCAACCCCGAAGATCGAGCGGCGTTAGCGGATGGGGTGAAGGCCGGCGTTCTCGATGCGATCGCCATTGATCACGCACCCTACACCTACGAAGAAAAAACCATGGCTTTTGCCACCGCACCTCCCGGTGCGATCGGTCTAGAACTCGCGCTTCCCCTGCTGTGGCAAAGATTTGTGGAAACTGGAGAATGGACGGCCCTCGACCTGTGGCGGGGGTTGAGCGTCGGGCCTCAAATGTGCTTGCACCAAGACCCCCTGCGCTGCGCAGCCGGCCAGCCAGCGGAGTTCATCCTGTTCGATCCCCAGCAATGTTGGGAAGTCAGTCCCAGCACCCTCAAGTCCAAAAGCCAGAATACGTATTGGCTCGGCCACACGCTTTGCGGCCGAGTCGTCTCGATCGGATCAGACTAAAGGGTTGCTGCCATAAAAGATTGTGAATTCAACTTTTTGACCGATCTAAAGAAGAGGTATCAAGCTTCCCAATGCCCCAATTCCCCTACTCCCAACTCACCCTCACTAACTGGCTCGATCGAGAGACCTTGACTGCTTGGATTTTTCTTGCTCCCGCGCTCATCCTCTCCTCTCTTTCTTTTGTCACTTTGAGGGAATAAAATAGAAAGGAAAATCTCAAACCCCCGATCGGACAATGAAACCGGCGAAAAAAGCAGTATTGATGGCTACTTGACAGGTAATGAAACAAGAGATTCAAATCCGTTTAGTTCAAAACGAATTAGAACGGCAAGCCCTGTATTTTCAACGCTGGATCGTGTTACGAAAACCTTTAGGTTTAGCGCAAGGAACCGAACAAGATAAATACGAGCAAGAAGCCATTCCGTTAATTGCAGCGATTGACAAGACAATTGTCGGCTCTGTTCGCCTGCGTATCCTCTCTAGCAATTTAGGAAGCCTCGGATATCTAGCCGTTCTCCCTGAATTTCAAGGTCAAGGAATCGGCAAAAAGTTAGTTTTTAGTCTTATTGAACTTGCGCGAGAGAAGGAAGTTAAAACAGTGAGAGCGAAGGTTAGGGAAGGGGCGATCGGATTTTATCAGAAACTGGGGTTTGAAGTGCGGGGAGAGAAGAGCGTCTTTTTGGGAATTCCTCATATTTTTGCGTACTTGAATCTGTAGGGCGATCGGAGAACATGTACAACCGAGGCACGCGATATTTAATAAACAAAAATAGCTTTTTAGCCTGACAAGACCCTTTTAAGCACACTGTTTTCTCATCATCTCTTACAATTTCAGCGTGACAGACTTGTATTGTGTTATCTGGTTTCTTAATCTCAATTTCTACCTTGAACCAGCTTTTTTCCGATCCTTGTTCCAAAATTCGATAGGCAATTTTATAAGTAAACCAATCCCAGCCAAATTTCAGAATTAATTCTCGCTCTAACACTTGCAACTCATAAGGTAAAATACTCCAGCCTCGATAAACCTTATTAAAGAGTTCGAGATCGCCAGCACGCTTTACAATTGAATCTAAAGATTTTAAGTCTAAGCCACCATAATATCTTCCATCTGGAAATGCGATCGCGGTAGGAGCAAAGCGATGTCCGCCAAAATGACTGGCTTTCCAAAATCGCACGTTTCTAAACTTGGAATTATCGAGTTTGGAAATGGCTTCTTTGTAAAAGGGAATACCATACTTCGCACAACAAACATCATGACTGCCATGAACGCAGATTAAGATATCTTGGTAGTCTGCTGTTGTGGTGATGGTATTTAGTTTCTCACCTTTGAGAAATGCAGTAACGATGTCAGGAACTTGTTCTAAAGTATCCACTTCAAATTCGTATCGTTGATACCCACCACAAAAGTCACTCTGTTCTTGATGGTAAATTAGAACCGATTTTCGTTTGTTGAGGAGATGGTGGTTTCGATCTATCAATAAAAATCGAATCGATCGATCGTCTGATTTTAATTGAGAAATTAATTTTTGCAAGTTTTCAGGAATGCCGGGTGAAATCAAGGCATTAAAATCCCAAGGAGTTGAATGTTCTATTAAAACATAGGTTTGATAATAGGTTGCGCTGCCAATTTTATCCTCTAGAACATCGCGAGAAGAATTTGCACAAAAGAATTTTTCCATTTTTTTGTCCTGTTTATTGGTGTTTTTCGTTGGTTCTTATGTCGATCTGAGAATTAACCAGAAGGATTCCTTCCCGAACGAGTTTTGACAGTAGTGGAACTAGCTCGGTTTCCCAATCAAAATCTGGTAACCATTGCAATACATCCTCGCCCGTAAACTCAGATGTCTGAAAGATTTTTTCGAGTGCCACACGAGGAATTCCTTTTAAGAAAATTTCTTTGCCCAGCGTTGTAATTCGATAAGAATCGATCTCTGGTAACTCAAAAATTTGTACTTTCGGAAAGAGTTGATTGCTAAACTGAGTTAATTTATCTTGCGGGAAAATTCCCCAACCCATCTGTTGAGGTAAAGAATATTTGGTGACTGGCTTACCCAGAGAATTCAGGTATTGAGAATATTCGTTGATGCGAGCTGGACGAGCGAATTCTTGACAAAAGCTTTGACTCAGTTGCTGCAAATGTTGTTGAAATCTTGCTGTTTCGTGAGGAAGCGGCAAACTAGATCGCCAATTCTCATCGCTACGAAGTTTGTCCAGGCACCATTCTAAATAGTCTATCCCTGTTTTTGTATGAATTCCTAATGTCAGATGAAGTGAAGGCGTTTCTCCCGCTATGGCATAATGCCAATGTCCCCGTGGAATATACAACACATCACCAGGCGCTAAAATACAATTTAAGTAAGGCGATTCTTCGGGGGGAGAAAGAGAGACTGATTTTTGATCGGGTAAAGGGAATTTAAAAGTTTCAGAAAAGACATTCCAGGTTTTACAGCCTTCTATTTGGAGAATGAAAACATCGTGAGTATCATAGTGGCAAGAAAATCCTTGCTTGTGGGGAAAAGAAGCATAGCTGTTGATTTGTGTTGTGTAGCCTAGTTCCGAACGCAAAGCAGCCGTCCAAGCTGCTAAAACGGGAACCCACTCGTGTACCCGATCGACAATTAGCGTTGCACCTTGCTGAAGCCAATGAGCGAGCCGCTGATTTTCAGCAGCATCCATCACTTTTCCGTCGAATGCCAATCGCAAAGTGGGGTATTGTAAGGGACTAAAATTTAATAACTGATTTAATTGTTCCCAGGAGAATAGATCGGCAAACTGATGGGTTTCTTCTGCTGGAATTAGTAAGGCTTGCTTCGTCCAATAGGATTCTAAAAATTCTGTAACCGTATGGGGATGTAATAGCTTAGCTAGAGCATTCATAAAAAATTAGTTTTTTCTCTTGGAAAATGTTAATAATTTTTCTCAATAAGGTTGAAAATTAAGAACCGCAACCAAGGTATCAAGAGGCAATCGGCTTCTAAGATGCTTTGGCTACGGTTCCTAAGAACAACGCCAGAAAACGAGCGTTACACTTGCTGTTTTGTTCTAACCGTTTCTGACTGTTATTCATGAATCGTCACGAATTTGTTACCAACTGTGGCGAACATCACCACCATCAGAATCCCCACTGTGACGAATATCGCCACCATCAGAATCTCCGCTGTACTGAGACTGAGCTGTTTTAGGAGCTATTTCAGGAATATCTCGAACTTCAATTTGAATGCGGCTTGAATTAGATTGGGGAGAAAAGGATTCTGTAGTCTGAGTCATAATCGATCTCCGAAAGTGATGATTTACTTGACTTCCAAGTCAGTAGACTGATTCGGAAATAAGGGATTAAATCGCTCAAACCCTGACAAAGAAAAATTTTCACCGGCCTTTGCCACAGCAGTTGCTTAAACATTTGCTGGTATTGAGTTTTAAGGATTTTTGAGTTGATTGTTCAACACCCCTTATTTAGGCTCTGCTCGAGCCGAATATTGCTAGCCTTGCCTTGGAAGATCGTTCGATTTTATCTTGGAACTCTACACTCTTGCAATGATTTCTTAATAAGATTTTAGGACCTTAATACAGAAACGGCAAGTCGTCTTTCAAATTTTAAGCTTACCCAAGTGTCTAACTCCGCCAGCCGTCGAGGTGAAACAGGAAGAGTACGATGTCGCAAACAGGAGACTTCGCAAGGTTATCCCTCTTTTGTCTCTCTCGGAGAGTTTTACGAATTTACGTTGTTTCAGCCGACGAAAAATCAAGCGTTGAACCCAGTCTGGCGGAAGAGGGATTAACGAGGGATCGATATTCCATCCTATGAATTCACTAGCTTTGACTGGCTGCTTCCGTACCAGTTTCGTTGCTGTGTCTGAACTCTAAACCTAATTGCTTATTGCAAGATAGCCGTTTTCGATATGGGTTGATAGACAGTATTTCTCTGTTGAGATGGACGACCCAAAGCACGAATAGCTTCTCGCAATCGTTGGGGTTCCATGCAAGTGCCGCCTTGCGCTCCAGCCATCGTCGTAATATGCTCTTCCATCAACGTGCCACCAATGTCATTACATCCCCACTGCAAAGCTTCTGTTGCTCCTTGTAACCCCAATTTCACCCAACTGGGTTGATGATTTGCAATCCAATTTCCTAAATAAATGCGCGCAACAGCAGTTAAGCACAAAACATCTTTGAGAACGGGTTGATCTCGACCCACTCTCCGTCGTAACGGTTTGGGCGCATCTTGCCCGACAAAGGGCAGTAAAATAAACTCTGTGATGCGAGCGGGATAGTTGTTTTGAATCGCTGCTTGTTGCAGTTTTCGGAGTTTTTCTAAATGTTCGATCTGTTGTTGAGATGTTTCGATGTGACCGGATAGCATGGTACTGGTTGTAGGCAGGTTGAGGCGATGAGCTGTTTCGATAATCTCTAACCAAGTTGCCGTATCAATCTTTTCCGGACAAATGATTTTACGCACTTCATCATTCAAAACTTCTGCTGCCGTTCCTGGCATGGAGTCAACCCCAGCAACTTTCAAAGCCGCGATGACTTCTGCGTAACTCAGACGATCTTCTCTGGCAATAAATTGAATTTCTTGAGGAGAAAAGGCGTGTAGGTGTAAGTCAGAAAATTTGCTTTTAACGGTTTGAATGAGTTGAAGGTAGTACTGTAAAGAAGAGCCTTGAATTTTCGCTTTTGGATTTAAACCGCCTTGCATACAAATTTCTGTTGCACCGCGTTTGACTGCATCGCTCGTTTTGTCCAGTATTTGTTGCCAATTTAACCAATAGGAACCACTTTCTTCTTCATCGCGGCGAAATGCACAAAAGCTGCAATGTTGCTCGCAAATGTTGGTAAAGTTAATATTGCGATTGATGACATAGGTAACGCGATCGCCGACTTGTTGTTGGCGCAGACGATCGGCCGTGTCGCGCAGGGCCGCGATCGCGTCTGCGTCTGTTTGTTGCAACAGAAAAACCCCCTCTTCGGGGGAGATATCTCGACCGGATAAAGCGACTTGAAGAATGCGTTGAAGGCGATCGGGAATCATACAAATTCAGAAAATAAAATAGGGGCTAATCTCTATTATCGAGCTTGAGACAGCCGTCGCTTCACCCTTCAATCGCAAGAGCCGTCAGAGTTGCCCTCCCGACGATCCCGTCAGGTTTTAACCCCTGCTGGCGTTGAAACTGCTTGACCGCCTCGGCCGTGGCCCGTCCAAAAATTCCATCGGTGTCTACCGCGATCCCGGCCTTGGCGATCGCGAGTTGAACGTCCCGCACGTCAGCTCCTTGCAAGTAGGGCGATCGCAGCATCAACAACCGAGTCGGTGCAATCTCAGCAGACACCAGCAGGGGTTGCGCGAGAGCAGCTTCATCGACCCGCAGGCCGCGCACGGTAAAGGGAAAAGCAAGATCCCACTTGTCTTGGTCAATGAGCTGTTGGAATGCGTCCATGCGATAGACGGTTTTTCGCAGCAGACGGATGGAGTGGTTGGCCAGCCAATCTCGACGGGTTTGAACGTAGCGAGCAATCCACTGCCGCTCGCCAATGCTGGCAACCGTACCAGAGTTGCGGTTGGTGCGATCGCGCATCAGCCGCCAAGACCCGTGAATATTGCTGTCGTAGACCACTGCAGTCCCTAACGCCGTTTCAATGCCGATCGCTTGCGCTTTCTCGACGCTAGGCACCCAATAAACGCGATCGAAGAAGCGATCTTGAGTCTCCTGCATCGCCAGATCTTGACCGGCTTCGCGCAGCAAATTTCGCAAGTCGGTATTGCGGTTCAGGCGGCTGTCCTGCGCCTGAAGTTGGGGGAGATACTTTTCCAACTCGCTGGCAAATTGCGCCCCTTCTGCCGCCACATAGTCGGCAATCAGCAGATACAAATTGCTGCTGTTGAGGGTGGTTTGGGAGCGACCGTAGGTTAACCCGCCGAGATCGCCGGGAACGAAGGTGACATTGCCATAGTCCCCGTGCAGGCGGCTGGTTTCAAAGCAGTTGACGATCGCTTGAGCGGCTTGTTTTTGGCGTTCGGTTAGCATGGCACGGACTGTTGAATAAAATCTCGCTGACTTTCAATCAATTTCTGTTGTTCCGGCCAAAATAAGGGGGGTAAGTCGTCGAGGGGATACCAGTGCAACTGATATTCGATGTGCGGATCGGTGGGAACGCCATCCACTTGTTCGGTGAGGAAGAGGAAATAATGGATTTGCTTCCAGCTTGTTTTCTTGAAACTGAGGCGTTCGCGCATCCCCAATTTGGCGACCAGTTGCAAATTCTCCAACCCCGCTTCTTCGGCAATTTCTCGGTGGGCCGCTTCTTCGAGGGTTTCTCCAGGTTCGAGGCGGCCTTTGGGCAAAACGTAGGCGGATGCGGTTCCCTCCCGCTTTGTCCCTTCCCGGACGACCGCGACGTAAAGTTTGCCGTTTTCTCGGCGCACGACGACACCACCGGCGGAGGTTTCTTCCAGAATCTGGGGCGGACGCTGATACCAACTGTCATCAATGGCAATTGCAGTCATTGTAAGTCTTTCTATACTTGAGATCGAAGGGATACAGGAGGAAATATGACAATTTCCCAGACTGCAAGGGTGACAAACAGTCCGGACTTTATTTTATACGCCCAACACGGCTGGGCGGACACTTCAAAGGCGATCGCGTCTCTAGCAAAAGCGCTAGCAACGCCGCAAACGACCGTCGTTGCTCCCAGTTTGGGTTGGGTCATGACCTGGCTGCGGATCGAACCGTTGATTGAGCGTCTCGAACGAGTGGTTTTCGCCACCACAGCGCAACATCCCCAAGCTCCCCTCCGCATCGTCGGTCACTCGATGGGGGGCTTAATTTGGCTGGAGGTTTTAAATCGCCATCCTCATCTGCGATCGCGCGTTCATTCCCTCGTCTTAGTCGCTTCTCCGGTGGGAGGGTCGGATTTAGCCCGAATTATCGACCCTTTTGGCTGGGGAATTGGAATTGCTCGAGATTTAGGCAAAAATCGCCGCCCTCTTGCCGAGTCCATCGCCGCAGAGATCCCCACTTTAGTCATTGCAGGCGATCTCGATGGCGGGAGCGACGGTACGATTCCTGTTGAGAGTACCAAAGTTGCTGGGGCGACCTTTACCTCCTTGTCAGGACTCGCTCACGCTCAACTCAAAAATGCGCCCCAACTCCTCCCGATCGTCCAAAACTTCTGGCAAAACCCCGCGATCGCTTCCCCTCCCGAACCCAGCTTTGCAACCCGCTTAATTCGTCGCCTGCAAGCCATTCCTGGTATGACCGACGGCCATCCGCGCAACTTTTCTCGGAGCAAACTGCGCGATCGCTTTCCCGACGGTAGCCGCTTGTTAACCGGGAAAAGTCAGCTGGGAATCGATCGTGTTTTCGTTGCCAATAGCGAGGGAAAATGCCTTTACAGCGGTTTTGTCGGCTGGAGTCACGCCCAACAGTTGCATCAAATGCTAGAGGAGATCTGTGCTGGGGAGTGAATGCTCGTACTTAACGCTACCGATCGACGTCTAATGTACATTACCTGAAACCCTAGCTAGGGCGAGGCAATAGGCAATAGGGGGGAGAAGGCAACGATAGCGTCAGGCTTCGAGCGTCTAATACACATTAGGCGCGATCGAGCAAGGTATTCGTGATAATTTTGGTGACCCCCAACTGCACCAATTGTTCTAAATCTTGCCGATTGTCCACCGTCCAAGCACCCACATCAATGTCTCGTTCTTTACTGACTTGAATTAAAGCCGGATTTTCGAGCAAGAGGTGATATTCGCTGAGCAAGAGGACGTTGCCATCGAGTTTGAACTGGCGAACTTTCTCCAGATAGTCTGGGGTGGCGAGGGGGTAATAGGCGAGGGTAATGCGATCGGTGCGATCGCGAACTTTCTCCAGGAACTCATCGCTAAACGAGGCGATCGCGCAGCGATTTTGCCAACCTTGGGAGAGAATAGCCGCAATAAAATTGTCGATGTCCGCCGCCGACCAATCTTCCGCCTGTTTCACTTCCGAGTAGACAAAAGCAGAGGTTTTCTCAAGCAGATCTAGCGCTTCTTGAAAGGTGGGAATGCGCTCCCCAATGAAGCGATCGCTAAACCAAAGTCCAGCATCGAGTTGTTTGAGCTGCGTCAGGGTCTTATCCCGAACGTTACCGCTCCCGTCGGTCGTGCGATCGACCGTTGCATCGTGAATAATCACGGGAACGCCATCCGCCGAGAGCTGCACGTCAAATTCAATGGCATTCGCACCGTGTTGGAGAGCTGCACAAAATGCTGAAAGGGTATTTTCGGGAGCAACCGCAGAAAAGCCTCGGTGTGCAACTAAGTCAAAATCCATCTGGGATATTCTGTTAATCGAAGCCAGGATTTAATTGAGGGAAAGCTGTTTAACTGTTCTATCTTGACCGATCGATTGCGAAAAGTAAATTGCGGTCGTTTTGCCGACCTCACCAGCATCGAGGTCAATTTCCTGGCATGATAGCAGAGAAAGTTGGTTGCGGGAGAAAAACAGGTCGTGAAAGATAAGTTTCAAGAGGGATTAAATAAGTTTTTAGTCTTTGATGTTTTCTTTGTTTTATTCAGTTTTGCTTGGTTCGCGATCGCGCTACTGGGACGTTCGACAGGAATTCCCCTCGGTTGGAACTTGTGGTATCGACTCTGGGAACCGGTATTCACCCCCGCAATTGGGATTTTAATGGCTGGGGCAATTGTTAGCGGTGCGGTTAACTATATCTCCAACCGCCTGAGTTCTAAGTCTAAGGATTGACATCCTCATCCAATCAACCTGAAACCCTTGTAGGGAAAGGGAATCGGGAACAGGGAACAAGGAATATGGGGGAGAAGTTCCGGATACGCATTAGACGCACCTTCAAAAGTTGAATCGCCGTTTTGCATAATGCTGGACGCTCATCACCACGCTCATTTTCACCTGTTGCTCGACATTTGAGAACTGCTGTTGCTTGTTGAGGTCTTGGGGATGGTGGCGAACTTCAGCAACGCTGAAGCTGGCTAACACGACGCTAAAAACAGTCGCCGTTAATCGGCGAAGGCTCACTGACTCGGACATGAATAGAAGTTGATTGCTGTGTAGCTTGAGCATAGGAAGAGTGGGGAAAGCGATCGCCGCTTAGCCTATATATCTGCACTAAAAAGTTTGAATGGCTAAAGCCTAGGGACGAATGGCCGTCTTGTCAAATGCGCTACCCTAGTATCCTATGGAAAAGCTATTTTCCTAGAGTCATTACCCTTGCTTTAAGTTCCTCATTGCCTTTGCTCAGAATGAACTATTTTTCTTTTGACGCGGAAGAAAACGGTCGCAAATCCTTTGAATTACCCGGTGCAACGCCTCACTATAACCCCGATCGCCCCGGACAAGTTCAACATATTTTCCTCGATCTAGCGTTAGATATTCCCAAGCAGAGTTTCGCGGGAACCTGTACCATTACGCTGCAACCCATCCAGAGCGGGATCGATCGCCTCACCTTAGATGCAGTGGATCTGAACATTGAATCTGTCCGAGTCGGCGAGGTGGCCCAACCCTTTGACTGCGACGGCCAGCAACTCCAGATCCAACTGTTGGAACCGACAGGGGAAGATCCCCTTCAACTCGCGATCGCCTACTCAGTCAACAATCCTCAACGCGGCCTCTATTTCGTCGGCCCGGACGAACACTACCCCGACAAACCCACGCAAGTTTGGACGCAGGGAGAAGACGAAGACTCCCGCTTCTGGTTTCCCTGTTTCGACTACCCCGGCCAGCTTGCAACCTCAGAAATTCGCGTTAAAGTTCCCAAGGATTTGATGGCAATTTCCAATGGCGAACTCGTTTCTGCGAAGAAAGCGGGGAAAAATTATAAGATTTACCACTGGCATCAAAAACAAGTTCATCCCACCTATTTAATGACCCTAGCAGTGGGTGATTTTGCCGAACTGAAAGATAAGTGGAACAAGATTCCCGTCAATTACTACGTCGAAAAAGGTCGGGAAGACGACGGACGGCGAAGCATGGGGAAAACGCCTCAAATGATGGCATTTTTGAGTCAGAAATATGGCTACTCTTACCCCTATCCAAAATATGCTCAAGTCTGCGTCGATGACTTCATTTTCGGAGGAATGGAAAACACCTCCAGCACCCTCCTCACCGATCGCTGTTTGCTCGACGAACGGGCCGCCTTGGATAATGCCAGAACGGAAAGTTTAGTCGTTCACGAACTGGCCCACCAATGGTTTGGCGATTTAGTCGTCATTAAGCATTGGTCCCACGCCTGGATCAAAGAAGGGGCGGCGTCTTACTCGGAAGTGCAGTGGACGGAACAGGAGTATGGGAAAGATGATGGGGCCTATTATCTCTTAAATGAAGCGCGCAACTATCTCTCTGAAGATAGGTCTCGTTATCGCCGTCCGATCGTCACAAATATCTATCGAGAAGCCATTGAATTGTACGATCGCCACCTGTATGAAAAAGGTGCCTGCGTCTACCACATGATTCGCGGTATTTTGGGGGACGAACTATTCGACAAAGCAATTCATACCTTTGTCAGCGATAACGCTCACAAAACAGTTGAAACGATTGATTTAATTCGAGCGATTGAAAAGGCCACAGGACGAAACTTAGCCTTCCTGTTCGATCGATACGTATTTCGAGGCGGTCACCCCGACTTCAAAGTTTCTTATGCTTGGGATGGCGATAGCAACCTAGCCAAAGTAACGGTCAAACAAACGCAAGCAAAAGCTGATAAACCAGCTAGTGAAAACGATCTGTTCGATCTTAAGATTCCGATTGCTTTTGGCTATTTAAAAGGTAAGAAAGGCAAGAAAAAGCAGGAAGTCTCGCAAAAAATCTTTCACCTTCGCCTTGACCAACCCGAACAAAGCTTCTATTTTCCCTTAGAGAAAAAGCCCAACTTTTTCAGCTTTGATGTGGGGAACTACACATTGAAAACGGTGCAGCTAGAGTACCCGACCGACGAGTTGAAAGCACAGTTGCAATCCGACCCCGACCCGATCTCTCGCATTGACGCCGCGATCGCGCTGGCGAAGAAAGGAGGTTTGGATGCGACGAACGCTCTCGCAGGTTCCTTGACAAATGACCCGTTTTGGGGAATGCGCGTGGAAGCTGCAAAACAACTGGCAAAGTTGAAACTGAACCAGGCTGCAGACGCTTTAATCGCCGGTTTGAAAGACAAAGATGCAAGGGTGCGTCGCGCTGCAGTCGAAGGATTGAGCCACTTCAAAACCGCAGACAGCTACAAAGCACTGAAGAAAATTGCCACGAAAGGCGACCCCAGCTACTACACCGAAGCCGCCGCCATTCGCGTCCTGGGAGGGATGGTTTCCGGTCGTTTGAAAGAGAAGCAGTCCGAGGTTCTCAAACTCTATCAGAAAGTTCTCAAAGAACGGGCTGGGTGGAATGAGGTGTTGCGTTCCGGCGCGATCGCGGGTTTGAGTCGGATGAAAACCACTCCCACCGCCGCCGACATCATCGCCGAATATACCCAACTCGGCGTTCCTCAAGCCTTGCGCCTCGCCGCCATTCGGGCCTTGGGTGCGGTTTCCACCGGCCAAACTCCCGACAAAGTTGAGTCGATTTTGGAACAACTCGAAGCGCTCTCCGGGGAAACCTTCTTCCTCACCCAAGTCGCCGTCGCTTCCGCCTTGGGACAGATGCAAACCGCTGGCGCGATCGCCATTCTCTCGGCCCTCGCCGGACAAACCCCCGACGGACGGGTGCGCCGCATCGCTGACGAAGCCGTGCAAAAAGTCCAGAAAAACTTAGGTTCGGACAAAGCCGTGAAGCAACTGCGCGAGGAACTCGAACAACTCAAGCAGGAAAATCAGGATCTCAAGAGTCGCCTAACGAAGCTAGAAGCTAAAACCTAAACCCCTCCCTTCTCACTGGGGTTTTCTCTACCTCCCCCCAGAAAAGAATCCTGGCTAGCACCGCCGGGGTTCTTGTTATTCAGCCTTCTCTCAAATCTACAGCGGCGTGCGAATTAATCCAGTCCATCCTGCAACCCCACTCATTCGATCTACGTCAGCACATCAGGGAGATAGTAACGCGATCTCCATCTCCAACTTGCAGAAACTTGTAGAAGTGGCTAGAATGCGAGACCTTCAACTTCTCATGGTGCGAGAAACATGAATCCTAAAAGATCGGGAATTAAGAATTCTCGCTTGTAGTCTATAAGGGGGGATTTCATCCACAGAAATGAGCCATTGTAATTACGAGCATCCTAAAGAACTTGCGAGTCAGCTTGCTAATATTCCCCATTCCGAGCCTTTAAGATTAGACTTTTTAATTGCACGACAAAACTCACAGGAGGTGAGAATAGAATTATGTCCAATGTGGAGAACCCCTGTTTGAGCGAGGGAGTGGGGAGTCGGGGGTCGTACTGCTCGCGATCGCGCGACGCAATTCGGTATCCTCTCCTGTTCTTACCTTCCCGGAACGCTGACAGCTTCTCGCAGAACGATGAATTTTGGAGCTTGCGGTTGTGTAGCAGAACGTTAAATCCTTAACTCCAACTTCAAATTCAGTATCGTTTTTGTTCAAGATTCAGTGAAGTCTGCGAAAATATCATGACAAGATACATTGAAATGGGTAACCTAAAGTAACAGAGATTCACTGAAAACTCTTGAATCTTGTACTGCTGCTTAATATCTTGCATCTATTTCTGGTTTCCCTTGAGGACTGCCATCCAGACATTAAAAGTTTCAACGGTTCAATTTTTTATTGGTTTTCCTCCTCGAAAATAGGGCTGTCAGTTGAAATTCATCAGTGAATTTAACGACGTAACTTCAGGTTGCTTTCACAATTTAACAGCAAACTGCTTTAGAGGAATTAAGTTTAATGAAAATCAGTACGCTCGCACAAAAAATATCGGTCATCTTAGCAGGAAGTTTGACTTGCTTGGGGGCTTTAACATTTTCGCAATGCGAAGTTGAAGCCATTGTTTTTACCGACCGTGCTGACTGGGATGCCGAATTTATAGGCGATGATGTTTTTGTTGAAGATTTTAATTCTCAGCCGTTAGGAAACTTTCCTGTCGGAACGACAGACTTGGGTTCGATCGAGGTAACAATCGACGGCAGCAATCAATTTACTCGAATTGCCAATATGGGACTCATTGATGATACAAATGAGTTTCAAGGATTCATTATTCAAAATAGCCCGACTGTTGGAACTCTAACCTCAATTACCTTCAACTTTGGAATCGATGTAATTGGGTTTGGTGCCGATTTTTTCTCGGCTTTAACGGGAGATTTTCTGACGGTTTCAACAGGAGCGAACACTTACGAGTTTGATAACTTCCTCAGTTTTCCTGGTAATGGTTTTCTGGGAGTTGTCGAAGATACGGTGTTTTCTGCCATTACCTTTGAGGTTGAAAATCTCACCAATTTTGGAGAGTGGTTTACGCTAGATAACCTCGTGTTTGCTAGAAGAGCAAGACCTGTCTCTGTCCCAGTCCCCGAACCAACGTCTGGCTTGGGAATGCTAGCGTTTGGTGCGGCGAGCGCGATCGCTCTCCTCAAGCGTAAGGGCCGTTCTTCCCAGTAGCGCGTTCTTCCCAAATTTTCTATCTTGTGATTGAGGAGATTGTTAGCACAAGAGAACAACTCCACTTCGCCGAGAATCTCCGGCCCCGGTCATCGAACCGTCGTCTTGCTTCTGGACGGCACGAACGCCGCCGAAAAACAAGCTCTTGCCTTGCCACCTCACAATTTCTGCTGACTCTGGAAGTTGGAGGTCATGGATGTGATCTCAAATCCGGCTTACGGAGAGACTTTACAATAAAGGAAGATATCTCTCTTAATCCCACCAATGCCTAGAAAAGTGACCTTAGCCCCTCACTTGAGTAGTGACTCACTCAAATCTCGCTACAGAAAAAA
>Ga0207422_1001560_pt1 | contig 42900 bp, 27 predicted proteins | sample MarCyaLeptolynsp_FD_187757 | JGI IMG/M metagenome (GOLD analysis project Ga0207422, IMG submission 187757) | Marine cyanobacterial communities from Panama - species 1 Leptolyngbya sp. (SPAdes) | ecosystem: Environmental > Aquatic > Marine > Unclassified | place: Panama: Panama City | collected... | reverse complement strand
CGATAACGGTGAATCCGAACTACGCGTCCGATACCGGAGCTCAGTCGCCGTTCTTCGCTCGCCTGGGTTTCCGCCTCATCTTCTAGGGCGGGCCGATAAGACGAGCCGAGCCGTTCACGGCAGGGGCCCCGGGCGTTTCGCTCGGGGCCCTTTTGGGTTTCGGACGTTGCCGGCGCCCCGATCAGGCGCGCTCGTCGATGGCCGTGCGCGCCGCGGAGATGTCGGCCGGCCCCGCGCCGCAGCAGCCGCCCACCGCCGTCGCGCCGGCCTCGAGCAGGGTGACGCAGCCGGCCGCGAACTCCCCGGGCAAAAGAGGCGCCGCCCCCGGTGGGGCGATGGTTGGCTTTGCGAATACGACGGCATCGGTTTGCGATCGCAGCACGGCGACCAGCGGAATCATTTCGTTGGGCGAAAGCGAGCAGTTGATGCCGACGCCGTCGACGGACTCCTCGAAGAACACGCCCAGCATGGTCTCGTACGCGTAGCCGAGCGGCGTGGTGTAGGCGCCGTGATCGGTTCGGGCGGTGAACGAGGCCACGAGCGGCGTGTTCGGAGCGCCGGCTCGACAGCCGCGGATGGCGGCCCGGGCTTCCTTCGGGTGGTAGAGCGTTTCGAGATGAAGCACGTCGACCTCGGCTGCGGCGAGGGCGCCGGCCTGCTCGGCAAAGGCCGCCTCGAGGGTGCCCAGGTTCGCGTCGCCTTCGGGAGGAGGCGTCAGCCCGCTCGGTCCGACACTGCCGATGATGACGCAGTCTCGCTCGCTGTCCGCCGCCGCGGCGCGGGCGAGCTCGACCGCGGCCCGGTTGATGTCGGCCACTCGGTCCGCCAGACCGAAGTGCTCGAGGCGCAGGCGATTGCCCCCGAAGGTGTTGGTCTGAATGGCATCGGCGCCCGCGTTCAGGTAGTGGCCGTGAATGTCGCGAACGTGCCGCGTCGCGTCGAGGTTCCACGACTCGGGGGCGGTTTCGCGGGGGTCGAGCCCGCGGGCGATGAGCTCGGTCCCCATGGCTCCATCGAGCAACGTGCCCGGGGCTATGAGGTCGTGGAGCGCCGCCATCGTGCTGTTATCCCACAGCTCTACGGCCCGCGGCGAGGGCGCCGGGCGCCGCCCAGATCGTTTTTGCGGGGCGTGCGTTTGGGCTGGGTATGGAACTGGGTCTGCGCTTTGACGGTCACGAAGGATTTCACCGGGCGGCAGCCGCCATGACGGCCGCCGGAGCCGCTGCGGGAGTGGGCGCGGCGCTCGCGTCGGCGCCTTTGGGGCCCGTTGGGCGAGCGTCGCTCATGGGGGGAGCGGTCGTTGCGGCGGCGGCATGGGCGCGAGGCGAGCGGTATCTCGGATGGCTTGCGTCGGCCCTGGCGGTCGTCGCGGGCGCGCTGGCCCTGGCGTTTTCCACGGAGCCGGTCGCTGGCGCTCTGGCGTTTGCGCTGTGCGCGGGGGCCGGCGTTGCCGGCTTCAACCGGCTTGGGGCCGGCGGTCGGACCTGGGCCGCGCTGGCTGCCGGCGTCGGCGCGACCTTCATCGCGGTGGCTGTGCTCGAGCGGGTGGCCACGGCCGAGCAGCTGGTGGGCTGGCCGCCGGTGTTCGTCGGTGCGGCGGCCGGCGCCGCGTTTGGCATCATCGCGGTGGCCGGGCGGCTGCCCCACCACGTTGCCTGGCGCCCCGATCGGGTCGGAACCGCCTTTGCCGGGCTGGGCGCGGTGGACGATGAGATCGGCGATCTCGCGCGACGGGCTCGCACCATGTGGGACACCGTCGCAGATTCGTTGCCCGAGGGGGACGCCAACCGCGACGCGTTCGAGGACGCCGTTCTGCGCGTGCTTCGAGTTGCCGCCGGCTGGCGCAAGGTCGAAGGGGGCGCCGCAGAGACCAGTGCCGACGAGCTCGCGAGCCGCGCGAGCGCCCTCGAGGACCGTCTGGCCGGCACCGAAGACGCGGTCGCTCGCGAGCAGTACCGCCGCGCCCTCGACGCCGTCGGCGAGCAGCGTCGCTATCTCACCGACATCGGGGTCAAGCGCGAGCGCGTCGTGGCCAGGCTGCACAACTACCTGGCGACCCTGGAGCAACTTCGGTTGGCCGTGGCCAAGCTCCGATCGACCGAGGCCGCGGCGGCCCCGGACGAGCTTTCGGTGGTGCTGGCCGAGCTCGAGGACATGGGCCGGGACATGGGGATCGGCGCCGAGCCGGCGCCGGTTGAATAGCGGTTCGAGCCCCTGCGTCCCACTTCCGCTCGAGGTAAGGCGCCGGTACCATTGTGGGCGCACCCCGGAGGAGACCGCGTGGCCCCAATTCGAATCACTGTCATCGCCGCCATCAGCGCCCTGCTGCTCAGCGTGGCTCCGGCGCATGCCGACCGCGCCAACGCCCACTACCGAGACGGGTTAACCCTCAAGGAACAGGGCAAGGTCGACGCGGCCATTGCCAAGTTCGAAGCGGCGGTCGGCGAGCGAGACAACCACGCCATGGCCTGGGCGTCCCTGGGCCACCTGTACAAGAAGAAAAAGCAGTACGACAAAGCCGTGGCCGCCTACGAAAAGGCCGCCAGCTTTTTGAAGAATGACGCCATCGTCTGGGGCAATCTCGGCATGGCCTACTACCGGGCCAAGCGCCTCGACGACGCCCTGCGGGCCCTGCGCAAGGCCAGCAAGCTCGACCCGAAGGACGCCCAGACCCACGCCAATCTGGGCGCGTTGCTGCGCAAGAAGGGGCTCGAGGACGAGGCGATTCGCCACCTGGAGCTCGCCGTCAAGTACGCGCCCTCCGAGCATATCTACGCCAACAACCTCGGCGTCGCCCTGCGCCACGCCGGCAAGCACGACGCGGCCGCCGAGTGGTTTCAAAAGGCCATTGCCATCAAGGGGGACGTGGCGTCCTACCACTACAACCTCGCCGGCGTGTATCGACGCAACGAAAAGGTGGACGACGCCATCGGCGAGCTGTCGATCGCCCTGCGTCTGAAGCCGGATCTCGCGCAGGCCTGGTACGACATCGGCCATATGCATCGGCTGAACCACGACAACGAAAAGGCCGTGACGGCCTTCAACCGGTACCTGGAGCTGACCCGGGGCAAGGACCCCGAAGCCGACGCGCGCGTCGTTGAACAGATCGAGGCGCTGGGCGGCACGGCCGGTGCGCCGATGGCCGACAAAAAGAAGCCGAAGCCGAAGCCGAAGTCGAAGCGCAAGTCGAAGTCGAAGCGCAGGTCGAAGTCGAAGCGCTAAGGCGCCGCGAACACGCGCCAGGCAACGTCCTGCGGCCGCGTTCGTCTACGAATCGATGGCGGATTCGACGACCTTGCCGGTCGTCAGCATCTCATCGAGGCGCGTGCGCTCGATGCCCATAATGGCACCCACGGTCTTGCCCATGGCGCCGAGGGTCTCCTCGAACGGGATGTCGCCATCACCGCCGGCTCCCGAGGTCGAGTTGATGGACTGGGCCACGTACTCCCGGCCGCTGTCGTTGAGCTCGACGCCGCCCACGATACCGCCGCGAACGCCGTCGCCCATCAGCACCATGGCGTGATGGCCGGCGTTGTGGTCGCGCCCGGTGATGCCTTTTTTCTTCAGCGTGCGGCCAAAGACGTTGAGCGAGCCGACAAGCACGTCGTGACGCAACACCCCCGACGCCTTGAGCGTCGCGATTTCGGCCATCAGCTGCTCGACCGCCGCCAGCGCGGTGACGTGGCTGGTGGCCTCGCGCTCGAGCTGGCCGTCGGCGTGGTTGTCGCGGCCAAAGTCGAGGTTGATCGTAATGACCGGGGTAATGTTCATGGCGGCGAGCACCGAGGCCGCGAGGATTTGCCCGGCTTCGCCGTTGTCGCCGACGCCGTCGAGACGTTCGACCAGGGACGTCTCGACATTGCGCACCTCGTCCCTCGAACGCGCCCACGAGTCGAGCAGGGTTCGCTGGCTGGGCGTGCCGTGCTCTTTGAACAGTGCGTGCACCCGGTCGACGCTGTCGTCGCGCAGCGCGGTTAGATTGCCCAGCGCTCCGTCGGCTCCACCAAGGGCGCGGCGCACGCTCAGCGGCGCCACGTTGCCCAGCGTGCGCCCCGCTGAGGCGAGCAACTCGCCGCCGCCGCGCGCGCCGAGGCTTACCGGGTCGGACTGCACGGTGCCCAACAGCGGCGCGAGTTCGCGCGCGAACAGCGACACCAGCATGTCGTTCTTCTCGGTCGCGCCCATCATCTTTTGCACTCGATTGAGCTCGCCGTGCACCGGCGTGTAGGTCGCGTGGTGAAAGAACATGGTCTTGTCGAGCACGGACTGGGGCAGTTGCGCCCACGGTCGAGCCGCGCTGGTCGCCGTTCCGCGAATGGTCATGGCGGTCTCGGCCATGGTTGCCTGCGGCGGGTGGAACAGCTCGGGCAAGCCGTAGGTGCCGGGCACGTTGGCGTTGACCGGGTCTCCCTGCTGGCTGGTCGACAGGATGAGCATGCGGCCGCGCGGGCTGTCCTGCGCGCTGGCGGCGAGCGGGTCGAGCAGGACCCGCGCCGGAATACCGGTCGCCAGTGAGCGAACCACCAGGCTGGCGCCCGCTCCGGCAATGCCGCCGAGCAGGGCCCGGCGACCAAACGCGCGGCGATGAGTGAGCTTGTCGTCGTCGATGGTCATGGTCGCTTGCCTCCTAAAACCCAACGCCAGCGGCCCGCGGCGACATGCAGGCGACAACGAACGCCGACTGCAGGGCCACCCGCTCCGACGCATCAGCGGCCGTCGCATCGGCAACGTGGTCGTAAAGGATCTGCCGGGCCACCGGGTAGCGGGTATCCGTTGGCGGCAGGTTCATGATTTCGGTGACCAGACGTTCCAGGATGGTCGGGGTGTCCTGGTCAGCGAAGGCCGATTCGAACGCTCGCTCCGCGATGGCGATGCAGGTCGCTTCGCGGTTCGCGCGGGTGAACATGCTCGTCTCGGAGATCACCACAGGCTCGACTTCGGCTCGAGAAAAACTGTCGTCGGGTACTGACGACACGGCGTCAGCAACGATGCCCTGCAGGCGCGACCGCTGAGCGGGCAACGTTTCGAGCCCGCATACGTCGGTGACGCCAAGGCGCAGCGACATCTGGTCGCAAAACTGGGAGCGTCTGGCGATGGTGGCGTCGGTGCCGGAGTCGACGCCGTCGACGCATTCGGCGCCCGTGACCAGGGGGGAGCTGAACAGCTCGCGCACGAGGACGCGAAAGTCGAGGCCCGACTGCTCGAAGGCCGCAACCACACGGTCGAGCTCGGCGCCCTGTTCGCACCGGTGCGAGTTGGCGAAGTAGCACAGCTTTTGTGCCCAGCCCCGGGCGAACAACGGGTGCGCCGCCAGCACGCCGGCAAGGTCGTGCACGCCGCTGCCCGATTGGCGCATGCCGCCGAAGACGAACTCGGCCGACATGTCCTGGCGCTCGCTGCTCAGCTGCTGGCCGTAGAAGTTGGTCCACGAGCTGCGAATGAAGTCGCGCATTGGGTCGAGCGTTTGGTGACAGCCGTAGCACTCGGTGCCCGGGCCGGCGTGCTCGGTGTCGAGCCCCTCCGGGGTGAAGTCGGTGACGGCAACCCCCGAAAAGCTCGCGTTCAGCGCGGCAATGAGAATCTGGTTGATGGTGACCCGGGCCGAGTTGTCTTCGTTCGTCGGCCAGGTCCCGAGAAAGCCGGGCGTGGAAAAGAACCCCGGCCGGTCCGTGTGGATTCGCAGCTCATTGGCAGCCCGCAGCGCCGGAAGTTCATAGAACACGCTGGCAGGCGCATCGCCCGAGGGCTTGACGATTCGCACCGGGCGCCAGTCGTCGAAGTCGCCGCGAGCCAGCCCCGGTGCGGCGACGGTTGCGCCCGTGTTGCAGCCCGCGCGGTGGCGCTGCACCGCCCGCGCGCGGCCGAGCACTCGGTAGAAGACATACAGCGACGGAACGTTGGGCTGCAGTCGCCATTCCCCCTCGGTCAGCACCGTCGTGTCGATCTCGAATCCGTCGCCAACGTTGCACTCGGCCGGCAGATCCGCCAGGCCCGGCTGCCAGAAGGTCGCGAAGTTCGGGCTGGTCGGGTCGAGTGCCTCGGACAGCGGCGGCGCGTCGGCCTGGTTGGCGACGATGCGGATGCGGTCGAAGTCGCCGGCCGTCGTACGCACGGTGGCCGACTCCTCGTCGTCGATGACGACGTCGTCGGTGTAGGCCATGTAGGCCATCTGGGCCGTGGTCATCATGAACGTGTCGGTCGTCAGCACTTCGGTCCAGGACCGACCGCTCATGGCGATCTCGTAAGCGGTGCGCGCAAAGCTTTCGGCGAAGTTCTGGTTGAACAACACGTCGAGCCGGTCGGACCGCGGGTTTTCGAAGCGGCCCAGGTTGGCCGCCGCCTGGCCCAGCGGCAGCGCAAAGGTGTCGCCGTCGAGCTCGGTTTGCTGAAACGCGGTCGCGAAGAAACCGCGCAGGCGCTCGCCCGCCTCGGGCGTGGCCATCCACAGGTCGACGAGGTCGCCGATGGCCGCCGGGTCTGCTTCGAGCTCGGCGATTTCCTGCCGGGTGATTGCGCCTCCGGTTAGCAGGCTCTTGACCTTTGCCCCGTAGGACGCCGGCTCGAGCAATGCGTCCGGCTCGCACGTGCGGGGGGGCGGCAGGTCGTCGCCATCGCCGGCGGTATCGGTCGGGTCCTTGACGTTCCCGGTGCACGCGAAAGCGAAAAGCGATGCAATGGCGAGCGCGGCTAGCCAGGGCAGCCGCGCGCTACGCGCAGAGAAGAACATCAAGAATACCTTTCCCGGCATGGGATCTCCGGCGGGGGACCCCGTGTCGCGATCGACCTTAACAAGCCAGCAATGGGCGTCGGTGTAGGTTTCTTCTCGCGGCTCGTCGACCGTAGTCGCGACTTCGCTTGTTGCGATAGCTGTGCGCCGACGTGAGCAGAAACTCACGCGTGCGACACGCTACCGAAAACCAAGTTGCTCAGGCGCGTCCGGAAGTTCGCCGCCGATCTCGGCCAGACGACTGGCGTCGCCGTCGCCAATGCCGAACAAGCGCGCGGCCGCGTCGCTGCACAGCGCGGCCCAGCCCTCGTCGTCGCGAGCCGGCTGGTGGGAGATCTGGTCGGCTAGAGCGACCGCACCGACCACGCAGCGCGCGCGCGTGTCGTCGAGCGATTCAGCGGCGGCCAGGTCGTGGTGGTAGCGCAGCGCCAGGCAAATCTGCGACGGCAGCCGCCAGTCTTCGAGACACGCGGCGCCGAGAGCCCCGTGGTCGAAGCCGAACTCCTCGCGTTCCGCGGCGACAAGTTCCGGGCCCTCGAGCGCGGCCAGAGGGGCGTAGCGGTCGGCCGCAACCGAAGACAGCACCAGGCGCCCGAGGTCGTGCAGCAGGCCGGCCACGAAGACCTCCGAAGCGAGCTCGCGATCGGCGCCCTCGGCGAGCAGACGAGCGCCGAGGGCGACCTCGAGGGCGTGCTCGAGAAGGCGCTCGCCGCCGCTCATGCCGCTTTGGCTCAGGGTGAGCATGGCCAGGGCCATCGCCATGTTTCGCGTGGCGTCGAAGCCCAACAGCATGAGCGCGCCGCGGACCGTCGATACTTCGCGAGCGACGCCAAAGTACGGAGAGTTGGCCACCTTGAGCAGCTGCGCGCTCAACGCCGGGTCGAGCTGCACGACTTTTTCGAGATCGTTGAGAGTCGCCCTGGGGTCATCGACCACCTGGCGGACTTGCGTCGCGCTCTGCGGAAACAGGTTCATGTCCTCGGCGCGCGCCAGGAAACGCTTGATCTCACGCTGCATTTTCTTCCCCGTCCTTGCTGTTCTTCGCCGGCAAGAGTGCCGGTCGGCCGTAGTAGTAGCCCTGCTGCAGGTGGCAACCGAGGTCGGCCACGACCCGGGCATCGTCCGCGGTCTCGATGCCCTCGGCGATGACCTGAATGCCCTCGAGCTCGGCAAAGCTGGCCAGGCTGCTCACGAGACGCTGTCGCGTCTCCGACTCGATGATGTTCGTGATCATGGCCCGGTCGATCTTGAGAAAGTCCGGCCGCAAAAGCGCGATGGAGTTGAGGCTGGCGTAGCCATCACCGAGGTCGTCGATGGCAATGCGGTAGCCGAAGGCGCGCAGCTCCTCGATGCGCCGCGCCATGTCGGTCGGATTGCCGATGGCCGCGCGCTCGGTGAGCTCGAGAACGATGAACTCGGCGAAGTCGCGAATCTCTGCCTCGCCCGCGAACAGCTCGCCGTCGCGGAGCTCGCCGGGGTGAAGGTTGATGAAGATGCGGCCGAGCTCCGGATGCTCGCGAAGGTCTTGCACGATGGTCTCGCGGGCGACCTGGCCGAGTCGGGGAAGCGTGCCGAGCTCGGCGGCGAGGTCGAAAAGCCCCTGCGGATCGGGGTAGGGATCCGAGAACGCCGCGTGCTTGGGCCGGCACAGCGCCTCGGCTGCAAAGTGGCCCTGGTCGTCGGCCCGGACGATCGGTTGATAGGCGAACGCCAGCTGGCCGCCGCGAAGGATTTCGTGCATGCCGTTGAGCCGCTCGGCGGACACCGTGGCAACCTCGGACGCCAGGGGACCCGGCCGGGACGTCGCCTGGCGGGCGCGGCGAATGGTTTCTTCGATGGCCTTGGCCAGCCGGTCGGGGGCCTCGGTGCGCGTGAGGAAGTGGTCGACCCGCGCCTCGTTGGTTGCCCGAATGGTCGTGTACCCGTCTTCCGACTCGAGAATCAGGATGCGGCGCGCGGTGGGCAAATAGGGCACGGTCTTGCGCAGCAGGCTTACGCCGCTCTCGGTCATGACGTCCTCGTCGCACACCACGACGTCGAACGGCTGCCGCGAAAACATGCTGAGGGCCTCGAGCCCGATTCGGCAGCGAACGACTTCGTGGGCGTCGCCGAGGGCCTCTTCGTAGGCGCCGGCCCGGCCGTCGTCGGGCTCGACGATGAGAACGCGGGGCTTGGGCTTCTGGTCGTTGGCGGCCCGCTCTTCGTCGTCCTTGGGCGAATAGAGCACCACCCGGTCGCGACCGGACTCCTTGGCGTCGTACAGAGCCGTATCGGCGTGGACCAGCAGCTCCTCGATGTCGGTGCCGTGCTGCGGGTATACGGCGACGCCGATGCTCACGGTTTGCCGGAACGTGGCTCCGGGAATGAGATCGGGAATCTTGAGGGCGCGCACGGCATCGGCGCACCGCTCGGCCACGTCGAGCACCGACGGCGGGTCGGTCTCGTTGAGCAGCACCAAAAACTCCTCGCCGCCAAAGCGCGCGACCCGGTCGGTCTCGCGAACCGTCGCCAGGAGCGCCTTGGCCATGGCCTTGAGCACCGCGTCGCCGGCCGGGTGGCCGTGGGTGTCGTTGACGCGCTTGAAGTGGTCGAGGTCGCACATCATGATGGCGACGTTGCGGTTGTAGCGCTGCGCCATCTTGAGCGCGTCGCGGGTGTGGTTTTCGAACGAGCGCCGGTTGAGCACGCCGGTGAGCGAGTCGGTGGTGCTCACGCGCGTGAGCTCCTCCATCGCCTGGGTAAGCTGGGCGGTGCGCTCGGCGACGCGCCGCTCGAGCTCGTCACCGCGGGCCTTTTCGCGCTCGAGCATTTCGCGATAGCGCGCCTGCATGCGCGCCTCGGCGCTGTCGTCGCGGTACACGAGCGCCACGGCCACGGGCGCGCCGCCACCGTCGAGGATCGGCACGAACGCCAGCTGCATGGTGAACGAGTCGCCCACCGTGTTGCTCACCGAGACGCCGGCCAGGCGCTTGACCGCTCCGGTCGCGAGTGCCTCGCGGGCGCACTCGAAGTCGGCCATGGGGTCGTGAAACAGCACACCGAACGCCGACGAGTCACTGGCGAGCGCCGTCAGCAGCTGGCGATTGCGCAGCCCCGCCGCCTGGGAGTAGCAGGCGTTGAACGCCAGCGGCACGAGCTGGGCGTCGAGCAGGATCGCAGGGTCGGGCAGCCCCTCGATCAGGGCCCGGGCCTGCGAGAGCCATTCGGGTGAGGTCGCCATGTAAGACCCGGATCGGTCGCCACCGCCTCCCCTTTAGGCCGCGTCTCGAGAGCGGCGCAGGTTTTTTCAGGGGCTTAGGATGCTTGCGGCAGGTCCGCGAGCAATTCCTTGGCGGCGGCCGAGCCCAAAATTCCCGCCGCGGCGTCGGCCGAGCCCGGATTGGCGGGTCGGTCGTTCGACAGACCGCGCACCCGATGGGCAGCGGACCGCACTCGCTCGGCAAAATCCGGATGGGCCTGGGCCTCGGTGGCCACCGCCTCCCAGGCGCGCCGCTGCGCCTCCACGTCGGCGCACAGAAGGAGTGCGTCGCAACCGGCCCGAAGCGCTTCGACGGCCGCTCGTCCGGCGGGGTAGTGGTTGGCGATCGCCTTCATGTCGATGTCGTCGGAGACGACGACGCCCTCGAAAGCGAGCTCGCGGCGAAGCAGGTCGTCGACCACCCGGGCAGACAGAGTCGCGGGCCGATCGGGGTCGAGGGCAGGGAACACCACGTGCGCCGTCATTAGCATCGGCAGCCCCGCCCGGGCCGCGCGGGCGAACGGGGCGAGCTCCACCTCGCGCAGGCGCTCGAGATCCGCGGACACCGTGGGCAATTCGAGATGGCTATCGGTGGCCGTGTCGCCGTGTCCGGGAAAATGCTTGCCGCACGCGAGGATATTGGCCCGCGCGAGACCGCGCGCGAAGGCGAGGGCGAGCTCGGCCGCCCGGTCGGGATCCGTGGCAAACGCGCGGTCGCCAATGATCGGGTTTTGTGGATTGGTGTGAACGTCGAGCACCGGCGCGAAGTCGATGTCGAAGCCCACCGCGGCGAGCTCGCGCCCCATCGCTTCGCCGATCTGCTCCGCGAGGGCGGGCGTTGCGCTCTCGAGGCGCAGCATGGGGGGCCAGCGGGTAGCCGGGGCACGCAGCCGCTGAACGCGCCCGCCTTCCTGGTCGACCGCCAGGAGAACCGGATCGTCGGCCGGGGCCGCGGCCTTGATCGATTCGAGGAGGTCGATCAACGCCGGAACATCCGCCTGGTCGCCGTTCATGGCGATGTTGCGGGCAAACAGAACCACCGCGCCCACGCGGCCGGCGGCAACCGCGTCGAGGAGCTCCGTCGGCGCGGTCGTGCCGTGAAAGCCCACCCACATCGTGCGGCCGATATCGCGTTCGAGGGTCATCGACGGCAGTCTACCCGGGCCCCCGGACACTGGCACCAGCGGGCCTAGTGACCTGGAACAGGTATTCGTCGGAGAACTCTCCGGTCCCCTCCACGCGCTAGCGTCGTTGCTCTTCGGTCACTTGGGCCCACCAAACTCCCTCCTCGCGCCTCGCCATCACGCGGATGGGCCGCGGACATTTCCCAACAATACCTGTTCCAGGTCACTAGTTGCCGACGGTTGGCTCCGGCGAAATCGCGCAGGTAAGCGGCACCTCGGGGCACGCGTTGCCGAACGTCGGGCTCAGGCGCACGCGAATGAGCTCGCCAACGGCGACCGCCGCGTCCTTGCGAAACAGCAAGAACGTGTCGTTGCGCGGCCCGAGGAGTCCGGCGGACGCGATCGTAAAGGTGCTCTCACACTCTTCGACCCGGGCGGCCAGGGGCGCGTCTTCGCCAAATCCGGCCACGTACTGGCGCTGGTTCGTGCCGCCGACAATCGCCCACGTGCACGGCGGATCGCCGGGCGACACCGCCGGCACCGACGCTTCCGGACACACGCCGGCGTCGGTCACCGCTACGGTGCAGTCGACGCTGCGCGCCGCGAGCACGGTGCGGTTCGCGCACGCCAGCGGGTCGAGCGAGCCCTCGGCCTCGCACTGGGCGTAGGCTTCGCACAGCTCACCGGGCACGGCTTCTGCCTCGTCCGGCGCTCCCTCTACGTTGCAGGGGCCCTCGAAGCCGCCGCCGTTGACGTCGTCGCAGGTTCTCGCGCCGACGAAGCACACGTCGTTGCCGCCGACATCGACCGTGGCGTAGCAGCGATCCACCGCCGGAAAGGGCTGCCCGTCGCAGTTGGTATCCGTGCCGTCGCAGACCTCCGCGGCCCCCGGATTCACGTCGGGGTTGTCGGGTGCGCAGTCCGGCGCCACCGGATTGCACGCCGGCAACTTGGTGCCGCACGTCGTGTACAGGTCCTCGTCGGCGTCGAAGCCATCGTCGCACTCGGCGTTGCAGTCGTTGTCGATGCCGTCGCAGATCTCTGGTGCGTCGGGATTGATGGCCGCGACCTCGTCGTTGCAGTCGATCGTCAGCTCGGCCGGCTCTTCGAGGCACACGCTGCTCGAGGGCTCGCCGTCGCCGTCTTCGTCTTTGTACTCGACGAGCGATCCGCAGACCGTAAAGCCGTCGATGTCGGCGTCGAACAGCTCGTCGCAGCGCGCGTTGCAGTTGTTGTCGATACCGTCGCACAGCTCTTCGGCGTTGGGGTTGATGGCCGGGTTGCCGTCGTCGCAGTCGCCGCCGCAGTTGGTCACGCCGTCTTCGTCGTTGTCGGTCTCTTCGTCGACCTGGTCGTTGCAGTTGTCGTCGCGGTCGTTGAGGCACACCTCGTCCTGAGAGGGCCCGACCTCCGGGTTTTCGTCGTCGCAGTCGTCCGGGGTCGCGTCGTTGTCGCAATCGCGGTCCGAGGTCGGAGCGATCACGCCGCCGTCGAAGGCGGCGCAGCCCGTGTCGGTGATTTCGAATGTGTCTTCGCCAGCCAGCTCGAGGGACCAGCGCACGACCTCGCCATCGACGAACGGGACCGGTTCGGCCAGCCGGGCAAATCCCACCTCGTCCGCTCCGGAAAAGCCGACGACGGCGACCATGACCTCTTCACCGATAGCTGCTTCACTGATGCCGTCGCGCAGCAGCAACTCGAACGGGTCGGCCTCGAGGTCGCGGTCGGCGACCAGCTCGACATCGTCGAGGGGCTCGGCATCCTGCAGAAAACGGTCGCCGGTGCCGACTCCCACGTAAAACCGCAGTCGGTCGATGTTGGCCGGTGTCGACTCGGCGTCGCGCGTGACCTCGACGAGGATCCCGCTGTCGCCCGAACAGGCGCCAACCAGCGCCAGGATGGCCAAAAGCGAAACGAGGTTCGCGAGGCTCAAGTGTAAGCGAGTGAAAGGTACGTGCATGACGGAGGCCTCTCCGGCATTCTACCCTTACGGGACGCCTCGCCCCGAGTGACATACGCACTCCGGCGAGCTCTCCACCGCGACCATGTCCGACCCCGCAAAGACCCCGGTGACCCCGGAGGACGCCTTCGGTCCCGCGGTCCCGGACCCCGACGGCACCGCACGAGGGCGCCCTTCCCACCAGATTCGCCGCGAGCGAAACGAGTTGTTACAGCGGCTTCGCGCCCTTGGGTCGCCAACCGACCGCGCGAGCACGGGGGCCGACGGCGGCGACGGGGGCGACCTCGGCGCCGGAGCCGCGAGGCCTACATCGACCCCTGGCGCCGCCTCCGGTCCGGCCATGCCCTCACCCCGGGACACCTTACGTTCGCTGCCCGACGTTGCGGCCGCCGAACTGACGTCGCGATTGCAGAAGCTCGATCGCGGCGACCTCGAGACCCCGGCGCCGCTGCCCCCGGCGCCCGTGGCCGACGGTCAGGACGGATGGTTCGAAAGCGTGCCGACGAACCCCGCTCCGTCGGCCGACCTCGCGGCACTGGCCATGCGGGGCAGCTCGGTCATCACCGGCGTGACGCCGGTTGGGATAGCCGCCGACAGCGAGTCGACACGGTCCCTCCGAAAACAGCGCGGCCTGGGCGCGGCTCCACGATCGCAGCCGCCCTGGGTGCTGCCGGTGCTGCTATCGGCGACCTCGCTTGCGGTCGGCATGGTGCTCGGCGCCCTCATCTTCGGTTCGCGCCCAAGCAGCACGCCGGCCGCCGGCGACGATTGCTCGACGGAGTCGCCCCCACCGACGACCGGGGGCGCGACGGGCGCCGCTGTGTCGGCGCCGCCCGAGGGCTGCACCCTGGCCGTGTCGAGTGCGCCCGCCGGTGCCTTCGTTTCGATCGAAGGCCGCAACGTCGGCAAGACGCCGCTGCAGGCCAACGACTTGCCCTGCGATCGAGATCTGACGGTCGAGGTTCGCAAGTCTCGCTGGCGGGACGCTCGACGCACTGCAAAGGCTTCGCCCGGCGCGCCCGTTCGTCTCGACGTCGACCTCGAGCGCCCCGCGGCCAAGCTCACGGTTCGCACGTCGCCGCCCGGGGCACGAGTGAGCGTAGGGGGCGAGCACGTGGGCCGCAGTCCGGTCACCCTGTCGGTCCCGGCGTGGGTAGAGGTGCCGGTTGCGGCCACCCTGCGTGGCTACGCGCCTGCCCGCGAGCGAGTCACGCCGCGCGGGTCGACGGCCCGCCTGCGCATGAACCTGCGCAAACGCTAGGCGCAACGCCGGCGCTCGCAACCGCCCGCCGGGAAAGCGGTCGGCTTCGTCGCTCGCACACCTTGGTTCTCGGTGCGACGGCGTCCGGCATGTCGGTGGCGCGATGGGAAAACCGTTTTGGTCGATCCCGCCTCGGTCTGGTATGCCTTTCGGAAGGTGCTGGGTGGGGCCGACGAGCGGTTCGAGCTTCGGGGAAAGCTCGGTGCAGGTGGGATGGGCGTGGTCTATCGAGCCTTCGACCGCCAGCTCCGACTGGAGGTGGCGCTCAAGACGCTGCGCAACCTCGAGCCGACGGCGCTGTTTCGCTTTAAGAAGGAGTTCCGCTCCCTGGCCGACCTGGTTCACCCGAACCTGGTCGCGCTGCACGAGCTGCGCGCCATTGGCAACGAGTGGTTCTTCACCATGGAGCTCATCGATGGCGTGCCGTTCCTCGAGTACGTGCGCCCGTATCGCGCACTGCTCGAAAGCGAGCCCGGGGAGGCGCCCGGGCGCGGTTCGGCTCACTGGACCGTCGACATCGGCGCCCAGCAGGTCGCCTTCGACGGCATCACCGAGTCCACCCTCACGTCGCTCGGTGGCGCGGCCACGCTGCTCGACCAGCGCACGTCGCAAGCCGTGCGCGAAGCCAAGATTCGCGCGCAGCCGCGCTTCGATCGCGTGGCGACCACGACCCTTCAGCTGTGCGAAGCCGTCGAGGCCCTGCACGCCGCAAAAAAGCTTCACCGCGACATCAAGCCGTCCAACGTGCTCGTGGACGGCCAAGGCCGGGTGGTTCTTCTCGACTTTGGTCTGATTACCGATCAGAGCGGCGCCGACGCAACCAGCGGCGGCGGCACGGTGGGCACGCCGTCTTACATGTCGCCCGAACAAGCGGCTCGGGACGACGTGGACGAGGCCTCCGACTGGTACTCGGTCGGGGTCATGATCTACGAGGCGCTGAGCGGCCGCGTGCCGTTTTCCGGGCGCGTCGCCGATATTCTGCACGACAAACAACATCGCACCCCGGTGCCGGTGACGGCGTGGAGCCCGGACGCCCCCGACGCCCTGGTGCGGCTGTGCAATCGCCTGCTCCAACGCGACCCTCGGCGCCGCGGCAACGGCTCGGACATTCGCCGCCTGCTCGGCGCGGAGCAGCACGCCCCGGCGCTGGCCCTCGCGAGCAGCGACTCGTCGACCTCGGATGTGTTCGTGGGCCGCGACGCCGAGCTCGCCACCTTGCTCGACGGCTTGATCCGCGCGCGCCGAGGCGGCACCGCCACCGTGTTCGTCGAGGGCCTTTCGGGCATGGGCAAGTCGGCCCTGGTGCGGCGCTTCGTCGACAAGAACTGCCTGCCCCCCGAGTGCGTGGTGCTGCACGGCCGCTGCTACGAGCGCGAAGCGGTGCCCTACAAGGCGCTCGACGCGATGGTCGACTCGCTGAGCACGTTTTTGTTCGAGCTCGATGAGTCGCTGCTTAGCGAGCTTCTGCCCGAGGACGTGCTTTCGCTGGCGCGCCTGTTTCCGGTGCTGCGTCGCATTCCCGCGGTCGCGGAACCCCGCACCCGAAATCTCGAACCGCCCAACCCGCAGGAATCTCGGCGCCGAGGCTTTGCGGCGCTCACGGAGCTTCTGTCCAACCTCGCCCAGCGCTTCACGGTGGTGCTGTCCATCGACGACCTGCAGTGGGGCGACGTGGACAGCGCCTCGTTTTTGTCCGACCTCATTCACGACCCGTCGGCGCCGCCGCTGCTGCTGCTGGGCACCTTTCGCCGCGAAGACCGGACCACGAGCGAGTGCCTGCAGGTGCTGCTCGCTCCCCCCGACAGCGGCGTTGCCGGCGACGTCGCGATTTTGCCTCTCGAGCCCCTCGACAGCCGCGACGCCCGTGCTCTTCTCGAGCGCGTGCTCGGGGCGGACGCGTCGGTTGGCTCGCTCGCCCGCGAGGGCGCCGGCCATCCCATGTTCCTGGCGGAGCTGGCCCGCGCCCGCCGAGAAGGTCGCGGCGACGGCGTCGCCTCGCTCCAGGACGTGCTGGCGGCGCGCCTGCAGGCGCTGCCCGACGACGCCCGGGCGCTCATCACCGCGGCCGCCATTGCCGGCCGTCCCGTTCCGGTCGACATCGCGTCGGCGGCCGCCGACCTCAAGGATCCGGCCGGCGCGTTGACGGTGCTGCGCGCCGAGCGGCTGCTTCGCACCATTGGCTCTGACGACGACGCTCGCATCGAACCGGCGCACGACCAGATTCGCTCGGTTGCGACCGCCGAGCTGACCGAAACCGCCGAGCGCCGGTTTCACCGCCGCCTCGCCCGCGCGTTCGAAGCGCGCGAGCATCCCGATGTCCTGTCGCTGGTCGAGCACTGGCGACTCGCCGGCGACGTCGACAAGGCCGGTCGGTACGCGCACCGCGCCGGCGAAGCCGCCGAGAAGGCCCTCGCGTTTCGCCAGGCGGCTCACTTCTTTTCCCTGGAGCTCGAGCTCACCGAGCTAACGAACGAAGCGCGCCGGCCGCTTCTGCGCCGCATCGGCGACGCGATGACCAACGCCGGCCAGCTCGAACAGGCCAGCGACATCTATCTCGAAGCGGCCCGGGAGGCGCCGCCCGACGAGGCGTTCGATTTGCGCCACCGAGCGGTCAACCAGCTGCTCCGGGCCGGCCAGCAAGACCGCGGGCTCGAGCTGGCGCGCGCCATCCTCGACGAAGTTGGCATGTCGATTCCGTCGTCGCCGGTGCGCATTCTTTTGTCCATCGCGGTGTCCCGCCTGTGGATCAAGATGCGCGGGCTCGGTTTCAAGGAGCGCAGCCTGGGCGAACTTTCGGAGCGCGACGCCAACCTGCTGGCCGTGAACTGGACCATGAGCAGCGCCCTGGCGGTGGTCGACCCGCTGCTCGGCACTCTGTTTCAAATGCGCCACCTTCGCCACGCGCTCACGATCGGCGAACCCAATCACGTGGCCCTCGCGTTGTCGCTGGAAACCGGGTATCGGGGCCTGGCCGGACGCCCCGGCATGGCCGAGGCGGACAAGACCGCGCGGGCCGCCCGCGAGCTCGGCGAGCGCACCGACGATGTGCACGCCATCGGCATGGCCGTGGGCTGCGGCGGCATCGCCGCGTTCCTGGCGGGGCGCTTTCGCGAGGCCAGCGCGCGGCTGACCCAGGGCGAACAGCTGTTGCGCGGGCGCTGCGAAAACGCCACCTGGGAAGCCGACGTGACGACTCTGTTTCGCTTGAGCGCACTGTTGTACCGGGGCGAGCTCGCCGATCTGGCGCGCCAGGTACCGCGGCTTTTGAGCGACGCCCTCGAAAGCGGCGACGACTACCTGGCGCGCGGTCTGCGGGGGTATCGCGGCAACGCCGCCTGGCTGGTGCTGGGCGACCCCGACGAAGCCGAGCGGCAGGTCGACCTCGCCGACCCGAAGGGCAAGGCGAGCTCGCGCTTTCACCTGCCGGACTACTACCGCATGCTGTCGCGCGGGCGCATCGACCTGTATCGCGGTGGCGAGGATGCCTGGGCTCGACTGGCCCCCGAGTGGACTCGCATGGAGAGCTCGCTGCTCAACCGCATTCAGTCCATTCGCATCGAGGGCCAGTTCCTGCGCGGCCGCTGCGCCCTCGCCGACGCGGCGCACCACGCCGACCTGCGCAACAAGCGGCTGGGCGAGGCGAGCGACGCGGCCCGCAAGCTCGAGCGCGAAAAAGCGCCGTGGGCCCGGGCGCTGGCCCTGCTGGTGCGGGCGGGCATCTCGGCTGCTCGAGGCGACCGCGACCGCGCCATCGAGCGCCTGTCCGAGGCCGAAAGGTCGTGCGACAAAGCGGACATGGCGGCGCTGGCGACCGCCGCCCGCTGGCGACGTGGGCAGCTGCTCGGTGGCGACGTCGGCAACACCATGCTCGCCAACGCGCGCGAGTGGCTGCAGGGCCAGCGCGTGGCCGACCCCGACGCCATGGTGGCGATGTGGGCGCCCGGGTTCTTCCCGGTTTCGTAGCGGCGACGTCGGCGCCTACAAAGCGACGGCTTCGGCCACCAGGTCCAGTCGCGCGGGCGTGGTCGTCACGCTGTAGATGGCCCAGGTGACTTTGGACCCGTACCGATAGGCGAGCACGAGCTCCCGGCGCCCGTCGTCGTCGAGGTCGACCACGGCGAGCACGTCCATCCCGCGCCAGTCCCGCGGGTCGTCGGCGGGCAGGGCGCCCGCGAACGCGAACGCCGACTCGCACGAGCTCTCGCCGACCTCGACCGCGCCAACCTCCTCGGCGGGCGCTCGCTCAGGATTGCGAAACTGCCGCAGCTCGTAGGCCTCGATTCGTCGGTCGCCGTCGATATCGACGAGCAGCTTGCCGTCGGTGGCGCACGCGCCGGCCGGGATGAACTCCGGCGGATCCGGATTCTCTTCGTACGGGCGCGCGTCGAAGCCGGTTCCCGGCTCGAGGGCGGCCACCGCCAGGCCGCAGTCGCCCAGGCTTCCCTGGCAGGCCGCGTCGAGCTCGGGCTCCTCGGCGCCTTCGCGCAAACCCTGGCAGGGCGGCGCTCCGGCGTACGAGCCAATGGCCACGGTCCGCGCCTCGGCGCCCAGGCTGGTCGTGCCAACCGGGCTAAACACCCCGGCTCGACGGCCGTCCCAGGCCAGGACCGAGAACGAGCGGGCAGACCGGCGCGCGAGCGGCTCGACGACCGACTCCTCGGCCGACGCCCACGAAAGTTTTCGCACCACCAGGGGCACCAGGGCCGGCCCGCCGGCGGCCGCCGTTGGGCACATTTGCCCGATGAGGACCTCGCGTGCCGCCGGCGCGACCTCGACCGCGGGCGCCGGTGCCAGGGCTACGTCGCCGGGCTCGGGCCCCAACGGCTCGCGCGCCACCGACGAGGCGCAGGCCGCCAGCGCCAGAGCCATTGGGGTGAAGGACATCCACAGTCGCATGGGCACGCCATCATAAGGCGCAAACACAGGCAACGCGGTTGCCCGGTTTCAGGTCCGAAACGGACCCGCTCGGTCAATTGACCTTGCGCTAGCAGCGTGCCTATAGTCCGCGCCTGCTGCCTAATCTCGTTAGATTCGGAGAATTTATGAGGTCGTTGCGAGTCCCCAACCGAGCCTGCGCGCTAGCCTTTGCGGCGGTCGCGCTGGCCTTTGCTGCGCCGGCTGCGGCGCAGGTGCGCCCCGGCGGTCCCGCGGGCGGACCGGGATCGCCCACACAGGGCCCACAGGCCACCAAGCCCGCCGGCGTCGCCGAGCAGGCGCCCAAAGACGAGTCCGCCGAGCTGCCGACCACCAACGTGCTGCCGCCGCCCAAGAGCGACGCCAAGAAGTTCACGGTGTTCGAGCTCGACGGCTACTTCCGGTTTCGCGGCGACTGGATGCGCGAGTTCGACCTCGGCTTCGACGATGTCAACGTCAACCCGGTCGGCGGCGGCGCGCCCTTTCCCACGCCGCAGGCGTGCGCATCGTCCGACGAAGTCACCCGCGCGAACGGGTGCGGTACGACGCTGCAGTCGGCCAACATTCGCCTGCGCCTCGAGCCGCGTATCAACATTAGTGAGCGCGCCAGCGTGCACGCGCAGATTGACGTTCTCGACAACGTCGTGCTGGGCTCGACGCCCGAAGGCTTCTTTCTCGACGGCACCCGCGCGCCGGCCAACGTTCCTCTCGGCGCTTTCGGCGGCACCCAGGTGTCGCCGCAGGCGGGGCGCAACTCCCTCACCGACTCGATCCGCGTCAAGCGCGCCTGGGCCGAGGTGGTCACGCCGCTGGGCCTGCTCAAGTTCGGTCGCATGCCGACCCACTGGGGACGCGGCATTCTCGAGAACGCCGGCGGCCTCAACACGTTCGACGGCACCTACGACTACGACAGCGACTACGGCGACAACGTGGACCGGGTGATGTTCGGGACCATGGTGCCGGGCACCCAGCTGCGCGCTACCGTCGCGACCGATTGGCCGTCCGTGGTCCCGGTGTCGTCGCAGACCGGGCGATTCGTCAACCGCTTCGACGGCCAGGCGTTCGACCTCGACGACGAGGACGATCTGCGCCAGTGGCGCTTTACCGTGGCCAAGCTCGACTCGCCCCAGGAGTTCCAGGAGAAGATCGACCGCGGCGAGCTGGGCCTCAACTACGGCGCGCTGCTTTTGTGGCGCAGCCAGGATTACGAGTCCGTGCCGCAGCAGCGGGGCGAGTTCGATCTCGAGGGCCAGCCGTCGGACATCAACGACGACCTCGACCCGGATTTCTACTTCTTTCGCAACTTCACGACCTTTACGCCGGACGTCTACGTGCGTCTTGGCTACGGCAACTGGCGGTTCGAGGCCGAGGGCGTTGCGGTGCTGGGCGACGTCAACGTCAGCGCCAGTGAGTTGCGAGACCGCGGCGACTTCGACGAGTCGTTTCGCCCGGGTGAGTACAGCATTCAAAGCTGGGGCGGCGTTGCCGAGGCGACCTACGGCTTTCTCGACGGCGACCTGCGCCTCGGCGTCGAAATGGCCTTCGCGACCGGCGACGACTTCGAACCGGAGAACCAGGGACAAACCCACGTCTCGGTGCGTCCGACGGTGCCGAACCCGCGCGGCGACCAGACCTTCAGCGAGTTCCGGTTCAACTTCGACTACGAGGTCGACCTGATTCTGTTTCGCGAGCTGCTCGGCACCGTCTACAATGCCGCCTACGTCAAGCCGAAGATGGACTGGAACGTCACGCGGACCATTCGCTGGCAGACCCAGGCCCTGAGCTCATGGGCGCTCAACCGCGTCTCGACGCCCGGCAACGCCAACGCCATGGGGCTCGAGTTCAACACCGACGTCGGCTACAACGGCGACCACGTGTTCGCCGGCCTGGCGTACGGCATCCTGTTTCCGTTCGCCGCGCTCGACCACCCCACCGGTGATGCGTTTCCGTTCCAGAACCCGTCGCCGAACGGGGCCACGACGCGCGACCCGGACAACCCCATCAACGTGGGGAGCGCCGGCATCGCACAGACGCTGCAAGTTCGCCTGGGCCTGAAGTTCTGAGGTCGAGCATGAGCCGCCTCACCTTTACCGCCCTGCTCGCGCTTGTCGCGATGGCCTACGCGGCCCCGGTTGCCGCCCAGCAGGCCGCCGAACCGCCCGCGGCCGACCCCGGCGACGCCTCGCCCGCCGACGGCGACGGCGACGCCAGCCCGCCGACCACTGGCGACGCGGCCGACGCCAACGCCGCCGGTGACGACGATGCGAGCGCCGACTCCGACGCGGCCGACGCCGACTCCGACGCGGCCGACTCCGACGCGGCCGACGCCGACGCCGACGCCGACGCCGACAGCGACGGCGCGGACGACGGCGACGGCGCGGGCGACAGCGACGGCGCGGACGACAGCGACGCGGACGACGGCGACGCCGATGCCCCGTCGGCGCCCACGCTGCCCGCCGCCCCGTCGGTGCCGACGCTGCCGGACGACGAGGAAACCCTGCCCACCGCTCCGGTGCTGCCGCCGCCCATCGGCTCGGCTGGCGTCGCCGACAAGCCGTACTTCGAGATGCACGGCTACTTTCGCTTTCGCGGCGACTGGTTCGACAACCTGCACCTCGGCTTCGTCGACGAAAGCGACGGGCTGCCGTTTCCGCGCTCGCTGGGCTGCTCGGCCACCGCTCCAGAAGTCAGCGATGCCTGCTCGAGCAACATTCGGTCGTCGAACATTCGCCTGCGCGTCGAGCCGACCATCAACCTGAGCCCCAACGCGTCGGCTCACTTTCAAATCGACATTCTCGACAACCTGGTTCTGGGGTCTACGCCCGAGGGCTACTACCTGGACGGCACCCCGATCCGGGCCGACATGCCGATCGGCGCGTTCTCGGGTGGGCAGGCGCCGCCCCAGGCGGGGCGCAACTCGCTCATCGACGGCATCGTCGTCAAGCGAGCCTGGGCGCGCTTTCGCACCCCGGTCGGCACCCTAGAGGTCGGCCGCATGCCCTGGCACTGGGGGCTGGGTATCTTTGCCAACAGCGGCATGTACCACCCGACCACCGGGTTTACCGACTACGACGCCGACTTTGGCGACAACGTCGACCGACTGTCGTTTTCCAGCGACGTTCCCATCCCAGGGTTCACCAGTCTGCGCATGTCGGTGGCCACCGACTGGGGGATTACGTCGCCCAACTCGGCGCAGTCGGATCTGTTCGCCAACCGCTTCGAGGGCCAGCCGTTCGACCTCGACGACAGCGACGACCTCGGCCAATGGGTCTTCACGGTCGGCAAGCTCGACGACCCGGCGGCGTTTGCCAAGAAGGTCGAAGACGGCCGCCTGGCGTTCAACCTGGGCGCGCAGTTCGTGTGGCGCCGGCAAGAGTTCGAACAGCGGACAGCGACCATCGAGGGGCGCCCGGCGGCCGAGGACTTCGTCACGCGCGATGCCACGGTCTACATTCCAGACGTATTCGCCCGCGTCGGCTGGGGGCCGATCCTGGTCGAGCTCGAAGGCATCGCGGTGCTCGGCGACATCGGCTCGACGACCGATGTCGGCCGACCCGAAGGGGGCACCGACCTGCGCCAGTTCGGCGGCGTTTTGCGCGCCCGCTACGCCCTGTTCGAAGACCTCGACCTGGGCTTCGAAGCCGGCTATGCGTCGGGTGACGACGTGCGCAACAACCCCCCCGGCACCACCAACGTGCGCGACGGCCTGGTGCTGCCGGGCGACGGGCGGGTCGACAACTTCCTGTTCGACTTCGACTACAAGATCGACCTGATCCTGTACCGCGAGCTTCTCGGCACCATCACCAACACGACGTACCTGCGTCCCAACGCCAGCTACCGCCTCAGCGACCGCTTTACGATTTCCGGCCAGGCGGTGATCTCCGCCGCCAACGAGGCCGCGAGCACGCCGGGCAACGGCGACCTGTGGGGCGTTGAGTTCGACGGCGACATCGCCTACGCCAGCGACGGATTCTTCGCCGGCATCGCCGGAGGGCTGTTTTTGCCCGGCGACGCGATGGACCACGACGAGCCGGACTTCGCCACCCAGGCCACGGCCGACACCGCCTGGACCCTGCAGACCCGCCTCGGCGTCACGTTCTAGCGGCCGCGAGCCGCTCGGCGGCGCCGTGGTCACACCGCGCGGGTACGCTGCGCGCTCCATGGCGAAGTCGGCAAAGGCAAAGAAACCGCGGACGGCGTACGTTTGCCAGGCGTGCGGCCACACCGAGGCCCGTTGGGTCGGCAAATGCGGCCAGTGCGGCGAGTGGAACTCGTTCGTCGAGGAAGTCGGAGCCCAGCCGACCTGCGGCATCACCTCGGTGGGCGGCGCCCAAAGCCGCGCCGAGCCCATCGCTCTCGATGAGGTGGAGGTGCTGCCCGCCGAGGCCCGACTGCCGACGGGGTTTGGCGAGGTCGACCGGGTGCTGGGCGGCGGCCTGGTGCCGGGCTCGTTCGTTTTGCTCGGCGGCGAACCGGGCATCGGCAAATCGACCCTGCTCATGCAGGTCTTGGCGGGCATTACGCGCACCTCCGCCGGCCGCGCCGATGTGCTGTACGTGAGCGGCGAAGAATCGGTGTCGCAAACCGCGATGCGAGCCCGGCGCGTCGGCGCGGGTGGCACCCACGTCAAGGTCTACGCCGAGACCAACCTCGAGCGCATCCTGCAGGCGGCCCGGCGCGATCGCCCGTCGGTTCTCGCGGTGGACTCCATCCAGACCATGCACAGCGATCTGCTCGATTCGATCCCCGGGTCGGTCGGCCAGGTGCGCGAGTGCGCCGCTCGCTTGCTCTCGTTCGCCAAGAGCGAAGGCGTGCCGACCATCCTGGTCGGCCACGTCACGAAAGAGGGGTCGCTGGCCGGACCCAAAACCCTCGAGCACGTAGTCGATGCGGTGCTGCAGTTCGAGGGCGAAGGCGCCAGTCCGTACCGCATCCTGCGCGCCGCCAAAAATCGCTTTGGCAGCACCCAGGAAATCGGTGTGTTCGAGATGCGCTCGGGCGGCCTCGACGAGGTCGTCAACCCCTCGCAGCTGTTTCTGGCCGAGCGCCCGATGGGCGCGCCGGGAAGCGTCGTCGTTGCCAGCGCCGAGGGCAGTCGGCCCATTCTCGTGGAGGTGCAGGCGCTGGTCGCGCCCGCCGCGGCCGGCGTGGGCCGGCGAACCGCCGCCGGGGTCGACGGCAATCGAGTCGCGCTGCTCATGGCGGTGCTGGCGCAGCGGGCCGGCTGCGACATGCTCGCCCAGGACGTCTTCGTCAACGTCGCCGGCGGCGTACGGCTGACGGAGCCGGCGACGGACCTGGGAGTGGCCTGCGCTCTGGCCTCGAGCTACCGCAACGCCCCGGTCGACGCCCGCACCCTCGTCTTTGGCGAGGTTGGTCTCGCGGGCGAGGTGCGCGCCGTCAACCTCGCCGACGTCCGCCTGAGCGAAGCCGCGAAACTCGGCTTTAACCGCTGCATCCTGCCCGCGCAAAATCGCGACCGCCTCGACGAAGACTTCGGCCTCGAGCTCGTGGCCGTGCGCCACCTGCAGGCCGCTCTCGACATGCTGTAGCCGAGGCTACGGCTCTAGCCGTTCCGGCTACCGCTGGAGCAGCAGCGATTCGAGCAGCAAAAAGCCGAGGAGGGCTGCGGCCAGGGCGTGCCACAGCTCGATGCGGCGTTCCGGGGGCTTGCCGTCGGAGGTGCCTTTGCCAGAGCCGCTCGCGGGCAGGATTTCGGGGGGCGCGCGGCGCAGGTCCGAGGCTCGCGGGTCGAGGTTGATGGCAAAGGCTTTGTCGGGCCGGTCGACGGCGCTGCGGTTGGCGGCGGCGATGGCGACTCGGTAGAACCCGGGCTCGTCGGTGTCGGCAAACGCGACGCGCTCGCGCTTTTCGACCCGGTCGCCCTCGAGAACGGTGCGGCGCCCGCCCGGGCCCTCGATTTCGACGCGGGCGACCTCCTCCGATACCGACAGGACGTGCTGGCGACCGAGAATTCCCGACGAGTCGCGGCGGTCGCTTTGCTTGCGCGCCAGGTAGCGCACGGAGCGCTGCACCAGGGGCAGGTAGCCCGGGTGAATGGACAGGTCGTTCCAGTCGCGATCGAGGCTCGAGGTGAACAAGAAGACCCGCCCCAGACCGCTGCGGGCCTCGACCAGCGCGGCGGCCCCGTTGGAGTATCGGGCGAGCACCCTGCGCTCGGTAACGTTGGTGGTCGGGCCGAGCAGCATCACGGTCTCGAAGGTGGCTTCGCGCAGGCCGTCCGCGTCGCGAGGGAACACGGCAAACACTGGGTGATCGCTTTCGAGCTTGGACAGGCGCAGGGCGCGGCCGCGCTTTTCGCTTTCGCTTGCGCCGTAGGCAACGGCAACCGGGTCGCGCAGCTCCTGGGGCAGCAGCGGCCGCATGGAGGCGTTGTACGCATCCGAGTTGACCCGATCGCCGACTGCGATGAGCAGGCCACCGCCGCGGTCGACCCAGCCGGCGAGGCGGGCGACTTCGGGCTCGGGCAGGGCGGCGACGTTGACGAGTGCGATGACGTCGTAGTCCGACAGGTCTACTTCGCCGAGAGCATCGGGGTTGGTGATGGACACCGACACGCCGCTGTCGCCTCGATCTCCAGGTCGCAGTGCGGTTTCGAGATAGAAAAGCTCGTCTTCGTGGCGCACCGTCCGCGGGTCGCCGTTGACGAGCAACGTGCGGGTTTCTTCGCGCAGCTCGGCCCGTACGTAGCGGCGATTGTCGAGGGCGAGGGGATCGTCGCTGACGGCAAACTCGACGTCGGAGATGCGAGAGGCTTCCGGCAGCGGGACCGAGAATGCCTTTTCGACGGTTTCGCCCGGGCGCAGCGAGACGGCGCCCCGGGCCACCACGGTGCCGGCGACCGACAGACTCACGCGCCGCTCGTCGACCGCGGCAACGCCGTAGTTGGCGAGCTCTGCGGTGACGCGCACGCCGCGTTCACCGGTGTCGGGGTCGGGTTCGACCTTCAGGCCGATCACCGAAAGGTTGGCCAGCTCGGCGCCCGGCGCGACGTCCACCACCGTAAGGACCGGGCCGCCGTCCTCGGGCCAGGGAGCGCGGTCGTCTTCGAACTCGGCGGCGGTGAGCGGCGACAGGAGGTAAACCCGCTTCTTCGCCTGATTCGAGGTTTCGAGTAGCTGAGCGGCGCGCCGCAGGGCGAGCGACGACCTCCCGGGCCTGGGCACGGACACGATGGCGTCGAGGCGGTCGCGCAGCAGCCGATGGTCGCGCTCGAGCTCCTCCGGTGCCGTCGAGCCTTCTGCCGTGGTCACCAGCGCCACGTCGGCTTCGGGGCCCATATCGGCGAGAATTTGCCGGGCCTCGCGCTTCGCTGCGGCCAACAGCGTTTCGCCACCGAGCTCGTACGTCGACGCCAGGGAGTTGTCGATGACGAGCACCGCGGCCTGGGCGCCGCGCTCGACGGGCGGGCCCTCGGTCGCGCACGACGCGTACGGCTTTGCGAGCACCAGCGCCAGCGCCACGGTCGCCAGGATGCGCGCGGCCAACAGCAGCAACTCGCGCAGGCGCAAACGCCGAGCCACGCGCTTGTTCGAGCCGAGCAAGAAATCCATGGCGGCAAAGCGAACCACGCGCGCGCGCCGTCGACCGATGAGGTGCACCGCAATCGGCACCGCGGCGCCGAGCAGGCCGACCAGCATGAGCGGCGCTACGAATTCCACGTGGCCTCGGGCAGGTCGCCGGCCGCACCGACTCGCTGGGTCAAAAAGTCGAGCACGGTTTCTTCGAACGGCCGGTCGGTTCGGACCTGGCGGTATTCGACGCCGCCGTTGACGCAGGTTTCGCGAGCGCCGTCGACAAAGGCGCGCAGCTGGCGCCGGTACTCGCGACGCACGGAGCCCGGATCGACGAGCATGCGATTGTCGGGCTGCTCGAGCGATTCGAACACGGTGAGTCCGGCAAAGGGCAGCTCGAGCTCGTGGGGGTCGAGCAAGTGGAACAGGGCGACGTCGTGTCGCCGGGCGCGCAGGCGCGTCAGAACGCCGAGGCCGTCGGAGCGGTCCAGCAGATCCGACAGCACGATGATTTGCGAGCGACGGCCGCGGGCGTACTCGGCGACCTGGCGCAGGGCTGTCTCCAGGTCGGTATCGCCGCCGGCACCGTCGCGCTCGAGGTCTTCGAGCACGGCGAGCAAATCGTGCAGGTGCGTGGCGCGGGCGCGGGGCGGAATGTAGCGAACCCGGGGCACTCCGCTTTTTTCGACGCCCCCGTACACGACCAGACCGACTTTGTCGCGCTGGCGAATGAGCACGTAGGCCAGGGCGCCGGCGAGATAGGCGGCGTACGAAAGCTTCGAGATGCCGTCACCCCGGTAGTCCATCGAGCCTGTCGCGTCGACCACCAGGTACGACGAAAGCTCCGACTCCTGCTCGTACTGCTTGATGTAGTAGCGGTCGAGCTTGCCGTAGGCCTTCCAGTCGAGGTGGCGAATCTCGTCTCCGGCTGCGTACTCTTTGTGCTGCGCGAACTCGATGGACGAGCCGTGCAGGGTCGCCCGGTGCATGCCCGACAGCGCGCCCTCCACGATGGTGCGCGCCCGCAGCTGCATTGACTCGAGGCGAGCGATTGCCGTCGGGTCGAGAAAGGCCATCAGCTCACCGGAAAAACGGCCGCGGGCGCGCTACTGCATCGTCGCTCCGCTTGCCGCTCCACTTTGTCCCACTGCGGTACGGTTTTCGCTTCCCCTCGCATCTGCGGCTCCTCGCTCGTGTTCCGATGAGCTGGTCAAGGGGCGGGCGGACTAGCGGCCGACGTGGGCGATCAGGCGCTCGATGAGCTGCGATGCGCGCACGCGCTCCGCCTCGGCTTTGTAGTTGAGGATCAGTCGGTGCTGAAGGGCGGGCTTGGCCAGGGCGCGAATGTCTTCCACCGAGACCGCAAACCGGCCGTCGAGAATCGCCCGGGCCTTGCCGGCCAGGACCAGGAATTGCGAAGCGCGCGGACCGCCGCCCCAGGCGACGTACTCGCGAATGAAGTCCGGCGTCGCGTCTCCCGAGGGGCGAGTGGCCCGGGCCAGGCCGACCGCGTACTTCACCACGTGGTCGGCCACCGGTACGCGAAGCACGACTTCCTGCAGTTCGCGGATGCGCTCGGGCGACAGCACCCGGTTGATGTCGGCCCGGTAGCTCGACGTCTGTTGCTTGACGATGAGCTCCTCTTCGGCCTCGGTCGGGTAGTCGACGTCGATCTGAAACATGAACCGGTCGAGCTGCGCCTCGGGCAGCGGATAGGTGCCCTCTTGCTCGATCGGGTTTTGCGTGGCGAACACCAAAAACGGCAGGTCGAGGTCGTAGGTGGTGCCGCCGGCCGTGACCCGGTACTCCTGCATCGACTGCAGAAGCGCCGCCTGGGTCTTGGGCGGCGTTCGGTTGATCTCGTCTGCCAGGACGATGTTGGCGAACACCGGTCCCTTGATGAAGCGAAACACGCGCCGCCCGGTGCTCTGGTCTTCCTCGAGGACATCGGTGCCGGTGATGTCCGAGGGCATGAGGTCGGGCGTGAACTGGATGCGGTTGAACGACAGGTTCAGCGTTTCCGCCAACGTCGAGATGAGCATGGTCTTGGCCAGGCCCGGCACGCCGACGAACAGGCAGTGGCCGCGGGCAAACATGGCCGTGAGCAAGTGCTCGACCACGGACGTCTGGCCGACGATGCGCTTTTCGATCTCTCGCATCACCTCGGCGCGCGCCGCCGCGACTTCCTTGACCGCGTGGAGATCGGCGTCGAGCTCGGCGTGGGCGCCGCCCGGGTCCCGGGCCACCGTGTCCTGCTGGGTGCTCGCGCGGCCGTCGCTCATGGGCGGCACCTCGCGAACCTCGGTGGCAGCGTCGTCGAAGGGCTTGCTATCGGCCTTGATGCCCGGGGAGTCCATGGTCGGATCGTCGATGGGGTCGTCGAACGGAAGCGGTTCGGGTGCGACGCGCCGAGGCCAGCGACTCGTCGGTGGCGGGCGCCTTTACGGTCTAGCACGACTGGGGCCTGACGTGGCTTCGTGCGTCGAGTTTCGCAGGATTGCGCACGCGCTCTGTTCCCTGGTGGCGCGTTTCGTGTCGTCAATTTGCGCATAGGCTTCGGCGAGGCCGCAGCGCACGGTCGGGTCGAAGGGGTTGATGCGCAGCGCGTCTTCGAAGGCGCGCGCGGCCGGAGCGAAGCGCCTGGTCGCCAGGTAGGCGATGCCGAGGGTCACGTGCGGGCTGGCGTCGCCTTCGTCGGCTCCCGGCAGCGGCTTGGCCAGCTCAATGGCGCGGTCGTGGTTGCCCAGCTCGAGGTACGTGCGCGACAGCTTGGCGGCAACGAAGTTGTCGGGTCCGCCGCTGTCGAGGGCCTTTTCGTACTCGATGGCCGCCGCCTCGTTGAGCCCCCGGGTGCGCAACAGCCCGCCGAGCCGCGCGAACTTGCGCGCCTTGTCGCTGCCCACGCGGTCGACGCCCGCGTTTTCGTCGACGGGGGCGTCGCCCTTCTTGAAGCGAATGCCGACGTGGCTGTCGCGGGCCGCGCCGGACAGCTTCATCTTTCGCAGGAACGTTTTCCAGCCCCGTTCAACTTCGTTCCAGGTCTTGCCCGACATGGCCTGAGCCACCGCGCGGCGCGCCGAGCGGCCCCCGCGAATGTCGTCGAGGGCGGCCCGCAAGCCGCCGTACCCGACCTCCCGGTGAACGTAGCCGACCATGGTGTAGACCTCGGCGAACGCCAGGGCCGCGGCTTCCTGGCTCGGCAGTTTGGCCATGGACGGGTGCATCTCGTCGAAGGTGATGAGCTTGCGCTTGCGCAACGCCTCGCCGAGCAGACCAGACTCGTAGTCGGCCAGCTCCAGGCCGGGCTCGTCGCGCCACCGGGTTTGCTCGAACCGGGCCAGGCCCTCCTGCAGCCACACCGGGGTCTTGTCTTCGGTCTTGGCCGAGATGACGTAGTGCACGTACTCGTGCACGAGGGTGTCCATCCACGAGTAGCCGAACATGGTGGCGCGCGGGCTCACCACCATCAGCTTGCCGTACTTGCACAGCGCGATGGTGCCCGTGGTTTCGATGTCCGTTTCGGTGAGCGTAGAGACCCGCGCGAGATCCCGAGGCCTGGGCAAAATCTCGACGCGAATGACGCGGTCGGGATAGTGGTCGAAGTCTTTGCCGACCACCCGATACGCGGCCTCGAGCACCTCGGCGGTGAGCTCGGCGATGACCTCGTCTTTGCCCGGCGGGTACAGCACCTCGAAGTGCCCGCCCTCGGAGCGGTAGCTGGCGAATCCGTCGGTCGCCTCGTGGGTCGACGCCGCCAGCGAGCGAAGGTAGCCGGCCCGGCCGTAGACGTCGTCGTCGTCGAGCGGAGTGACCAGCTCGAGCGCGCGCTTGTAGTCGCCGTCGTAGAACGCCAGCTGCGCTTTCATGTAGCGGGCCTCGTCCGAGCGCGGCGCGCGTTTGGCCAGCTTCCGGGTTGCCCGCCGCGCGTCGTCGAACTGCCACTCGAGCAAGAGCCGCTCGGCCCGGGCAAAGTCGCCCTCGAGCGACGCGCTCGCCGGGCCGCCGATGACAGTGAGCGCCGCGGCCGCCGCCAGGCCCGCGATGGCAATGAGTCGGATCACTTGATCAACTCCTCGTAGTAGCGCTTGACCTGTTCGCCGAAGCCCTGGGGCGCTTCTTTCTTCATCGCCTCGAGGATCTCTTCGCGAAACTCCTCGGGAGCCCGGTACTCGTCGGCGCCCGGAATGCGCACGGTCTCGTCTTCGGACCGGCGCACCTGGCGTTGCCGCGCGCCGTCCCGGCCGCGCTGCTGCGCCTCTTCGAGCTTGTCCGCGGCGTCGCGCGCCTCTTGCCGGGCCCCGGACGGGTCGTTGGCCCGCATGCGTTCGCCCGCTCGCTGCTGCGGCTCGGTCGCCTGGTCCAGGCCCTCGGCAAGGGGCTGGGCGGCGTTCCCCGGCAGCTCGTCGGCCTGGTCGCGCACGCGCTCGGCGAGTCGCTGGGTGCGCTTGCGCAGGCGCTGCTGCTGGCGCCGCAGGCGCTGCATCTCGCGCCGGTCTTCGGGGCTCATGAGGTCGCTCGGCGACGGTGTCGCGCGGTCGAGTTCCTCGACTAACTTGCGCGCCAGCGGCAACGCGTCCTGCACCCTCTCGAACGCCTCGGGCGTGCTGTCGTTCCACGGGTCGCCGCTGTCGAGGTCGGTGCCGAGCTCGGCTTCGACGTTCTCCAGGCTCTGCAATGCCTGTCGCGCCATCGCGAGGGCCTCGGCCAGGTCCCGGTCACCGAGCATTTGCTCGACGTCGTCGAGGCGCTTGTCCACCACCGGCAGCTCGTCGGCAGAGTAGGGCGTAAGGCCGCGCTCGGGCACCCGCGACAGGCGCTTGCGCAGTTTGCCGAGCAGGTCGTCGATGGGCTGTTCGAGCTCCTCGCTCTTCTCCTTCATGAGGTCCGCGGCGCTCTGCTTGTACGACTCCATGAGGTCGTCGGCCTTCTTGGCGACTTCGCGCTGGGCCTGGGCCAGGTCGGCGGCTTCGCTCATGAGCTCGTCGAACTTCTGCTGCTGCTCTTCGAAGCGGTCGCCGCGCAGCTCCGATAGCGCTTGCTCGAGGTCAGACGACTGCGCGTCGAGCTGGCCTTCGCATTCCTTCATCTTGGCCTGGGCGCCGGCGGCGTCGCCGGCGGCGAGCAGGGCGCGAACCTCGGCCAGGCAGCTCTGGTTTTGCTCCTGCTCGATGGCTTCGGTGTTGACGAACTGATCGAGCACCTCGGTGCTCATGCCCTGGCTCATCTCCGCGAGCTTGGCGAGCTTGCGCTCGAGGACCTTGAGCTCGCGCTCGATCTCCTCCATCACCTGCGGGTCGCCGGTGCGCTCGAACTCTTCGAACAGTTCCTGCAGCCGCTGGCGGTGGCTCGCGATTTCGTCGTTGAGAGCCAGCATGTTCTCGAGGCGTTGGCGATCGAGCCAGTCGGCCAGCAAGATGACGTCGTCTTCGAGCTCGGTGGTGTGTTCCTTGTCGGCCGCGCCAAGGCGGGCCGCGGTCTTGGCCGGTAGCTCGCCCGACAGCGGGTCGACCTGGCGGGCCGCGGCGTCGATGAGCTCGCGCTCGCGCTTGACGAGTTGGTCGACGCGCTCCTTGATGCCCTCGAGGGCGCGGGTCAGGTCTTCGCCGGCGAGTTCGTCTTCGGCCAGGTCGGCGAGAATGCCGCCGAGCTCGACGACCAGCTTGCCGGTCTCTTTGTTGAGCGCGTGGTGGCTGCCGAGGTCGCCGGCTGGCACGACCAGCCGTCCGCCCAGCAGGCGCACCATGGCTTCGAACATGTCGCGCTGGCGCGCCAGCAACAGCTCGTGGCGCTCGCGCGGGCTGTAGACGCGCAGGTAGTAAGTACGCGAGCGGCCGACGTTGGGGCCGCTGACCGTGTCGTTGTCGGTGACTTCGAGGTGATAGGCCACCCGCGAGCCAGGGGGCAGATCGACGGTGGCCAGGTCCCACAAGAACTTGCCCGACGCGGTGCGCGCGCCTTCGCCCGGGGCCGGCAGCGGCAGCCGACCGGACTCGCCGCTCTCGGGAGTCCAGACCAGGGCCATGTCGCCGATGCCGTAGTCGTCTTCGGTGGTGTAGGCGAGCTCGATGCGCTTGGTGTCGGTGACGTCGAGCTCGTCGTCGGGGGCGTAGAGTTCGACGACCGGCGGCTGGTCGGCCTCGACGTCGATCGACCGCGCCAGGGTTTCGACCATGGCGGGCGCCGTGCCCGCGCGAAGCGCGAAGCGGTACTGAACCGCCTGGTCGACGACCAGCTGACCGCGAAGCTCGTTGCCCACCACTTCGAGGGGCAGCACCGGCGGCGAACCGGCGTCGTCCTCGGCCTCGGCCACGGTGCCCTCGAGGCGGGTGAGGCGAATCTCCGCCGCGGTCGCCGGCACCAGCGCGGTCGTCGAGATGGCGACGGAGGTGCCCGGCATGGCCGTGAAGTCGCCCGACGAACCGGGCAGGGTAAGCGGCGGGCGCCCCGTGTACTCGGGAAAGGTGAGCTCGAGTCGGATGTCGCCGACCAGCGGCACTTCGGACGCCACGTCGCCGCTATCGTCGCCGTCGGCCGAGCCGGCCAGAATGCGCTGCCAGCCCGAGGCGACCCGGTCCGGTCCCGCGACATAGATGATGAGGCACGTGCTGAGAATCGCCCCGGCGATTCCCGCGGGGCGCCGCAGGGAGCGCCGCGGCACCAGCACTTCCGGCGCCAGGGCGGCCAGGCGCTTGCCCGCGTCCTCGGCCAGGGCGCGAACGAGCGCGTCGGAGTGGGGCGCCCGGTCGGAGGCCGGGGCCGGTTTGCCCGCCTCGCCGGGAGCTGGAATGCCCGCCTCCGGCGGCGCCAGCTCGACCGCCGAAAGCACGTCGCTGGCCAGCTCCGGGGCCCGGGTCCCGACGTAGCGAGCGACCTTGCGCCGCGAGCTCATGGCTCGAAGCTCGAGGGCGAGGCGCGCTCCCGAGACCACGGCGACCGTGGCCGCCACGCCGAGCAGCAGGCCGCCGACCGAGGGAGATCGCTCCGGCGAGACCAAAAGCGCCGCCAGCGGGGCGGCGATGGCGCCCAGGGCGATGGTCGCGAGCAGCCACAGGGCCAGGCGGACTCGGGCCATGCGCGCCAGGTCGCGTCGAACGCGGTCCAGGGCCGCGTGTATGGTGCGAAATCCGTCCAACTCTCAGCGTTTAGAGGTTTGAGCCTAGCTGATTTCCCCCACCCGGCCGCGGCGCGCACCAAGGTGGTCGCGTTTGGCGGCGTAAGTGGGCCACATGATATACCTCGCCCAGGTGAATAAGCGCCTCGAAATCGCGTCGATCTCTGCAGATGACGACGCCGATGGTAGCGCCGAGAGCAGCCGGGACGAGCGGGCGCAGGCCGCGCAGGCCGCGCGTGAAGCCGACCGCGAGCTGGTCGCTCGCGCCAAGGCCGGCGACCCGGAGGCCTTTCGCGAGCTGTTCGACCGCTACAACCGGCGCGCCTACTCCCTGGCCTACGGCATGTTGCGCAACGCCGACGACGCTCTCGATGTCGTTCAGGAGGGCTTCATCAAGGCCCACCGGTATCTCGACAAGTTCGAGGGCAATTCGAGCTTCTACACCTGGCTGTACCGAATCGTGAGCAACCTGGCTATCGACCATATTCGCAAGGCCAAGCGGGCGCGCAACGTCGACTTCGACGGCGCCCTCGACCAGCGCGCGGCCGACGCCGCCGACGACACGTCGCTGTCGCCCACGCTCTTGGGCAGCAACCCGCAAAAGGCGCTGGCGCGTCGAGAGATCCGCGAGCAAATCGATGACGCCCTCGGCCAGCTGTCGGACAACCACCGGGCCGTTTTGGTCATGCGCGAGCTCGAGGGCATGACCTACGAAGAAATGGCCCAGGCCATGGATTGCTCCAAGGGCACCATCATGTCGCGGCTGTTTCACGCCCGAAAGAACATGCAGAAACTGTTGCTAGAAATGCGCGGCGAGCGCGACCTCGACGCCTGAGCGGTTTTCAATGAGCAAGCCCGAGTCCACCAACCCGCCCGACGACCTCGACCTGATGCTGCGCCACGACGGCGAGCTGTCGGCCGACGAGCGTCGCGCCCTCGACGCCGCCATCGCGGGCGACGAGCAGGCGCTCGCAAAGCTCGAGGCCCTGGACCAGGTGAGCGGCATGGTGCGCGGGCGGCTGGAACTGGCCGCCGACGATGCGGCGCCGCGGCTCGACGCCCTGTGGAGCCAGATCGAAAGCGCCGTCGTCGCCGAGCCGGCGGCGGCCCCGGCAACGGCCCCGCGGACCGAGTCCGGCGGCGGACTGTGGGATGGCGTGCGCGAGTGGATGGACCGCTGGCGCTCGAACGTGCTCACCGGCGCGGTGGCCGCGGCCGCGGCCGCTCTCATCATCATGGCCGTGCAGCGGCCCGACCCCGGCGCGGGCCCCGTGGCGCAGGTGCCGGCCACCGGCGCTCAGGTACCGGTGAACAATCCGCCCGAGGTCGCAGTCCAAGAAACGCTGGTCGCCCAGCCGCCCGTCGTAGAGAGTCTGGAAGTGGTTGGCGGGTCCGGCACCGTGCTGTCGATTCCCGGCGACGAGGGCGAAAATCCGACCACCGTCATCTGGGTGACGGCCGACGACATCCTGGAAGATCCGATATGACCGAAGGTTTCGTTCGCTTTGCTGTCCGCTCGACCAGGGGGCTCGCCCTTGTGGCGGCGGCGCTCACGGCCCTCATGATGACGGCGTCGACCGCGGCTGCGCAGGACTCGGCCGCGTGTGATGTCTATGAGATCGAGGCCTCCAACGACGATCCGGCCGGGATCGACAAGGGCCTGGCGAGTCTGGAGTCGAAGCTCAAGAAGCCGCCGTTTTCCGGCTGGAAGCGGTTCGCGCTGGTGAAGAAACACCAAAAGAACCTGCGCTCGGGGCGAGCGGTTGGCATCGGCCTGGCCGGCGGCGGAAACCTGTCGCTCGAGGTGCGCGACGTCACGCGCGAGAAGGGCAAAAAGCCCCGGCTGCGCCTGTCGCTGCAGATCGACAGCGCCGGGGGCAAGCGGCTGGTCGACGCCACGACCCAGGGCGACTCCGGCGACCCGTGGCTGGTCGGAGGCCTGCCGGTGAAGGGCAAGGCCGGGGCCACCGGGGTCATCGGCATCGTGTGTACGGCGAAGTAGGCCTCGCCACAGCCGCGCCGGGAGCGTGGTACAAAACCTCTCGATGGGTCGACGTCTGGCCATCGGGATGGCGGTGGTGGCCGGGATAGGCCTCGGCAGCATTGCGGGCCTGTGGCTGTTTTACGGTCGCATTGGCGCGTGGGCGGTGCGCACCAAGGCAATCCCGCGCGTCGAGGCAAAGCTCGGCCACGAGGTCGACGTCGACTCGATCGATGTCGATCGCGACCGGGTGGTGCTCAGCGGCGTCGCGGTGCTCGATCCGCGGCCCGGGCACGAGCCGCTGGTCCGCGTCGAGTCGGTCACCGTCGAGTACGAAATGTGGCCAACGGTCAAGGGGCGGCCGGTGTTCGGCGCCATGTCGGTGGAAGGCGTCTCGGTGCGCCTCGAGCGCGAGGCCGACGGCACGTCCAACGCCGACGCTTTGCTGGCCGCCCTTCGCGGCAGTTCCGACGACGCCGGGTCCGAGGGCGACAAGGCCGCGGCGCGGCGGGGCCCCCGACCGACGCGCATCGACGTTGCCGGCGGCTCGGTTTTGGTGGTCGACCGCGCGAGCGGCGCTCGTCTCGAGGCCGAACTCGACACGGCGGCCGTGGTTCCCGACGAGCCCCTGGTCGCCGCGCTGCGCGCGGTGCGCGTGGATTCGGGCTTCGGACCGAAAGCCGGCGCCGAGACCCTGCAGCTTCGCGCCTATCGGGGGCGCCTTCGCGAGTCGCTCGACGCGCGGGTCGGCGGCGGGTTCGTCGAGCTGTGGCGCGGCATGTCGCTCACCGGCATTGCCGGCACGGTCCGGCCCGAGGGCCAGCCCGGGCGCGTCATCGTCGATCTCGCCGGCGGTTACGGCGGTGTCGAAGGCACCCTGTGGACGGCGCGCGGCTGGGTCGCACCCGAGACCACCAGCGGCGTGATCGATCTGGAGGCCGAGCGGTTCACCTTCAATCGTTTGCGACCGATTCTGGAAGGCACGCCGGTCCAGGACTTCGACGAGACGTCGGTGGACGTGGCCATGCGGCTGCGGCTCGACCGGGGCAACGCGCAGTTCGACGGCACCGCAAGCCTGACTGGACTCACTGTGTTTCACCCGGCGCTGTCGGACGAGCCCGTCGCCGACCTCGGTTTCGTGTCGTCGGTCGCCGGCAGTTTCGACCGCGAGTCGCGCACGTTGACGGTCGCCGAGGCAAAGGTGAAGTACCGCGACGTGGTTGCGCAGATCGACGCGTTTTTGCGGCTGCCCGGCGGGGTCGACCCGCAGACCTGGGAGCGGCGGACCCGGCCGCGGGTTGGTTTTCACCTGGTGGTGCCGCCGGTCACGTGCCAGCGCGCCCTCGAGGCGATTCCCGCGCCGCTGGCGCCCAAGCTGCAGGGGTTTCGACTGCGCGGCAAGTTCGACGCCGACATCAACGTCGATGTCGACTGGGCGGATCTGGAGGCGACCGAGCTGGGGGGCAGGGTTGGCATTCACGGGTGTCGGGTGCTCGACGCCCGCGACGAGGTCGACGCCGAGAAGCTCCTGGTCGAGTTTGACCACCGGGTGCTGGTGGGCCCCGACGACTACAAGCGGGTCAAGCTCGGAGAGTCGAACCCGGACTTCGTCTACCTGGAGGACGTGTCGCCCCACCTCATCAACGCGCACCTCACCACGGAAGACTCGCGTTTTCTCCACCACAAGGGATTCATCGGCAAGGAGTTTCGCTCGGCGCTGGTGCGCAACCTGACCGAGGGCTATTTCAAGTACGGCGCGTCGTCGATCACGATGCAGACGGTCAAAAACATCTGGCTGTATCGCGACAAGCTGCTGTCGCGAAAGCTGCAGGAGCTGTTTCTGAGCTGGTACATCGAGACCCAGCTCGAAAAGGAACGCATCCTCGAAATCTACGTAAACGCCATCGAGTACGGCCCCGGCATCTACGGCATCGGCCGGGCGGCGCGCTACTACTTCGACAAGCACCCGTCGGAAATCACGCCGTCCGAGGCTGTGTTCTTCACCTCGCTTCTGCCGTCGCCACGCGGGCGCCACGAGCAGTACTGCAAAAACGAACTGACGAAGTGGACGGCGCGCAAGCTCGACCGGGTGCTCGACCTCATGGTCGAGCGCGACCGGCTCACCGAGCTCGAGCGCAGCCTGGCCGGGCCCGAGCAGGTTGTGTTCGCTCACCCGCCGGACTTCGAGCCCGCCGAGTGTGCCGAGAAGGTGCTGCCGTGGGAAGACGCGCGGGCGGCGGAGCTCGCCGCGCTGGCCGAGGCCGGTGACGCGGATGCCGCGGCCCAGCTGGAGGCCCAGCGCGAGCGCCAGAAAAAGCGCGGCTGGTGGTACCGGCGCGAGGGCAAGCGCATTGTCGCCGAAGCGCGGGCCCAGGCCCAGGTGCGCCGGGCGCAGGCGGCCGCGGCCGCGGCGGCTGCCGAGCTCGACCCGGGGAACGATCCCGAAGGCAGGCCCTCGCCGGTCCCTCCGCCGCCGCAGCCGACCTCACCGACGCCGACGTCGCTCGACCTGTGAGGCCATGAGCATGTTCGACAAGCTCCTGGTCGCGTTAGAGCCTTGGGAACACACGGGGGAGGTTCTGCTCTTCGGCGGGCTGATCCTCTTTGCCGCCCGATGGCTGCTGGCGCGCACGGCCAGCAACGGCGATGCCCGCAGTCCCGGCGGCTCGGTCCTGTTCGCCGCGCTCGTCGGCAGCGTCCTCGTTGCGCTGATCCTGGCCCTGCCCATTAGCGACGGACTGCAGGGCTCGCTGCTGAGTTTCTTGGGCCTGCTGATTACCGGCGCCATTGCCCTGTCGTCGACGACGTTCGTCGGCAACGCCATGGCGGGGCTCATGCTGCGCAGCGTGCGCAATTTTCGCCCGGGCGACTTCGTGCGGGTCGGCGAGCACTTCGGCCGGGTGTCCGAGGTCGGTCTTCTGCACACGGAAATTCAGACCGAGGATCGCGATCTCACAACCCTGGCCAACCTGTACCTGGTGCAAAACCCGGTCACGGTCGTGAGTGCGTCGGGCACCATCATCTCGTCCACGGTGTCGCTGGGGTACGACGTCGACGAAGCCGACGTCGAGGCCGCGCTGCTCGACGCGGCCAATCGCAGCGAGCTCGCCGATCCGTTCGTCCAGGTGCGCGAGCTTGGCGACTTTTCGATCACCTACCGCGTGTGCGGTTTTTTGGCCGACGTGAAGTACCTCATCAGCAATCGCACCAAGCTCAACCGCAACGTGTTGGCGGCCCTGCACGAGCGCGACGTCGAGATCGTGTCGCCCAGCTTCGTCAACTACCGACGCCTGCGCGACGAGGCGTTCATTCCGAACTCGGTGCCGCGCTCCGAGCGAAACTCGTCATCGTCAGAGGTCCGCCCGGAAGACCTCATGTTCGACAAGGCCGAGCAGGCCGAGTCGCGGGTCGTGCTCGAAACCGAGCTCGCGGACGTGCGCAAGGCCGTGTCGGAGCTGGCCGATCGCCTCAAGAAAGAGGAAAAACACGGCGCCGACCTCGAACAGCAGCTCGAGAGCTTGCGCCTCAAGGAGAGCTTGATAGAAACCGCCCTCGAGGACCCCGAGGGCGAGACGTGATGTCGAGCGAGCAGCAAGTCGAACAACTCATCGAGGAATTTGGAGCCGACGCGGTCGAGCGCGCCGCGAGGCCCCTTCTGTCGGACGAGCGCGTCGAGCGCATCGAGGGCGTGCTCGACAGCCGGCTATCTTCGGTCGGCGTGGTCATCGAGAACCTGCACGACCCGCACAACGGCGCCGCGGCCATTCGCTCGGTCGAGGCATGCGGCCTCGCCGGCCTGTCGGTGGTGGAGGAGGCCGAGCCCTTTCGCGCCCAGTCCGGCGTGACCATCGGCTGCCAAAAGTGGATCGACCTCGAGCGCTACTCGACCTTTCCAGCGTGCGCCGACGCACTGCATGAGCGTGGTTTTGCGATCTACGCGGCCGTGCCCGGGGCCGCGATCAGCCTCGACGATATCGACGTCTCGCGCCCGGTCGCCATCGCCATCGGCAACGAGCACGAAGGTCTCACCGACGCGGCGATCGCCGCCTGCGACGGGCAGTTTTCCATACCAATGCAGGGGTTTACCCAGAGCTTCAACCTGTCGGTGTCGGTCGCTCTGTGCGTGTACAACCTGGCGAAACGCCGTCGCGAGCACCTCGGTCGCGCCGGCGACCTCGGCGAGCGGGAACGTGCCCGTTTGCGCGCTCGATGGTATGCACTGGGGGTCCGAGGAATCGACGGCATCGTGCGCCGGTTCGTGTCCCAGCAGCCACGGTCGCCTGTGTCACCAGAGACACAGGCGCCAGAAGAACCGTAGGATTCGCCCGGGTACGGTCGTTGCACAAACCCTGTGTTCTTCGGCTTAACCCACTATGAATAGCGCGAAACCCAAGCCTCGCGCCGCGTCCGCCCCGCCCCGTGGGGGAAAACGGCGCCGCGGCACGACCAACAAACGCCGCCGCACGACCCAGGTGCCGCGCACTCGCGGGCAAAAGGCCCTGCTCGTGGCCCGCTGGTCGGCCATCGTCGGCCTGGCCCTCGGCGCCCTGGGCGCGGCCATCGTCGTCGGAGTCTTCTGGCACTACGGCTCGGACCCCGAGCTGCCGCACATCGAGTCGCTGTCCGAGTTCCGTCCCAAGCAGGCAACCCGCATCGCCACGCCGGAAGGCAAAGTGGTCGGCGAGATCTACGAGCAGAGGCGCACGTTCTTACCCTTCGAGCAGCTGCCCGAAACCCTCGTGCAGGCATTCGTCGCCGCCGAGGACTCGAACTACTGGGAGCACGAGGGCATCGACTACATGGGCATGGCCCGCGCCGTCGTGGTCAACATCAAGGCCGGCGAAAAGCGCCAGGGGGCGTCGACCATTACCCAGCAGGTGGTCAAGACGTTCCTGCTGAGCCCGGAACGAACCTTCAAGCGCAAGTTCCAGGAAATCATCCTGGCCCGGCGCCTGGAGCAGGCCCTGAGCAAAGAAGAGATCCTCACTCTCTACCTCAATCAGATTTACCTGGGCCACGGGCGCTACGGCGTCGAAGAGGCCGCCCGCTACTACTTCGGCAAGGGCGTGGCTGATCTGCACGTCGGCGAGATGGCCGTCCTGGCGTCGCTGCCCAAGGCGCCCGAGCGCCTGTCGCCGCGCAAGCCCGACACCCAGCGCCGGCTCAAGTTTCGCCAGATCTACGTGCTCGAGCAGATGGCCCGGGCCAAGTTCATCGACACCGAAACCGCCGAGTACTGGATCACCCGGCCGATCGAGATCGTCGGCGACCCCTACCCGGACCTGAACACGGCGCCCGAGTGGGTCGACCTGGTGCGCCGCGAGCTGGTTGAACGCTACGGCGAGCAAGAGATTCCGTACCTCGGCAAAACGGTGGTTACCACCCTGGACCCCGAGTACCAGGAAGCGGCTCAGGAAGCCCTGCGCTCGGGCCTGCGGGCTCTGGATCAGCGGCAAAAGGTGGGCCGGCCGATCGCCAGCATCAAGCCCAACAAGATCAAGCTGCAGCTGGCCAAGTACGCCCGGCGCTTGCCGAAGAAGGGGCCAACCCACGGCGGCCGGTACCGGGCCGTGGTCACCGAGGTGCACGGCGACGCGCTGGTGGTCGACCTGGGCAACTGGAAAGCCGAGCTGTCGTTGTCCGCCGCCGCGGATCGCTACAACCCCAAGGGCCTGCCGGCCGGCGAGCGCTTCAAGGTGGGCGACATCGTGCGCGTAACGCCGCTGGCCGACGCCGAGGCCGAAGACGGCAAGGCGGCGCGCGCTCCCCACCGGGTGGCGTTTCCCCCGCTGGCCCAGGGCGCGGTCGTCGTCATCGATCCGCGCACCCGCCACGTCATGGCGCTGGTCGGCGGCTACGACTCCCAGGTCGCCGACTTCAACCGCGCGACCATGGCCAAGCGCCAGCCCGGCTCGTCGTTTAAGCCGTTCGTGTACGCAGCGGCCATCGAAGGCGGGGACCACACGGCGTCGACCATCATGAACGACGCGCCCGAGGTGTACGACCTGTGGAAGCCGCAGAACTACGAAAAGGGCGAGTTCCAGGGGCCGATCAGCCTGCGTACGGCGCTGGCCCGGTCGACCAACACGGTCGCCATTCGCCTGCTCTCGGAGATCGGGCCCGACAAGGCGGCTGACCTGGCTCGGGCCATGGGCGTCTCGTCGCGCCTGCCGCGCGAACTGTCGCTGGCGCTCGGGTCGGGCGAAGTGACGCCCCTCGAGCTCACCAACGCGTACGCGACCTTTGCCGCCGGTGGGATGGCCGCGCCGGCCCGCTTCATCAAGAGCATCGACGGCCAGCCCATGGACGCCGACGAGCCGGTGGCCGCCCTGCGGCCCGAGGTCGCGTACGTCGCCGTGGACATGATGCGCTCGGTGGTGACCGAAGGCACGGCACGCAAGGCCGCGGGGCTCCAGCTCGACGTCGCCGGCAAGACCGGCACCAGCAACGACGCCCGCGACGCCTGGTTCATCGGCATGACGCCGGATCTGGTCGTCGGCGTGTGGGCCGGCTTCGACAGCCCGTACTCGCTGGGGCGCGGCGAGGGCGGCAGCAAGACCGCGCTGCCCATCTTCGTCGACGTGGTCGATCGCCTGGGCCGCAAGGTCAAGCGCCGCGACTTTGCGCCGCCGGCCGGTGTGGTCGAGGTGCGCGTCGACCGGGCGACCGGGCTCCTGGCGCCGACCGGGGCGGCCGAGGAGTCGACGCGGGTCGAGGTGTTTCTCGAGGGCACCGCCCCGACCGAGGTGGCTCCCGCCGCCGGTGAGGTCGATATCGACTCGTTCGTTCTCGACCAGTACGGCGATGAGCCGCAAGACACCGCGCCGAGCGCCGACGAGGCGGGCGACGGCGAGCTGCCGTGAGGGCCGTCGCAGCGGCGGTTGCGATCGCGATCGCCGCGCCGATGCCGGCGCTGGCCGCTCCCAATCCGGTGCGGGACTGGTTCGACCGCATGCAGACGCGACTCGACGAGCTGTTGGCCGAGGCTCGCCCGCCGCTGGTGCCGCCCACGCCGGTGGCCGTGAGCTGGTCCATGCAGCGGCTCCGGG
>Ga0207422_1001559_pt1 | contig 42920 bp, 34 predicted proteins | sample MarCyaLeptolynsp_FD_187757 | JGI IMG/M metagenome (GOLD analysis project Ga0207422, IMG submission 187757) | Marine cyanobacterial communities from Panama - species 1 Leptolyngbya sp. (SPAdes) | ecosystem: Environmental > Aquatic > Marine > Unclassified | place: Panama: Panama City | collected... | reverse complement strand
GCGAAATCGCCCTCAAACACATCGGCAGGCCGCTCCCGAATGCCGCACTGCTGGGCAGTCTTGCGGCCATGAGCGGCCAGGTTTCGATCGACGCGGTCACCGAGGCGATTTCCGAGAAGTTTCCGGGCCAGATCGGAGCGGCCAATGTCGCCGCTGCACGCGAGGCTTACGAAGTCGCGGCAGCATAGGAGAGAATGAAATGCTGAAACAGCTGGAAGGATCTGCTGCTGTCGCCCAGGCCGTTGCACTCTGCCGTCCTGAAGTTGTCTGCGCCTATCCCATCACACCGCAAACGCACATCGTCGAGGGTGTCGGTGAGCTGGTGAAGTCAGGCGAGTTGACGAACTGTGAATACATCAATGTTGAGTCGGAGTTCGCGGCGCTTTCCGTTGCCATCGGAGCGTCCGCTGGCGGCGCACGTGCCTATACGGCCACGGCCAGCCAGGGACTGCTGTTCATGGCGGAAGCTGTCTATAACGCGTCAGGCCTTGGGCTGCCGATTGTGATGACGCTCGGCAACAGGGCGATCGGCGCACCGATCAACATCTGGAACGACCACACCGATGCCATGTCGATGAAGGACGCCGGATGGATTCAGCTTTTTGCCGAAACCAATCAGGAAGCAGCCGATCTTCACATTCAGGCCTTTCGGCTTGCCGAAGAACTCAGTTGCCCGGTGATGGTCTGCATGGACGGCTTTATTCTGACGCACGCCTACGAACGGGTGGATATTCCCACACAGGAAGAGGTCGACGCGTTTTTGCCGCCTTACGAACCTGTGCAGGTTCTCGATCCGGCCGATCCCTATTCCATTGGGGCCATGGTCGGGCCGGAAGCTTTCACCGAAGTCCGGTATCTGGCGCATCGCAAGCAACTTCAGGCGCTGGACCTCATTCCCGAAATCGGCTCCATTTTCAAAGACGTCTTCGGACGCGATTCCGGCGGTCTCGTGCATCCTTATCGTACGGACGATGCGGAGACGATCTTCGTCGCGATGGGCTCCGTCAATGGCACAATCAAGGATGTCGTTGATGCAGAACGCGAAAACGGGCGCAAGGTCGGATCCGTATCCATCTGCTCTTTCCGGCCGTTTCCCCTTGAAGAGTTGAGGCTTGCGCTTGAGGGCGCAAAGCGGATTGTCGTCGTGGAAAAGAGCCTTGCGCCCGGTCTCGGCGGTGTTCTTGCCTCCAACGTCCGCATGGCGCTCAGGGAAGCGCCACATCCTGTTCACACGGTCATCGCCGGTCTTGGAGGGCGTCCCATTACGATGAAGGGCATCGCGGAGGTATTGCAGTCCGCCGAGGCCGGAACCTTGCCGGACGTGACCTTCCTCAGTCTCGAAAAGGCGGTTGTCGAACGGGAGGTCGCCCGTTCAGCGGACATGCGCCATTCAGGTCCGACAGCAGAAAGCATCTTGAAAGCGATCCAGAACCGGTCGGCACAAGAACGGAGCAATGTGTCATGAGCGAAGAAACGGCACTCCAGCGGGTGAAGTTCTATCAGACAGGAACGCATACGGTCGGCAACCGCCTCATGGATGAGGAAGCGCGCAGCGTCCAGTCTTCCATCGATCGCTCCAATGCGATCACGTCCGGACACCGCGCCTGTCAGGGGTGCGGGGAGGCGCTCGGCGCTCGCTTCGCACTTGATGCCGCCATGCGGTCCGCCGAAGGCAATCTTGTTGCCGTCAATGCCACAGGGTGTCTGGAGGTGTTCACGACACCTTATCCGGAAACGTCCTGGCAGGTTCCCTGGCTGCATTCACTTTTCGGAAATGCCCCCGCCGTCGCAACTGGCGTTGCTGCGGCGATGCGGCGCAAGGGCCGGGCTGCGACGAAAGTGATTGCACAGGGCGGAGACGGCGGCACCACAGACATCGGTTTCGGATGCCTTTCTGGCATGTTCGAACGCAACGATGAAGTCTTGTACATCTGCTATGACAACCAGGCTTACATGAATACAGGCGTACAGCGTTCCTCGGCAACGCCGCCTGCAGCCCGAACCGCGACGACACCGGCCGTGGGCGATGCCCCTGGCAATGTCTTCGGGACGGGCAAGAACATGCCGCTGATCGCCATGGCGCATAACATTCCCTATGTCGCCACAGCGACGGTCGCCGACCTTCACGACTTGGAAGCGAAGGTCACGCGGGCGATGAGCATGTCGGGATCACGATATATCCAAGTGCTCGTAACCTGTCCGCTCGGCTGGGGTTCGGCGACCAACCACACGATCCTGCTCGCACGCCTTGCGGTGGAGAGCGGTCTGTTTCCATTGTTCGAGGCGGAACATGGCGCGGTCGTGCGGACGCAGAAAATTCGCAGGAAAGTGCCGGTAGAGGATTACCTGAAACTGCAGAAACGTTTTGCCCATCTCTTCAAGAAGGGCGCTGAAGATACCGACCGGATCGCCGCGATCCAGCGCATGGCCGACGCGAACATCGACCGCTTTGATCTTCTCGGTGAAAGGACGGCATCATGACCCACGAGCTGCCATTTGCCATCACGCTTGATCCCAGCACCAGTCTCGCGAACAAGACCGGATCATGGCGCACGGAACGGCCCGTTTATCTGGATCGCCTGCCTCCTTGCAACAATGCCTGCCCAGCCGGTGAGAACATCCAGAAATGGTTGTTTCATGCCGAAGAAGGCGATTATGAGCAGGCGTTTCAGGTCATCATGGAAGACAACCCCATGCCGGGTGTCATGGGTCGCGTTTGCTATCACACCTGCGAAACCGCCTGCAATCGCGGCCAACTCGACGAGCCGGTCGCGATCCACGCGATCGAGCGTTTTCTCGGACGCATGGCATTCGAGAAGGGGTGGAAGCCGGTTATGTCCGCGCAAAACACCGGCAAGCGTGTGCTCGTTGTTGGCGCTGGTCCAAGTGGTTTGAGCGCCGCCTACCACTTGCGCCGTTTCGGTCATGACGTGACAATCCGCGAAGCCGGACCGATGGCAGGCGGCATGATGCGTTTCGGCATCCCGAAATATCGTTTGCCGCGTGACGTGCTGGACTACGAGATCCAGCGTATTCTCGACACGGGTGTCAAACTGGAACTCAACACGAAAGTGGAAGATATCGAGGCGGCGTTCGCGGATGAGGGCTTCGACGCTGTCTTTGTCGCTGTCGGTGCTCACCTGGCGAAACGGATTGATATTCCCGCACACGCAGCCGGCAAGATCCTGGATGCGGTCAGCGTTCTGAAGGAAATGGAAACCGGCGGAGAGCCGCCAAAGCTCGGCCGGCGCGTCATTGTCTACGGCGGCGGAAACACCGCAATGGACGTCGCGCGCACAGCAAAACGTCTGGGTGTGGACGAATCCATGATCGTTTACCGCCGCTCGCGCAAGGAAATGCCGGCGCACGACTTCGAGGCGACTGAAGCGGAGGACGAGGGCGTCCTGATGCACTGGCTGCGCACGATCAAGGACATCGAAGGGACCAGCGTGACGGTCGAGAAGATGGTGATCGACGAAAACGGACGGCCGCAGCCAACCGGCGAGTTCGAGACAATTGAAGCCGACACGCTGATTCTTGCCCTCGGACAGGATGTCGACACTTCGTTCCTTGAAAAGGTCGACGGCGTCGAGATCGCCAGGGATGGCGTCGTGACGGTCAACAAGCAGATGATGACCGGGCGCACGGGCCTGTTTGCCGGTGGCGACATGGTCCCGGCCGAACGCACGGTGACCGTCGGCGTCGGGCACGGCAAGAAAGCCGCGAGAAACATCGATGCCTGGCTCCGCGGCAAGACCTATCAGGCGCCACAAAAGGCGGAGCTTGCGGCCTTCGAGAACATCAATCCCTGGTATTATGACGATGCTCCGCAAAGCAAGCAGGACCAGCTTGATCCGGTGCGCCGGCAGACCGGTTTCGAAGAGGTTCTGAAGGGTCTGACCGAAGACAACGCCCTTTACGAAGCGCGCCGCTGCCTGTCTTGCGGCAACTGCTTTGAATGCGACAATTGTTACGGCATCTGCCCGGACAACGCTGTCGTGAAGCTTGGCCCGGGCAATCGGTTCGAGTTCAACTACGACTACTGCAAGGGTTGCGGCCTTTGCGCACTTGAGTGTCCATGCGGCGCTATCAAGATGGTGAAAGAAGGCAGCTAGAGCCTTTGCACGGGGCGTCAGCTTCGCATGCGAACATGGTCCGGATCGTAGGGAGACGGGCGGATGACCGTTGCGGCAATCCGCTCGCCGCAAAGATCTACTTCCATCATCGTCCCCTCGACTGAACGCTCAGGGTCGACAAAGGCGTAGGCGAGGTTCAGTCCGACCCTGTGTCCCCAGTCCCCGGAGGTAACCGTCCCGACAACCTCGTCGGCTGCCATCACGGACGCGCCACCGTGTGCAGGCGCGCTGTTTGTCTCCAGGCTGAGCGTAACCATTTTCCTGGTCGCACCCCTGCTGACAAGATCCTGAAGTGCAGGCTTGCCGACAAAGTCATCCTTGGAAAGCTTCACAAACCGGTCAAGGCCGGTCTCAAAGGGATCGAATTCGGTCAAGAGGTCCGCCTTCCAATGGAAAAATCCTTTTTCCATTCGCATGGATTCCACCGCGCGAGCGCCAAAGAGCGACAGGCCGAATGGGTCCCCGGCTTTCCGAAGTGCAAGATAGGCAGCGTAGAGAGAGGCATTCGGCATGTGGATCTCGTAAGCCAGTTCCCCGGAAAAACTCACCGACATGACGGTCGCTGGCGTAAAGCCGACAAAACACTCCCGCACGCTCAGCCAGGGAAATGCCTCCTTCGACCAGTCGCCTCGCGCACAAGCCGAAAGGACCTTGCGCGCATTCGGTCCTGCAAGCACCAGGATCGTCTGCTCGTTTGTGAGGCTTTTGATCTGTACATCTTCGCCCTCGCGAAGGTGTTGTGACAGCCAATCCATGTCGTGGAATTCGCTGGCCGCTGCCGATCCGTACCAGATGCGCTCAGGGCCTCTATCCGTTTTCGGCAGGTTGGCGACGGTCGCCTCGCATTTGATCCGGCCATGATGATTGAGCAGATAGGTAAGGCCCACGCGGCCCTCGCGCCGTGGCAGCGTTCCGCACACCAGTCGGTCCAGAAAAGCGTGACGGTCTGCACCGGTAATTTCGAACCTGTTGAAGCCGTTGACTTCGCACAGGCCAACATTGTCGCGAACGTTGAGGACTTCTTTCTGGATAACGTCAAAGGCTTCGTCGAAATTGAAGCTCAGGGACGGGTGGAAGTCTTTGTGCGGTTTGATGTAATCAACGCGCTCCCATCCGTTGACGACCGTGAATTCCGCGCCTTCTGCTTCCAGAACCGGCGTGAGCGGCGTGGTCTTGGCCGGGCGCCCGGCAGGCCGGTGCTCATGCGGAAAGTGAAAGCGGAATTCGTTCTGATAGTCCTCGATCGCCTTCAGGGACGTAAGTTCGACATTGGCGTGGCCGGTGAACCGGCGCGGATCAAGGCACCAGGTGTCGTAGCAGGCTTCCCCATGGACGATCTGCTGGGCAAGCAGCCAGCCATGACCGCCACCTTCTCCGAGCCCGGCGCGCAGGCCGATGATGCAGAAAGCGTTGCGTTTGCCGGGGATCGGGCCGACAAGCGGAGCGCCATCGATTGTGTAGGTAATCGGTCCGTTTATGACGGATCTGATGCCCGCTTCCATGAGGGCCGGCATGCGTTCGAATGCACCTTGCAATACGTCCATGATGCGGTCGAGGTCGTCCGGGCAGAGCGCATTGACGAAGTTCGGGTCAATGCCGTCCATCCCCCAGGTCTTGCAGCCCTGTTCATAAAAACCGAGAAGCAGCCCGTTTTTCTCCTGGCGGCAGTAGTAGTCGCTGATGGGGCATCTAATCAGCGGCATCCGATGGCCTGCTGAAACGATCTCCGGAATGTCCTCCGTCAGGAAGTACTGATGCTCCATTGAAGCCACCGGATGATGGACGTCCATCATTGCAGCAACTTCGTTGACACGGTAACCGCACGCATTCACGACGATGTCGCAGTCGATGTCTCCCTGTTCGGTGTGCACTGTCCAGGTGTCGTCGGCATGTTGGGTGAGGTCTGTGACCGGCGTGTTCCGGTAAATTTGTGCGCCGGCTTTCCGCGCGTGATAGGCGAGGGCCTGGCACAATTGCGCCGGATCGATATCGCCGTCGAGCGGATCCCACAGTCCACCCAGCAGATTGCCTGTCGAGACGAGCGGATGACGCCGGGCGCATTCGTCCGCGTCAATAACCTCAAAATGGACATCCATTCCGCGGGCCATTGAGGCGAAATGCCGATAGCCCTGCAACTGGGCTTCAGTGTTGGCAAGCCGGATCCCGCCGTCGCCATGGTGATAATTGATCGGATACTCAGGATTTTCGGCAAGTTCCTTGTAAAGCCTGATGGAGTGGGTCTTCAGTCCCACCATGGTCTGGTTCATACCAAAATTGGTGACCTGTGCGGCCGAATGCCAGGTTGTACCGCTGGTGAGTTCGTTGCGTTCAACCAAAACCACATCGTTCCATCCTTCTCGTGTCAGGTGGAAGAGTGTTGAGCAGCCGGCGATGCCGCCGCCGATGACGACAACCTTGGTGCGCGATTTCATATGGGTGACTCCGGGGCCATGTTGAAATCGCATAGAGCAGCAGCGTATCGTAGCCGACAATATGGTGAGTGATAATTTCGAAAAATTGAGAATTTAGCGCGAATAAAACAGAATTAGTTTCAATTCGGTTGCGCAGCCACGGCGGATCTTTTTGATAGGCGTGTCAACGCAATCTGGAGGAACGCAAATGGCTGGAGGCCGGACGAAAAGGGGAGGCCGCAAGGAACGCTTGGCACTGCGGGCTGCCAAGCCTTTGGTCGACCCGTGTCCGCCAGGCCAGTCGGGCGGACGGTACCGACCGCTCGAAGACGAAGACTTGAGGCAGATCTACCAGACAGCCCTGGATTTGCTGGCGAAACTGGGCATGGGCGAGGTGCCGGACCGGCTCAAGGAGGATCTGCTGGCAGCTGGAGCCACGGAAACAGACAATGATCGTCTGCTCTTTCCGGAAGATCTTGTTCGGTCCGCAATCGATGGTGCCGCAAAGACATTCACATTCCATGGACGCGACGATTCGCGATCGATCGTGGTAGGCGGAGACAGGGTGTATTTCGGGACTGGCGGCGCGGCTGTTCAGACGCTCGATATGGAAAGCGGATTGTATCGGCCTTCTACCCTCGAAGACCTCCACAATTTCACCCGTGTCCAGGACGTTCTGCAAAATGTCAGCTGGTTTACGCGCTGTTGCGTTGCCACCGATGTGGAAGACGTCTTCGATCTCGACGTCAACACCGTCTACGCCCTTTTGAAGAACACGACAAAACCGGTCGCAACGTCCTTCACGCTTCCAGAACATGTCGCTCCGATCGTGGACATGCTGGATATCGCCGCCGGCGGGCCCGGGGCGTTCGCAAAACGCCCGTTCTTAAAAGCCCATATCAGTCCCGTCATTTCACCGCTCCGCTATGGAGAAGACGCCGTTGGCGTCGTTTATGAATGCATCCGACACAATATTCCGATGTCGTGCATCACAGCTGCCCAGGCCGGTGCGACAGCGCCGGCGACGCTGGCCGGTTTCCTTGCACAATCGCTGGCGGAGACACTGGCAAGCCTGGTGATGGTTCATGCCATTCAGCCCGGTTTTCCGATGATCTTCTCCAACTGGCCGCTGGTCATTGATCTCAGAACGGGCGCGTTTTCCGGCGGCGGTGGCGAAACCGCTGTTCTCAATGCAGCCTCGGCGCAATTGACCAACTGGCTGGGGCTGCCTTCCGGCGTGGCGTCTTCGATGACGGACGCCAAGGCCATCGATGCGCAAGCTGGTGTCGAAAAAGGCGTAACCTCGCTGGCAGCTGCCCTTGCTGGTGGCAACCTGATCTATGAAAGCTCCGGTATGACCGCGTCGCTATTGGGTGCCAGTTTTGAAGCCTTCGTGCTTGATGATGAAATGCACTCCATGACTTACCGGGCGCTGCGAGGTGTTGAAGTTTCTCTGGAAAGCCTGGCCTTTGACGCAATCTGCGAGGCGGTTTTGGGGGAAGGACACTTCCTGGGGGGGCAGAACACCTATCAGGCGATGGAGCGTGACTATTTCTATCCCTCGCTGGCAGACAGGGACGAACCGAGGACCTGGGCGCAAAACGGTGCGCAGGATGCTTGGACAAGGGCACGCTCGCGCGCCTCGGAGATCCTTGCCAGTCATCACCCGGCCTACCTGACAGCGGAACAGGATCAGCGTATCCGGGATCAGTTCAAAATTTTATAGAAAAAAATAAAAAACAATGAATTAGTCGATTAACTTAAAGCTGTCTGTTAGCCAAGGGTTGGATCGATGAAACGGCGCGATGACGGTTTCCAGGATCAGGTTTCTGATCGTTGTGTCGACAAGATCCAGAACAGATCGCGAGCAGTCCGTATTTGCCAACAGCGCCAGCGTGCGCGCAAATCCTTTCCCGGGAAACCGGTGCATGTCGACATCGGTATGGAACCGCCGGGCGCGCGAGAACAATAGCGGGGTTGTGATCGTCCAGCCTGTCCCGGCAGCCACCATGGCCAACAAGGTCTGATTGTTTCCGCATTCGAAGCGATGCGGCTGGGTAATGTCCATCCGTCTCAGCTGAGCCTCGATCTGCCTGGCAATGAACAGGTTGCTGGAAAACCGCAGAAACGGGAGATCCGCGCCGCCGCTGACGATTTCCCGGGGCGATCGGTCGACGTTTTTGGGGCACACCAGAACAAAGGGATCGCGCAGGAGCGGCCGGTCGATGAAGTCCCGGGTCCGTTCAGTCGACTCTGCTGCAATTCCGATATCCAGCTGACGGTTGCGCAGCATTTGAACGATCGTATGGCTGAAATCCGTATGATAGAGAAAGTCGCAATTGGGCATGGTTTCAAAAAGGCTGACTGCAAGTGCGGGGATTATGTCGCTGTCGAAATCCTCGATTGTCCCAACCCGCAGGTAACTTGCCTCCGACATGTTTCCTGCCGCGGCTTCGGACTTGGCTTTGCGAAGGTCATGCAGGGCATTGTCGATATTGCGAAGAAAGATCTTTCCCTTTGGCGTCAGAACAAGCGGACGCCGGGAGTGATCAAATAGCTCGACGCGCAACGTCTCCTCAAGGCTGCGCAGGTGGTGTGAAACGGTGCTTGCCGACAAACCGGTCTCTGAGGCGACCGCTTGGAGCGACCCTCTTTGGGCGCACAGCTGGAACAGTTCCAGTCCCTTGAGGCTGAGGTCCTTGATGTCAGTGTGTTGGGGCATGGATCTACCGCAAATATTTCATTGCAAAAATTTAAGCTGATTTTTTCAAATTAATACTGCTATCTTTTCAAAAAACCGAGTTGACCCTGTATATGTTGGACATTGTGTGGAAGCGTTGCCGCAAGAAAAACAAGGGCTCCGGACAATCAAAATCACGTGCGGGAGGCACGCACCCAGACCTACTTCACAAAACAAGTTCGTTCTTCGGATGATCCGGTCCATAATGTTGGATATCCTCGAGTGATACGAAAAGAACGAAACTAGTTTCATTTGCCGAAAGGGGAGAAAAATATGAAATTTGGGGAACTAACAGCTGGATCAATGAACCGTCGCAGGTTCTTGCAGACAACAGGCGCAGCCACGGTCCTGGCAAGCGGCGTCCTGTCGGGAACCGCGCAGGCCGCTCCCAAGCGTGGCGGTGTTATCCGCGTCGCCAAGGGCCACGGCCAGACCACAGACACACTTAACCCGGGAACATGGGAAAACGGCTTCGTTATCGCCATGGCCTATGGCTACAACGGTTACCTGACCGGCGTTGCTCCTGATGGCTCGGTCGAGCCGCAACTTGCCGAAAGCTGGGAAGCCGATCCTGAAGCCAAGATCTGGCGCTTCAAGATGCGTCCCGGAATCACTTTCCATTCCGGCAAGGACGTGACTGCTGAAGACGTCATTGCTTCGATCAATTTCCACCTGGGTGAGGATTCGACCTCCGCTGCAAAACCGCTGCTGAGCTCCATCGAGAACATCAGCGCCGACGGCGGCGACGTGGTCTTCACGCTTTCGTCCGGTAGCGCGGACTTCCCGTTCACCTTCACCGACTACCATCTGCCCATTCTGCCGGCCAAGGACGACTCCATCGACTGGCGATCCGGTGATGGTGCAGGTCCTTACAAGCTCAGCAATTTTGACCCGGGCGTCTCGGCGACGCTTGCGCGCTTTGAAAACGACTGGGACAGCGAGCGCGGCTTCTTCGACGGTGTTGAACTGCTCTCCATCGTTGACCTCAACGCCCGCACGACGGCGCTGATTTCGGGTGACGTGCATGTGATTGACAAGCTGGACCTGAAAACGGTCGGTCTCATGGGCCGCCGTCCGGAGCTGACAATCCACTCGGTTGCCGGCAACCAGCACTACACATTTGCCATGTCCACCAACAAGGACCCGTACACCGATAAGAACGTGCGGCTTGCCCTGAAACACGCCGTCAACCGCCAGGAAATGGTCGACAAGATCCTGTTCGGCTATGGCGCGGTCGGTAACGACCACCCGATCGGGCAGGGTCAGCAGTTCTTCAACAGTGAGCTGGAGCAACGCACCTACGACCCCGACAAGGCAAAGTTCCACCTGAAGGAAGCTGGCATGGACAAGCTGTCCGTTGCCCTTTCGGCAGCAGATGCGGCTTTCCCGGGCGCGGTCGATGCCGCGGTGCTTTACCAGCAGTCGGCAGCCAATGCCGGCATCGACCTGGAAATCAAGCGGGTGCCGAACGACGGCTACTGGTCTGACGTCTGGATGAAGGATCCGTTCTCTGCCGTTTACTGGGGCGGACGCCCGGTCGAAGACGCGATGTTCTCAACCGCCTATGCCGCGGGAGCTGCCTGGAACGACAGTTTCTGGGACAATGCAAGGTTCAACGAACTCCTGCTCGCAGCGCGCGCGGAACTCGACACCGACAAGCGCCGCACGATGTACTACGAAATGCAGGCCATCGTGAATGAAGACGGCGGCGTGATCATCCCGATGTTCGCCAACTACGTCTTTGCAACCGGCAAGGACATCGTGGTCAGCGACAGCATGGCGTCCAACTGGGATATGGACGGCGAGCGCTGGATGGAACGCTGGTCCTTCGCGTAAGGCAATCTCCGGTGAGGGCGGGGTTCCTCGTCCTCACCATTCCTGCATGAATACGTCAGCCGACAGCTGCACCCATAAGGCGATCAGCTGCAATATCGCGCGCACGTACGAACGCTCCGGTTGAAGGCGTTATATTTCAAGCAATTTGGAAGAAGAGGTGGATGGCTCCCCAGGCCGGACTCGAACCAGCGACCCAGCGATTAACAGTCGCTTGCTCTACCAACTGAGCTACTGGGGATCACCACAAACAGGGCCGATGCGTCACCGCCCCGTCGATGGAGATGCGTATATCAAAGGCGTCATCCGTTTGCCAAGCCCCTGAGGGCGTTTTTTTCATCAAGCCGTCACTTTTTTGCCCGCTGTGTGGAAAAGCGTAAAGATAACAGGTTTCTAGAGACTGACGGCGGATTGGAAAACCAGGGTGAGGGCAGGCACCGTTTCTAAGTTCCGAGCGGGCCTTTCTGCCGTGGTTCGGCGCGCCAAGGCGCACGATGTTGCGCTTTGGTGCGACCCGCACCGGAATTCTCAGCCCGCGAGCGCGCTTGTCTCAAGCCAGATAACGGTTTAGGAAGGATTCTGACGGTTCCGGAAAGGGTTATGCCCGATCCGGATGAAACGGGAATCCGGTGCCTGTGAAAAGCGGTAATCCGGAGCTGCCCCCGCAACTGTAAACGGCGAGCGAGCGCACACGAACCACTGGTCCTGAGTGACCGGGAAGGAGTGCCGGACGCATCGAGCCGTGAGCCAGGAGACCGGCCGTCACAAAAGCAACCCTTGACGCTGTCGGGTGGACGGCCGGGAGAAAGATGTGAGTGAACACAAAGGGCCCAGGTCCACACTTGTTTTCGGCGGTGCACGATCCGGCAAGAGCCGGTTTGCCGAAAAACTGGCCATAAACTCCGGTCTTGAAAAAACCTACCTGGCGACAGGCCAGGCCTTTGACGCTGAAATGACAGAGCGCATTGCCGCGCATCGCCAGCAGCGCGGCGAAGGCTGGACGACGGTCGAAGAACCGATTGATGTCGCCGGTGTTCTTGAAAACGAATGCCAGGCCGACCGTGTGGTTCTCGTCGATTGCCTGACGCTCTGGCTGTCCAATCTGACCTTTGCGGAGAGGGATATTGCCGTTGAGACGGCAAAGCTTTGCAGCACGGTATCGCAGCTTCAGGGTGCTGCCATTTTCGTTTCGAACGAAGTCGGCATGGGGATCGTGCCGGAGAACCGACTTTCAAGGTCGTTCCGCGATGCGCAGGGACGGCTCAATCAGGATATCGCAGAAGCTTGCAGCCAGGTTGTCTTTGTGGCCGCCGGTCTGCCCCTGCTTATGAAGCCCAACACACAACTGGACATAACGCTATGACAATCAACAGCTTCGCTCAGGGACAGAAAATTCCTGCGACAATCGTCACCGGCTTTCTGGGTGCGGGCAAGACGACGCTGATCCGCAGTCTTTTGCAGAACGCAAACGGCAAAAAGATTGCCCTCATCGTCAACGAGTTCGGCGACATGGGGTTCGACGGGTCGCTCGTGAATGGCTGTGCTGACCCCGATTGTGCCGCTGAAGAAGTGGTCGAACTGACCAACGGCTGCATCTGCTGCACGGTTGCCGACGACTTTCTGCCGACCATGGAAATGTTGCTCTCACGCGAAACGCCGCCAGAGCACATCGTGATCGAGACATCGGGCCTGGCGCTGCCCCAGCCGCTCGTGCGCGCCTTCTCCTGGCCGAGCGTCAAGACGAAGGTGACCGTCGACGGTGTCGTGACCGTGCTGGATGCGGCCGCGCTCGCCGAAGGCCGGATTGCGCTGGACGAGGAGGCGCTCGAAGCGCAACGTGCCGCTGACGAGGCACTCGATCACGAAAGCCCGGTGGAGGAATTGTTCCAGGACCAGCTGCGCTGTGCGGACCTGGTCGTGCTCAACAAGGCGGATCTCGTTGCAGGTGACGCATTGAAGTCCGTCGAGGAGCGGATTCAGGCCGAAGTCCGTCCGGCGGTTCATGTCGTTGCATCCGAAAAAGGCACGCTGCCGATCGAGGTGTTGCTTGGACGCGGGTCTGCAGCAGAAGACGACATGGCAGCGAGACACGAACACCACCATCACCACGACAATGACGAAAACGGTCACGATCATCATCACCACGATCACGATGATCATCATGACCACCACCATGATCATCATCACGACCATCACCATCACGACGATTTCGAAAGTCACGTTCTGGATGTTCCGGCCTTCGACTCCCTCAAGACTGCGGAAACAAATGTTCTCGAGGCGATGGCGTTGAAGGGAGTGCTCCGGATCAAGGGCGCTGTTCAGATCAACGGCAAGGCGGCACCTGCCATGGTTCAGGCCGTTGGTCCACGTGTCGAAACCTGGTTTGCAGCGGGCGCGGAAAGCTCGGGCAGGCTGGTCGTGATTGGCTTGAAGGGCTTCGATCTTGAGGCGGTTCGCGCAGCCCTTGGGCGTGTCAGGGCGGCTGCCTGATTGCTGAGCGAAAGCAGGCAATCGGCCCTCAAACGGATAGCCGTCCGAAAGACAAGAAACAGAAGACGTAACGATGCACATACTCGCCAGCCAGACCCGCCGGATCGACGATGGAGGAGACGCCGTCGATCTGGGGCAGGGGCCAGCAGATATCCTGTTCCTGTCCGCGGCTGACACCGAACTCGGCAGTTTTTCGGCGGCGCATGCCGGGCTTGGAGCTGACCGCTCAAGCCTGCGGCTTGCGAACCTGATGGCGCTTTCGCATCCCTATTCGGTTGATCTTTACGCCGAGCAGACCGTGCGCGGTTCCAGGCTGGTCATTCTGCGTATTCTTGGCGGCGTTGAATACTGGCGCTACGGCCTGGAACGCATCGAAGAGGAAGTGCGTGCAAGCGGCATCGATCTCATTGTCATTCCCGGAGACGACAAGTGGGATGATGCGCTGACCGGCAGGTCGACGCGATCGGTTGACGAGGTTCACAGGTTCTGGCGGTACTGCGTTGAGGGCGGGGCTGCAAACTATACCAATGCGCTGCGTTTTGCCGCCCACCTGATCGGGGTTGGAGAGGAACCGGCGCATCCTGTTCCGTTGCCGCGTGCTGGACTGTATTCCAGAGATCAAGCCACGCCTGATTTGGAGGCGCTCAGGGCAACCTGGAGGGATCCGACCCGGCCGGTCGCCGCCATCACTTTCTATCGGGCGTTGGTGCAAGGGGCACAGACCGCACCTGTCGATGCGCTGGTCGACGCACTCGACCGCTCGAACATCAACGCATTGCCTGTCTTTGTCTCGAGCCTCAAGGAAAGCGAGTCCGTCGCCATTCTGCAAAGCCTGTTTGACGGGTGCGAGCCGGACGTTGTCTTGAATGGCACCGCGTTTGCCGTCTCCAAAGCCGGCAGGGCGCATCAGTCGACACCTCTCGACAAGATTGGGAAGCCAGTCCTGCAAGTCGTGTTTTCGTCGTCATCGAAAGAAGGCTGGCAAGAGAGCGACCAGGGCCTTTCCATCCGCGACCTGGCCATGCATGTCGTCCTGCCTGAAATTGACGGCCGCATCCTGACGCGCGCGGTTTCATTCAAGGAAGAGGGCGTATTTGACGAAGCAACCCAGTCGACCCCGGTCCGCTTTACGCCGGTCGCCGACCGCATCGAGTTCGTCGCCGATCTTGCTGCAAACTGGGCAAGGCTCGGCAAATGTCCTGCCCGTGACAAGAAGACGGCTTTGATACTGGCAAACTATCCGAACAAGGACGGGCGCCTTGCCAATGGTGTCGGGCTCGATACACCCGCTTCCTGCGTGGCCCTGCTGGACGCGATGCGGACGGAGGGGTTCAACACAGGCGAAGCGCCGGGAAGTTCAGCCGTCCTGATGGATGTTCTGACCTCTGGTGTGACCAATGCGCTCGACGGGCGCGCCAGCAAGGCGATTTTCGAAACGCTGCCGCTGGTCGACTATCATCGGTTTTTCAAAGTGTTGCCGGTTTCCGTCAAAGCGGCCGTCACGGAACGCTGGGGCAACCCTGAAGAGGATCCGCACCTGGTTGACGGAAAATTCCGGCTGGCATTGCATAGGTTCGGCAACCAGGTGGTCGGCATCCAGCCCGCCCGCGGCTACAACATCGATCCGAAAGACACTTACCACGATCCGGATCTCGTGCCGCCGCACCACTATTTCGCGTTCTATATCTGGCTGCGCGAAAGTTTTGGCGCCGATGCGATTGTCCATCTGGGAAAACATGGCAATCTGGAATGGCTGCCGGGCAAGGCCCTGGCCTTGTCGCAGGACTGTTTCCCGGAAGCGGTTCTTGGACCGGTTCCAAACATCTATCCGTTTATCGTCAATGACCCTGGCGAGGGTGCACAGGCCAAGCGCCGGACCTCTGCCGTCATCGTCGATCACCTGACACCGCCCCTGACGCGCGCTGAAAGCCATGGTGTTGCAGAAGAGCTGGAAACCCTGCTCGATGAATACTATCTCGCCAGCGGTGTCGATCCGCGACGTTTGAAGGCGCTCACCCGCGATATTCTCGATGCCGCCACCCGCCATGGCCTCGACAAGGACATCGGTCTTGATGAGACCATGGACGAGGACACGAGACTGGCGCGTTTGGATGCGCATCTGTGTGATCTCAAGGAGCTCCAGATCCGAGATGGCCTCCACATTCTTGGCCAAAGCCCTGATGGTGATCAGCTGACGGATCTTCTTGCAGCGCTCGCCCGTGTGCCGCGCGGCAAGGAAGGCCATCAGATCAGCTTTCAGCGCGCCCTTGCACACGATCTGTCCTTGCACGATTTCGATCCGCTCGATTGTAATTTTTCCGATAGCTGGACCGGACCAAAACCGGATGTTCTCAAACATGTCTCAGATGCGCCCTGGCGCTCCAACGGTGACACTGTTGAACGGATCGAGCTGCTTTCCCGCGACCTGATTTCAGGCGAAGCAGTTCCGGAACAAGACTGGCTGGCAACCCGGGCCGTCCTTGAAGAAACAAACGGATCGCTGCGCAGATCGGTGGTCACGTCCGGTGATGCTGAAACTGTTGCCGTTCTCACGGCGTTGCGGGGAGGATTTGTTGAGCCAGGTCCGTCCGGTGCTCCGTCGCGCGGCCGCCCAGATGTCCTTCCGACCGGAAAGAACTTTTACTCTGTCGATGTCCGTGCGGTTCCGACCGAGACAGCATGGCGGCTTGGCTGGCAGTCGGCGGGATTGGTAGCGGAGCGATACTTTCAGGAAGAAGGCGAGTGGCCGCAATCGCTCGTGCTCACATGCTGGGGAACGGCCAACATGCGCACCGGTGGCGACGACGTCGCCCAGGCGATGGCACTGATTGGTGCCAAACCCGTCTGGGAGCAGGGGTCGGGCAGGGTGACCGGCTTTGAGGTTCTGAAACTGTCGGAACTCGGACGGCCACGCATCGATGTCACCTTGAGGGTCTCGGGGTTCTTCCGGGACGCGTTTCCGCACCAGATGGATCTTTTCGACAGTGCGGTCCGCGCAATAGGGGCTCTTGAGGAGCCGGCGGACGCCAATCCGATTGCCTTGCGCATGAAATCAGAAGCGCGGCGACTGGAGAGCGAGGGGTTAACCGCCGACGAAGCCGCGCGCCGCGCCGGGTACCGTGTCTTCGGCTCGAAACCAGGCGCTTACGGCGCCGGACTTCAGGCGCTGATCGACGAGGGCATATGGGAAGAGCGCGGAGATTTTGCCGACGCCTTTCTGACCTGGGGCGGATATGCCTATGGCGGCGGTGTATCGGGCAACAGTGCGCGGGGTGAGCTTGAGCAGCGCCTGACGTCGGTTGATGCAGTCCTGCACAATCAGGACAACCGCGAACACGATCTTTTGGACAGCGACGACTATTACCAGTTCGAGGGCGGTCTGGCGGCATCGGTTGAAGCGCTGAAAGGCGAAGCCCCGAAGATCTATCACAATGACCATTCACGCCCCGAACGCCCGATCATCCGGTCGCTTTCGGAGGAAATCGGCCGTGTGGTGCGCGGGCGCGCAGCCAACCCCAAATGGATCAGCGGGGTCATGCGTCACGGCTACAAGGGCGCTTTCGAAATGGTGGCGACGCTCGACTACCTTTTTGCCTTTTCCGCCACGACCAGTGCCGTCGGTGACCATCACTTCGACCAGCTGTATGATGCCTATCTCAACAACGAAGATGTGCGCGAGTTCCTGCAATCAGCCAATCCTGCAGGCTATAGCGAGATGCTCACACGTTTTCAGGAAGCGATCGATCGAGGCCTCTGGACGCCGAGGCGCAATTCGACCCATTCTGATTTGAAAGAAATGAAACTCACATTCGAGGGGACCGCCGCGCCGTGACCGCCGACAAAGACAAACCCGAGCTGAGCGAAGAAGAGCTGAATGCCCGCCATGCGGAAAAGATGCGCAAGAAGAAAGCCGCGCGCGACAAGATCATGGCGACCAAGACCATCGAGAAGGGTCTGCTGATTGTTCATACCGGCAAGGGCAAGGGAAAGTCGACGGCCGGCTTCGGAATGGTGTTCCGCTCGCTTGGCCATGGGCACAAGGTTGGCGTCGTTCAGTTCGTAAAAGGCCGCATCGAGACCGGCGAACGCATGGCGCTGGAACGCTTCTCAGATCTCGTGACGATCAAGCGGATGGGCGAGGGCTTCACCTGGGAAACCCAGGACCGGCAACGCGATATCGACGCAGCCGAACAGGCCTGGGAAGCAGCCAAGGAGATGATCCTGTCGGGCGACTACCGTCTAATCTTGTGCGACGAACTCAACATCGTGCTTCGTTACGACTACATCGACATTGCCAAGGTGGTCGAGTTTTTGAAGAACGAGAAGCCGAACGACGTTCACGTGGTCATCACGGGCCGCAATGCGAAGGACGAACTCATCGATATCGCCGATCTTGTCACCGACATGACGCAGGTAAAGCATCCATTCCGGTCCGGCGTGAAGCCGCAGGAAGGCATTGAGTTTTAAGCCCAAAAACTAAAGTGTCTCCGCTTCGAATTGTGGGTAGAGCCAAGGGAGCCAAGCGGCAATGAGCAAACTCTTCGACAATGCCGCACGGTCCGCATCGCCGGCACATGAGGAACTGGTTCGAAAATACGAACTCTACAGGACGGTGGTGGAGTTTTTGGCGGCACTGACCTTCGTTATTGGCAGCATTTTCTTTTTCTACCCGAGCCTTGAGTTTTCCGGCACTTGGCTTTTTTTGATCGGCTCGATCCTGTTCGCCGTGCGGCCGACGATACGGCTGTTGCTCGAATTGCAGCTGGCAAACCTGCCGGTGCCGACTGAATTCCGCCCCTATGGTGCTGCGAAGCTCACTGAAGACGGCGATAGATGAGCCACACCACTCCTGCCATCATGATCCAGGGCACGGGGTCGAATGTGGGCAAAAGCCTGATCGTTGCAGGATTGTGCCGGCTGTTCGCCAATCGCGGTCTCAGCGTCCGCCCGTTCAAGCCGCAGAACATGTCCAACAACGCGGCAGTGACCGCAGATGGCGGCGAAATCGGCCGCGCTCAAGCCTTGCAGGCCATGGGCTGCCGCGTTCCGCTTTCCGTTCATATGAACCCCGTTCTTCTGAAGCCGGAAACGGACACTGGTGCCCAGGTCATCGTCCAGGGCAAGCGCTTCGGGACCATGAAGGCGCGCGAATATGGAAAGCAGAAAGAAAAGCTTTTACCAAAGGTTCTGGAAAGTTTTTCAAAGATAGGGTCAACGGCAGATCTGATTATTGTTGAGGGGGCCGGCAGTCCCGCCGAAATCAATCTGCGCGCCGGCGACATCGCCAACATGGGGTTCGCGGAGGCAGCCAACCTGCCGGTCATCTTGTGCGCGGATATTGATCGGGGCGGGGTGATTGCGTCAGTAGTCGGGACCCATGCAGTTTTGGAACCTGCAGAACAGAACCGCATCAAGGGATTTTTCATCAACCGTTTCCGAGGCGATCCGAGCTTGTTCGATGACGGTATGCGTGAAATTTCGGCGAGAACCGGATGGCAAGGGCTTGGCGTCGTGCCCTGGTTTGCCGATGCGGCAAAGCTTCCGGCAGAAGATGCGCTCGGCCTTGAAGACGGGTTCGGAAGCGGGGGGCTGAAGATTGTCGTTCCGGTCATATCCCGGATCGCCAACTTCGATGATCTCGACCCGCTTCGGCTCGAACCCGGTGTAACGCTCGAACTGGTTCAACCGGGGCAGGTGTTGCCGGGCGATGCGAATATTGTCTTGCTGCCCGGGTCAAAATCGACGGTTGGCGATCTGGCGTTCCTGCGCCGTCAGGGATGGGATATCGATCTGAAGGCGCATCATCGCCGGGGTGGGCACATTCTGGGTGTCTGTGGCGGATATCAGATGCTCGGGCGGACCATCTCCGATCCTGATGGCATAGAAGGCGCTCCGGGGACAGTCGAAGGGCTCGGCTATCTTGACGTCGAAACCGTGCTGACCCCTGAAAAGTCAACGGTTTATGCGGAAGGCGTCCACGTCGCCAGCAACGTGCCGGTGTCCGGATACGAAATCCATATCGGCCGCACCTCCGGTCCCGATTGCGAACGGCCAATGATGCGCTTGAAAGACGGGCATCGCGATGGTGCGGTATCCGCAGATGGCCTGGTTTCGGGCACTTACGTCCACGGTCTCTTTACGCACGATGCCTTCCGTTCTGCCTATCTGAAATCCTTCGCTGTTGCCTCGGACCTTGCGTATGACCGAAGCATCGACCGGATTCTCGATGATCTGGCGGGGCACCTTGAGGGTGTTTTGGACACCGAAGCGATCCTAAGTATCGCCAAAACCTGAGAAACTAAAACGAACTCAGCAATGACCCCTTCACTCTATGAAATCCCGGTGAATGCCGCCGGGCGGCTTTTTATCATGCCCAAGCCCTCGGGCGAGTGGCTCGATGATGACATCAAGAAGCTGAAATTGATGGGCATCGACCACATTGTGTCGATGTTGACACCGGAGGAGGCAGATACCCTCGCGCTTGCGAACGAAGGTCAAATTTGTAAACGAAACGGGATCAACTTCACCAACGTTCCGGTTGTTGATCGGGGTATACCGGAGGTTGCAATCGCGAAGGAACTTGCTTTATCTATAAACGCCGACATGCACGCAGGATCGAGTGTCGCGATTCATTGCCGGGCAGGCATCGGCAGGTCGGGTGTTGTAGCCTGTTGCGTCTTGATAGGTCTCGGAAGTCAGGCGGAGAATGCCTTGGAACAAGTGTCTGCGGCGCGCGGTGTCTTAGTGCCGGATACAATAGAACAAAGGAAATTCATTCTGGAATTCTCTTGAAACACTATTGGACAATTTTCCTTTTTTGTTCTGCCGTAGTCAGTGGAGAAACTCATGACTGTTAAGGTAGTTTTAGTTTTGGTTCGCTTGTTCACGATATATTATTTCATGAGTATACTTTATTTTGTTCCGGCGACGATTTTGAATATTACTTCTGATGAGCCTATTGATATGCATTCTCTGTCTGTCATGTGGCAATTTTTGATTTGTATTTTGGTATTCCTCTATCCTCGCGTTGTTTTGATCGGTCTGCGCTTTCCAAAGGGTGAGACTGAGCCTGAAGAAACCTACAACGTCAGTGTTGTTCAGTCAGCGGGCGTCGCGTTGATCGGTTTGGGATTCGCAATGTACGGGTTGCAGGGCCTGGTGAATTTCCAGTTTCTCCGATGGATGAGCGCAGAACACAATTTCGGAGCTATCACTCTGTCAGCTCACGAAATTGCTTCGTTTTGGACCTCAGTGTTCGAGGTCGTCGGCGGCATGTTGTTGATCGCGATTTCCGGCGGAATCTCCGACCTCATTAACTGGCTGCGCGAACTCAAACCAAGTATCGATACTGGTAGGGAAGAAAAATTGGACAATTAGGACGCGAATACGGCGAACAATGCGATTGCTAGAGCCTGAATGATGCACGCGCCAATCATCACCATCCCGGCCCGATCAATATCGTTTCCATTCGTTTTGTGCCGCCCACTCTCGTTAAGATAAGGATCCTCCACCGTATAGCCCGGATAGGCACGCGGTCCTGCCAGCGCGATATTGAGTGCACCTGCCATCGCAGCTTCCGGCCAGCCGGCGTTAGGCGAGCGGTGTTTTCTGGCATCTGCAAAAATGCAGGCAAGACTTTTGCCGATCGAGCCGCGTGCAATCGGCGCTGAGAGTGCGATGAAAAGTCCGGAAAGCCGCGATGCCGGCAGGTTGATCAGATCGTCAAACCGGGCCGACGCCCAACCGAAATCGAGATATGTCTCGTTCTTGTGGCCGATCATGCTGTCTGCCGTGTTGACCGCCTTGTAGATTAGCAATCCAGGCAACCCGAAGAGTGCAAACCAGAACACCGGCGCAACGACGCCGTCCGAAAAATTCTCCGCGCAGGACTCGATTGCAGCCCGCGAAACACCTGCCTCGTCGAGCTGCTCCGGGTCGCGCCCGACGATCATGGCAACGGCTTCGCGGCCCCCCTTAAGGCCGCCCTGTTCGAGCCCGTCGCGAACCGCGGCGACGTGCCGGTAAAGACTGTTTTGCGCAATGAAAATCGCCGCGGTTACGACAATCAGTGTCTCGCCATAGGGAACAACGGCAGCAAGCGCGTGAATGGCCGCTCCTGTGATCAATCCGCCGACGATAAGACACAGCAGCGCAACGACGCCGCCAAGCCTACGCCGGGACGCTGTCATGTCCGGCAGGTTAAGGCGTCCGTCGAAAAAGGTGATGGCCTTGCCGATCCAGACCACGGGATGAGGCAACCGCCGCCAAATCCAGTCCGGGTCGCCGACGACAGCGTCAAGCAGAAGCGCGGCAAGAAGCAGCCACAGCGCATTGTCGTAGATCAGCATGGGCTGTCGTTAGAGCAATTCCGGCGAAAGGGAAACCCGGTTTTCCCTCCGCGCCTTTGCCGGTCGCGCACTCACACCTCTTTCATGGCTTCAGAAAGTGCATCGGAAAGCCGCTGCAGGTTTTCCGGCCCGCCTGGCAGGCCGAGGCGGATCCAGGTTGGCGCATAATCGAACACTCGCGTCCAGATATGGCGCCGCGCCAAGGCCTCGTGAAGGACCTTGGCATTGCGAAGCCCCGCAAGTGCATAGAGCGGCGTGCCGCCAAACACACTGAGATGGTTTTCTGATAGGGCAATGGTCAGATCGGCCATCTCATCCGCGAGGGTGCGAATGGTTGCTTCGCGCCATTCCGTGTCACGCAGCGCCTTTGCGCCAATTTCCAGGGCCGGGCCGCTGACGCTCCAACTTTCCAGGTGAGACGACACCACTCCGGTGATCGCCGGCGGTCCGGCGAGGAAACCCAGTCTGAGGCCTGCCAGTCCGTAGAATTTCCCGAAAGACCTCAGCACGATGACATTCTCCTCGCCGACATGAGGCAAAATGCTCGCACCCGGGACAGTATCTGCAAAGGATTCGTCGAGCACGAGATAGCCGCCGCGCTCGGTCAGGGTCCGGGCGATCTCAAGCAGGCTCTTGACGTCGATCAGTTGTCCGTCCGGATTGTTTGGATTGACAAGAATGACGATTTTCGCGTCAGCCGGCTGCGCATAGACGCTCGAAAGTTCAACGGGCGTCCGTCCGCTGCGTTCCCAGACGGCCTTGTGACTGGGGTACGTGGGCGTGGCAAGCGCTGAAGGACCATCCGGCAAAATCAACGGCAGAAGCGACAGCAGGATCTGTGTCCCTGGCGCGGCAACAAGATCGAGATGATCGGGAACCTGGTAGCACCGCCGGGCTGCCGAAACGAGCTGCTCTTCAGCAACGCGGGAGGGAAGGGACGTCCAGGTCTTTGCAGCCAACTCCCCCGGAATTGGATAGGCGTGCGGGTTTATCCCCGTCGACAGGTCCAGCCAGTTGTCCTTGGATCCGCCGAAACGTTCGATCGCGAGAGACAAATCACCGCCGTGTTTCACGATGTCACCCTTTGCAGTTTGCCCGCCGCTTCGTTGCAGATCCGGCGCGTGCTTTCCGTCCTTGTTTTGCCGAGACTTATCCGATTTGGACCGCTTGGTCAGTGCGTGAAACGACATGCCATTGTCAGAAACGCAAATTGACAGGAAATTTTTGGAATTTATAAGAACAAATCAGGAACAAAATGGAGTGCACGATGGCCGCAGAACGCCGGAGCCGGGGTCCGAAGGAATTTGATCGGGAAACAGTCCTCAATGCCCTGTCGCATGCGAGGAAATCACTGGTGGAGGCGAAGCGGGCCATGCGGCCCAAATCGGGCCTCGCGCGCACCGCGGAGGCGGTGATCCTCGAAATCGACGAGTTTGCCTATGTTCTGACAGGAGACCGGACCCACTTTCATGCATCCCCGCATGGATCGCCTGCGCGGAAAAGCTGAAGCGGTCAATCGTGCGCAGGTCAGACGCCCGACAGGGTCTCTTGCATCAGATGATCTACGATCCGGTTGAGCGTTTCCGGCGGAAGGATACCGTCATCGGCAACGTCACCTGCAAGTTCCAGCTGTTTTTCCGCTGACGTGCCATGAAGCGCAATGGTGCGGATATGCTCCACTTCTTTCTCGCAACCGAAATGGACAGCGTCCGGCCTGACCAGTTCAATCAGTTCCTCGGCGAGATCGACAAAGGGAGTGGTTTCGTTGCGGCCGAAATCGATCAGGCTGGCCGATGTTCCGTGCCGCTGTGCCTGCCAGCGGTTTTCCGCAAGCAGAAACCTCGAATAGGGACGCCAGCTCTGGTTGGCCCGCCGCAGGCGATAGAGCATGCGGCAGATGCATCTGAAGAGGGCCGCGATCGCCACAGCGTCTTCAAGACGCGTACAGACATCCGTGATCCGCATTTCGAGTGTCGGAAACCGGTCGGACGGGCGCAGGTCCCACCAGATTTTGGTGGCGTCCTCAAGAACACCAGCATGGCTGAGAATATCAACAATGCGGCGGTATTCGTTGTAGCTCTCGAAACGGGGCGGCAGGCCGGTGCGCGGCAGTTCACTGAAGACTGAAAGCCGGTAGGACTTCAGCCCAGTGATGCGTCCGCGCCAGAGCGGCGATGATGTGCTCAGGGCCAGCAGATGCGGCAAAAAATAGGAGAGCTGGTTGAAGAGATCGATCCGCAGTTCGTCGTCTTCGATCCCGACATGCACATGCATCCCGCAGATCAGCATCCTTTTGACCACGAGCTGCATCGTGCGGGCAATCTGGTTGTAGCGCTCCTTGTCGGTGTGAGGCTGGTCGGTCCACTCGGCAAACGGATGGGTTGAAGCGGCAATCGGCGCGAGATTATGGTCCGCGGCGACCCGAGCGACCGTCTTGCGGAAATAGGCAAGTTCGGCGCGGACTTCGCCAAGTGTCATGCAGACTGGCGTGCCGATCTCGATCTGGCATTGCAGAAACTCGGGACTGACCCGTCCTTCAAGCGCGCTTTCGCAGGCCGCAAAGAGTTCCTTTGGAGGCGAACTCGCCAACTTGCGGCTGGTTTTGTCGACAAGAAGGTATTCTTCCTCGACGCCGACGCTGAAACTGGGCTCAATCATCGCAATAGCATCCGCAGTTTTGCCTTATCAAGTCAAGGCCCTACAGCAGTTGCGAAAATGGGATGCCTGAAGCCGGCGCTGCATTGCCGTCACCAGATATTGCCTGCACCTGGGGTGTAACTCGCGCTGACGACTGCGTTCGCGATCAGCGTGTCGCATTCAAGAACGCCGGAATGCTTTGTGAGCGCAACATTGCTTTCGGTCATGGAAGCCGCCACCTTGTACTTGCTGCCAGCCGAAATCTCGACAGTGTGCATGCCCTGGATCAGGACGCTCTTGGGCGCGTTGATGATGACATCCTGGTTCTGGACCGTGATAACGCTCTCCAGATCGGCGATGCGTGCCTCCAGGTCGTTGATCCGCTGGCGCAAGGTTTCCACGAGGGCTTCGATGTTGGTGTCCTGGGAAACAAGCTGCGGCGACTTTTTCGGCCGCGGCGGCTCGACGCGCTTCATGGCTGACGTGGTGACCAAATGCGGCTGTTTGGCTGGTTGAGGTGCTTTCCCGCCTGGCGTTTTCATGACAAATCCCCGGTCTGCTTGGAAATATGTGGAACGCTAGCATGACGTAAGGGAAAGGGGTAGCGACAGCGAGACGTAATCGCCTGGCACGTTTTTAAGAGACGCAAATATGCTGAAGAGATTGGAGGCCCCGACCGGAATCGAACCGGTGTACACGGATTTGCAATCCGCTGCGTCACCACTCCGCCACAGGGCCACCGTGTGGTGTGCGGTCAGGCTTATCAACGAGTTGCAGGGATTGGTCAAGAGGGGATTTGTCAGGGTAGGCATTTTCCACACGCCCATCCGCCGTTGCGTTCAGGCCTGATATGCGATGACTTCGTCCGTTATGAGAGCACGGCCTGAGCGCGCGATTGAGGTGATTGCTTTCCGAACCGATACAGGGCCCGGCAAGACGCATGTATGTTGAGCGTTGAGTTCCTTGGACATAAGCTCGTGAAATGAGAGCTTTAAGTGTATTCCTGATCGCCTTTTTTGCGTCGTTCAGCCCGGGTCATATTGCGCCAGTCACCGGCAACGAACTGCTTGAAGCCTGCACCGGCGAGGATGTGACACAGGCAGCCTTCTGTGCGGTTTACATCGACGGTGTGCGGGATGGACTAGTCGGCGGATCGATAAACTCAATGCAATCGGTTGGAGCGAAGTTCGACGACATCGCTGATTTCAATTATGCGGTCAATTTGATGCTGGGTTTCTGCATATCGGAGCAATCGGCGGCCGAGCAGCAAAAGGATGCCGTCGTTGACCATCTTCAGCGAAACCCGGGGAGCCTTTATGTCAATGCGCATCGCTTGGTTTTGCGGGCGTTTCGGGAAGCCTTTCCGTGTACAGAAGACCTTGTCACGCAGCCACCGGAGTAAGCTGAACGCACTGGTTTGATCTCATTGCGGTTAGCTCGCGCCGGGCAGTTTCTGCGTTTTTTCAGTCACAGGGTTCGAACCTATGAGGGATCTGATGGGACGGATACTTGTCAGGCCGCTTTCGCCTCGCTAATGAACGTCATCAGGAGGCGCCGGTTTTCCGGCAAGTCAAAGTGAGGGCCGAAATGACGGACTATAGCCAGTCCCGCCGCAAGATGGTGGACAACCAGCTGCGCACAAACGATGTGACCGATCACCGGATCCTCGATGCCATGGAAGCCGTGCCGCGGGAGCGTTTCGTCCCGGCGTCGAAAAAGGCCGTTGCCTATATCGACGAGGACCTTCCGATCGGACCGGCCGATTCCGGACGCGCCCTCATGAAACCGCACATTTTCGCCAAGCTGCTTCAAATGGCCGACATCAAGTCGGATTACGTGGTTCTGGTGGTCGGTGCAGGCACCGGGTACAGCGCGGCGGTCATTTCAAAGCTGGCTGCATCCGTTGTCGCGTTGGAAGAGAACGAGGACCTGGCGAAATCGGCGACAGAAGTACTGGTCGATCTTGGGATCGAGAACGCGGTTGTCGTCGAGGGGCCGCTCGTGGAGGGATATGCCTCGGAAGGACCCTATGACGTGATTGTCGTAGATGGGGCCGTCGAAACATTGCCGGATGTGCTGGTTGAGCAGCTGAAATCGGATGGCCGTCTGGTGGTCGTTGAAGGCCAGGGCGGTGCCGGCACAGCTCGTGTCTACCAGAAATCGGGAGATGCGGTGAGCAGCCGATTCGGGTTCAACGCATCGGTCAGCCTTCTGCCCGGATTTGCGAAAGCGGAAGAGTTCGTGTTTTAGGCGAAAGCCGGTCGCGAGCAAACGGATCTCGTTAACACCTTGCGTGTTATAAAAACTGAAACAACAGTTTAACGGGTGTGTGGACTTGTTGCCATAAAGCCGCACTCCCAGAAATTCGGACTTTCGCACTCGCAAACGGTTGAAGATTGATACCCATCAGTTTACTCAACAAATCCGAGTGTGTTGATCCTGAAGGAGCGTTGGGTGTCTTGTCGCACGACAATTAGGGCAGTGGGCATCGCGCTTGGGTTGATGAGTGGCGTTGCCGCCGTTTCGTTGGCTGGAGCTATGGGCTCTCCGGCAAAAGCGGAAACGATTTGGCAATCGCTCGCATTAGCCTATGCAAATAATCCCAGTTTGAATGCTGCGCGTGCGCAGTTGCGCAGCACGGACGAAGGCGTACCTCAGGCACTGTCCGGGTGGCGGCCAACCGTATCTGCATCGGCTTCCGGTGGCCGGATTTTTTCCGAAACCGATAATTTTTCGAACGTTCGGAACAATGCGTCGATCTCGTTGACGATCAGCCAGACCCTGTTCAACGGCTTCCGGACGGTGAACTCGGTGCGTCAGGCGGAAGCGATTGTACGGGCACAGCGTGAGAGCCTCGTCTCCACCGAGCAGGACACGCTTCTCGATGCCGCGACGGCTTACGTTGACGTGATCCGTGACACGGCCCTTGTCTCCTTGCAGCGCAGCGACCTTGCGTTCCTTCAGGAACAGGTGCGTGCTGCCCGAGATCGCTTTGATGTCGGCGAGGGTACGAGAACCGACGTCAGCCAGGCCGAAGCCCGCGCGGCTGAAGCGCGAGCGAGCCTGAACACGGCGATGGCCAATTTGAATTCGAGCCGGGCGATCTACCGTCAGGTTATCGGAATTGAGGCGCGCAATCTTTCGGCCGATGCCCGGATCGGCAAGTACGTGCCCAAATCACTTGAGAACGCATTGCAACTCAGTGAGGCGAACCAGCCACTGATCAGGCAGGCTCAGCACCTTGTTGATGCTGCCATCTTCAACGTCAAGGCAATCGAGGGGCAGCTGCTTCCGTCGGTTTCGCTTGATGGCAGCCTGTCGCGCAGCTGGAATCCGAGCGCAAATGCGACGATCACCGACTCGGCCCAGATCTCCGGCACCGTGAGCATTCCGATCTACCAGGCAGGAAGTGTCTCTTCCAGCGTTCGGCAGGCTAAGGAAGATCTCGGCCAGACCCGCCTTCAGCTCGATGTCACACGTGACCAGATCAGGGCGAACGTGATTTCCGCATGGGGCAATTACCAGGCGGCCGAGGCATCCATCGTTGCAGCGCAGGCCGCTGTTGAAGCCCAGCAGCTCGCACTCGAAGGTGTGATCGAAGAACAGCGCGTCGGTCAGCGGACCACACTCGATGTTCTCGACGCGCAGCGGGAACTGGTCAATCAGCAGTCGAACCTGGTGACCGCGCAACGGAACAGGATCGTCAGCGGATATCAGCTTGTAGCCGCCGTTGGGCGATTGGACGCTGCATCTCTTGGTTTGAATGTCGCCCGCTACGATCCGGCTCAGCATTATCAGGCGGTGAGGGGCAAGTGGTTCGGTCTCACGACACCTGACGGGCGTTAAACGGTCCAATTTCAACAAGATTCAGACGGCTGAAACCGCTCCGGTTTCGGCCGTTTTCGTTTCTGGGAAGGGCCAGGCTCGTGAATCGGAGGCGCTGTTGCAGCGCGGACGGTTTTCCACTTCTCGTGTGTTTTTGCGGACATAAGAGGGGATAAGGCACCTGTTGCAGGTGCGTTTGCTTTGCGGGCTGAGAGTTGAACAGCATAATTTCGTTTAACGAATCATTCAGTTCGTTTGAATGTGACGGAGCGTAGCTGAATCTCACGGGGGAAATCATGGCAGAGGCGAAAAAGGCTGACGAGCCGTCGATGGAGGAAATCCTCGCATCGATCCGCCGAATAATTTCCGACGAGGATTCGCAAAACGCCGATTCCGGCGAGGCTGGCACGAGTGAAGAAGCAGAAACTCCGGTAGAAGAAGCGGTTGAAGACATGGGTGACGCCTCCGAAATGTCCCAGGACGACCTGGACAAACTGTTTGATACAGCTGGCAGCGGAGACGACGACAGTTCTGATGACGCAGACGACATGGCTGCTGCAATGGAGGCTGACGCTGCTGAAGACGAAGGCGATGACGATGTCCTGGAGCTGACGGAAGAACTTGCTGTTTCAGAAGACGACGAGATGGAAATCGTCGAGGGGCTGGCCGATACGTTCGACAGTCCTGAAGGCGACATCTCGTTTGCGCAGGAACCTGAGCCCGAGCCGGAACCCGAGAGTCCGGATCCGGAGCCCATTCCGCTTGCGTCGATGGAAACTGCACCGGTTCCGGACGAGCTTCCCGTTGTGGCCGACGACGCTCCGCTCACATCCAACAACACCGGTGAGGCAGTCCACGCGGCTTTCGACAATCTCTCAAACATGTTTGTCGGTTCCCAGGCTCAGACTGTCGAAGAACTCGTCAAGGAAATGCTTCGTCCCATGCTGAAGGCATGGCTCGACCAGAATCTTCCAGGAATGGTCGAGCAGATGGTGCAAAAGGAAATTCAGCGTGTGACGCGCCGCCGATAGGCGACTTTGCGGAATTATGCGTCCTTGCCATGGGCGGCGCGAATAGAGAGGCGACAAGCCCTGTAGCCGCCATCGGAAATTTCAGAACACAGATCGTACCACTCGCATCCGGTACAGGCGGCGCGGACCGATCCGTCAAGAAACGCTGTCCGCAAAACCGAAATCCGTTCGGGTGTCAGCAGCAGACCCTCACCGTTTTCAAGATCAATGCCCAGAACACGGCCGACCTGCGCGAGCGCGCGAGTGTCGCGGTCTCGCACGCTGTTGTCGTGACAATGGCACCCGTCTTCTGAAAGCATCGGTCGGCAGATATCGTCCGGTCCGCTAACGATTTCAATCGCTTCGCCCGCATTCAGCCGCCGAATGATCTTGTTGTAACCGTGGACGAAGTCCGGCGTGTAACCCTTGCCGAGATAGGTCAGCATGCAAAGCAAGTGGTGCGGACGGATTGAGATCGTCATGTGATCGTTATGACAGTGTCGGCGCGCCAACCCAAGCCGATGTTTTGCTATAGCTCGAAACTGGCGCAGATGCGCCGCTTTGTCGGTCGGAATCAACGTCAAACCGGTTGACTTGCGGAGACGCTTCCGATTTACACGGGGGCTCACGAAATTCGAATTCATCCTCCCATTGAGTGACCCTGATGCTGGAAAAGACCTACGATGCGGCCAGCGTTGAGCCGCGGATTTACGAAACCTGGGAAAAGGCGGAGGCCTTCAAGGCCGGAGCTGGTGCCAAGGACGGCGCCTCTGCCTTTTCCATCGTAATTCCGCCGCCGAATGTGACGGGGTCGTTGCATATGGGCCACGCGCTGAACAACACGTTGCAGGACATCCTGATCCGCTGGAAGCGGATGCAGGGTTTTGACGTGCTTTGGCAGCCGGGAACCGACCATGCCGGGATCGCCACGCAAATGGTGGTCGAGCGCGAGCTGATGGAAGCCCAGCAGCCGGGCCGCCGCGAGATGGGGCGCGAGGCATTTGTCGAAAGGGTCTGGGAGCAGAAACGAAAGTCCGAGGGAACAATCCTCGGTCAGTTGAAGCGCCTCGGTGCGTCCTGCGACTGGAGCCGGACCGAGTTCACGATGTCGCCCAACCTGTCGGCGGCGGTCCTCAAGGTATTTGTCGACCTTTACAACGAAGGCCTGATCTACCGGTCCAAGCGTCTCGTCAACTGGGATCCGAAATTCGAGACCGCGATCTCGGATCTGGAAGTCGAGAATATCGAAACCGACGGCCACATGTGGCATTTCAAGTATCCGCTGGCCGGCGGCGAGACATATGAATATGTCGAGAAGGACGAAGACGGCAACGTCACGCTACGCGAGACCCGGGACTATATCTCGATTGCCACGACACGCCCTGAAACCATGCTTGGTGACGGCGCAGTCGCGGTTCACCCGAAGGATGAGCGCTACAAGCCGATTATCGGCAAGCTTTGCGAGATCCCCGTCGGGCCGAAGGAAAACCGGCGTCTGATCCCGATCATCACCGATGACTATCCGGATCCGGAGTTTGGCTCCGGTGCGGTCAAAATCACCGGTGCGCATGATTTCAACGACTATGGCGTTGCGCAGCGGAATAACATTCCGATGTATCGCCTGATGGACACCAAGGGTGCAATGCGTGCCGACGGTGCGACATATGCCGAAGAAGCGGCAAAAGCGCAGGCGATCATCGACGGCGCGAAATTGACCATCAACGAGGTTGACCTCATCAACATCGTACCGGACGACCTGCGGGGTCTTGACCGTTTCGAGGCGCGCAAGTGCGTCATCGAGCAGATCACGGCGGAAGGCCTCGCCGTTACGGTTCCTGCCGACCACCCTGAAGTTGCGTGGATGAAGGGACAGGCACCGGAGTGGCATCCGCTGGGGCGGGCAATTGTCCGGTCGCTGGAGGAAGATGCCGAGGGACCGGCCGAACTGCCGCTGGTGGAATCCAAGAAGATCATGCAGCCTTTCGGCGACCGCTCGAAGGTCGTGATTGAGCCGATGTTGACGGACCAGTGGTTCGTTGATGCGAAGACGCTCGCAGGACCTGCGCTGAAAGCCGTTCAGGACGGAACCACGAAATTCGTCCCCGAGAATTGGGACAAGACCTATTTCAACTGGCTGAACGACATCCAGCCCTGGTGCATTTCGCGCCAGCTCTGGTGGGGCCACCAGATCCCGGTCTGGTACGATGAAGACGGTAACGAATACTGCGCCCAGACGGAGGAAGAGGCTCTAGAAAAGGCTGGCGGCAAGGCCCTTACGAGGGATGAGGACGTTCTCGATACCTGGTTCTCCTCGGCGCTGTGGCCGTTCTCAACACTCGGTTGGCCGCACAAGACGCCGGAGCTTGAGCGCTACTACAAGACAGATGTTCTGGTGACCGGGTTCGACATCATCTTCTTCTGGGTTGCCCGGATGATGATGCAGGGCATTCACTTCATGGATGAGGTGCCGTTTCACACGGTCTATATCAACTCCATCGTTGTCGACAGGGCCGGGAAAAAGATGTCGAAGTCTCTCGGCAACGTCCTCGACCCACTTGAGCTGATTGACACCTATGGCGCTGACGCGACCCGATTTGCGCTTGCAAGCCAGGAAGTTCAGTCGCGCCGGACCCTTCGCATGTCCGACCAGGCAGCTGAAGGCGGCCAGAGGTTTGCAACGAAGCTTTGGAACGCTGCCCGTTTCGCCGAGATGAACGGCTGCGCCCGCGTTCAAGGCTTCGATCCGGCAACGACCCAGCACACGCTCAACCGTTGGATTGCAACCGAAATGGGCCGCTGTGTTGCTGAAGTCACTGCGGCGCTCGACGAGTACCGGTTTAACGATGCAGCCGGTGCGGTCTACCGCTTCACCTGGAACACGTTCTGCGATTGGTTTCTCGAACTCGCCAAGCCGGTCTTCAACGGCGACGATGAAGCGGCAAAAAGCGAAACGCGGGCGACAACCGCCTGGGCGATCGATGAAATCCTGAAGGTTCTCCATCCTTTCATGCCGTTCCTGACGGAAGAACTGTGGGAGCGTCTCGGAGACGAGGGTGCAAAGGCCGGCAACCTGCTGATGCTGACCGAGTGGCCGGAAGAGCGGGTTTTCGATGCAGCGGCTGCGGATGAAATCAACTGGCTCGTCAATTTGATCTTTGAAATCAGGTCCGTTCGCGCGGAAATGAACGTTCCCGCCGGAGCTAAGGTTCCCGTTGTTATCAATGGTGCCAGTGACATCACGGCTGCGCGGCTGAAAACGCACGAATCTGCAATTCTCCGCCTGGCGCGCGCTGCGTCCGTTTCGCTTGCAGACGCCGCCCCCTCCGGTTCGGCACAGATTATTGTCGGAGAGGCGACTGTGTGCCTGCCGCTCGCCGGGGTTATCGATCTGAGCGCCGAAAAGGCACGGCTCAACAAGGAAGTCGGCAAACTGGAAGGTGATATCTCAAAAATCGAGAAGAAGCTCGCCAACCCGAAATTCGTCGAAAAAGCACCGGATGAGGTCGTCGAAGGCGAACGCGAAAAGGTGACCGAGGCCAAGGCAAAGCTGGACAAGGTTCAGACCGCATTGAACCGGCTGGCGGACATCGGCTGACATATGGCACAGGTTCCGGAGAGGGCAGTGTCTTTTCCGGGCCGCAATTCGGTGCTACGCACCCGAATCTGAAGTTCATCTCGTTCTTCGGCTTGCTCTGAACGGACTTCAGATTCAAAAGGGTGACTAGCAAGTTTTTGTTTCTAGAGCGTTTTTCGATTTTGAAATACACATCGGCGGATGCTGCAAAATGAAGCGTATTTCAAATTGACCACACTAGCGCGACGGCAAAAAAAGCAAGTATCCTAGCACCAGCGACTCAGTAACCTGATGGCAGACGTGATCGAACCAGGAAAATCGGCAAAGCGGATTGTTGCGAGCGCGGCATTTGCTGCGTTTATGGCACTTTGTGCCGGCAGCACTGCGCAGGCAGAAAAAATAGAAAACCCGGTTGCCGTATTCTCCGGCCTCGACAAGATCACTGGGCGGATCATTTCGTTCGATGTCTATATCGGGGAGACGGTGCAATTCGGTGCGCTTCAGGTCACCCCCAGAGTGTGCCACACACGTCCCCAGACTGAATCGCCATTGACGACCGGATTTGTTCAGGTCGACGAAATCACGCTGAACAACGAAGTTCGCCGCATCTTTTCCGGCTGGATGTATGCCGCAAGCCCGGGCCTGCACGCGGTTGAGCATCCCGTCTATGATATCTGGCTGACCAATTGCAAACTGGCGTCAACGGTTCCGCCGCCCGAGGACTATGACGGGCCGCCGATCAAAGGCGTTGTTGCAGAGGGCGAAGATCCGCTGGCGGGCCCGGATGATGGCGTTGACAGCGGTCCCGCCATTCCAAGACGGAAACCGTTTCAAGGATAACACGAGTTTGCAGTGCATTCATTCAGGTAATCCCTTTCGCTTGAATAATAGCGTGGAGTTCCCAATCGACGAACAAACCGTTCACGCCCTAGACATGTCACGTTGAAACTGATTCACAACTGCAGTCTGCTCCTGTTTGCTGGTTCGGGTATGACCTGGTCGTGAGCGTGTGAAATCAATCTCCTGAGGATTGTTCAAGTCGATCAGTTTACCAGAATGTACGGTCTTAGGGCGCAGGAAAAGAGAAGTGAAAAAGCGATGTGCGGCATTTCAGGAATAGTTTGCAACCATAGGCAACCGGCGTTGGAAAACTTGCTTGAACTTCAGAGGAGCCTCGCACATAGAGGACCCGATGCGAGTTCCCACTATTGCAGTGGCCCAGTCGCTCTGTCCCACAACCGTTTGAGCATTATCGACATCGATACTGCAAATCAGCCTTTTTTCAATTCAGACAAATCCCTATGCTTGATTGCGAACGGTGAAATCTACAACTTCCAAGAAATTCGTTCAAATTATGAAAAGAAAGGGTACGATTTCACGACAAGGAATTCTGATTGTGAAGTGATCGTTCCGCTCTACATCGAGCATGGTATTGCGTGCGTCGAAAAACTCCGCGGTATGTTCGCGTTTTCGATATGGGACGTAGAGCGTCAAAAACTGATTTTGGCGCGAGACAGAATGGGTGAAAAGCCACTCTACTATTATCACTCGCAGGAAAATTTCGTTTTTTCATCGGAACTTCGCTCGATTGCTTCCTCGCGTCTTGTCGACACGTCCATCAGTCACAAGCAAGTCGCCAGATACTTTAGATACCAGTACGTCCCTGAGCCGTATACGCCGTTTGAAAAAATCCGGAAGCTGCCGGCCGGCTTCTATCTGGAACTGGATGTTGCGACTTGGACATTGGAAGTCAAAGAGTATTGGAGCGCTTGGGACGCGGAACCCTTGGACGGAAATCCTGCAGAGAACATCAGGGAGGCTCTGGAAGACGCCGTAAAAGCCAGCATTGTTTCTGACGTGCCAATGGGTTTGAGTTTAAGCGGGGGCATTGACTCCTCTATTCTCGCCTGCATGTTGACTGAGTTTTGTGACAAGCCGCTCCAAATTTTTTCGGTCGGATATCCGGGCGCACCGGAGGTCGACGAGCGGGCGCAGGCGAAGCAACTTGCAAACCGCCTGTCGCAACCGTTCCAAGAGATTGTAATTCCGAACGACTATGTCGTCAGCACATTTGAAGACCTGGTTCTGAGCCGCAATGATCCAATTTCCGACATATCAGGGTTCAGCTATCTGGCGATCATGAGAAAAGCCCATGAGTGCGGCGTCAAAGTAATGTTTCAAGGGCACGGACTTGATGAACTCTGCTGGGGCTATGAATGGACGCAGGAAGCGGTATTGGTCAACGAGGGAAGGTGGTACAAAAAAGGCAGCCAGGGGACACTCCGTGAAGCTCGAAAGCGATTTCTCGCGGAGTTGAAGGCGGCGCTCAAAAGAAACTTGGGAGGTAACAAACGCATTCGAATGTTTGAGCAGACAGCTCTCACACAGTTCATCGACGAGAATCATGCTTTGTTTTTTCAGCCTGAGTTTATTCAACAATCGGGATGGCCGTCGGCGGATCTTATTGCTGAATACGGTGAGGCGTCCGGTCGGTACGATTTGGACGTTACGCGGTTGATTATCGACTTCTATCTTTTGGAAAACGGTATTGCGCAAGGTGACCGCATTTCGATGGCGAGCTCGATCGAAATGCGTTTGCCATTCGTTGATTTCAAGTTGGTTGAGACAATCGTTGGACTGAGAAAATTCGACCGCGACGATCAGTTGCCGCCAAAATACTACTTGAAAGAGAGTGTACGGGATCTCCTGGGAGACGAAATAATCAACCGTCCGAAACGTGGCTTCGCGCCACCGGTGCACGACTGGTACAACGCACTAATCAAGGCACACGGTGAGATATTCGACGGCGGTCATCTTGAAAATCATCAGGTTTTTCGTCGCGACTTTCTGAACAAAGCAGCTAACCCGGAAAACGTGAGCAAACGGGAACGCAACGTGCTCTGGGAAGCCTTGAATCTCGAAATGTGGTTTCGATCGGTGGAATACGCCGATCAGGCCGTAGCTGACAACAGGCACTTTGTGGCGTAACGAGGTGAGACGTGTAAAGTTCTAACGACGATGTTTTACTTATGTCTATCTAGATATTCGGACAGCACGTAAAAGTGCTGCCGCGCGCGAGCTGCGGACTGTTTACCAAGGCAAGGTAACAACTCGAACTTGGTTCCGGAAGCTTAGCCAAACAGTGGGGCGGGCTGCTCAAGCTTCTGCCGGATAGTCCTCTCCTGCTTTTCCAGTGCCGTGCCGAGAACTGCCGGATCGAGGCTACGATAAAGGGGCGGCAGACAGACAAGTCTTTCAGGCGGGCAGTGCGAACCGGGAGATCATCGGGATCTATGGGGAATTGAGAGTCGTACGCGGCTGTCGAATAACGGAAGCCCATCTTCATTCTTGGTGGGACCGGCTGGCGTGTCTTAAAGAATGGGCCGCAGTTTCGTCTGGTCGCGACCCATCCCCTAAAGGCTCCTTTACGCTTCACACCTCAAAATGAGCCGCTTCGATTGGATTCGGGAGGTTATGTCGGTTCTGGTCCGGCGGTCGAGTCAAACCTTGAGAGCGGAGGTCAGTCGATGTCGACATAATCATCTGGCGTGAGGCCAAGCCGTCCGTCGACATATGTGCCGCAACGACCGAGGAGCTCATCCATGTCATTTTCGAAAAAGTGATTGGCACCGGGAATTGTCGCATGATCGATCACGATGCCCTTTTGGGTCTTCAGCTTGTCGACCAGGGTCTGGACATCCTTTTGCGGAACAACCTTGTCATTGTCGCCGTGAATGATCAGGCCGGAGGACGGGCAGGGAGCCAGGAACGAGAAATCGTGCAAGTTCGCGGGCGGTGCCACAGAGATGAAGCCTTCGACTTCCGGACGGCGCATCAATAGCTGCATGCCGATCCAGGCGCCGAACGAAAACCCGCCGATCCAGCAGGCGCGGGCGTCCGGATGTACGGTCTGGACCCAATCGAGCGCTGCAGCCGCGTCGGAAAGTTCTCCCTGCCCATGATCGAAAGCGCCTTGCGACCGGCCGACACCGCGGAAATTGAACCGCAGAACCGCAAAACCGCGCCGTGCGAACATGTAGTACATCTGATAGACGATCTGGTTGTTCATTGTCCCGCCGAATTGCGGATGAAGATGCAAAACCAGAGCGATTGGCGCGTTGCGTTTTTTGGCGGGATGGAACCGGCCCTCGAGCCGGCCGGCGGGACCGTTAAAGATCACCTCAGGCATGAAGCGCTATGTCCTTGTCATTTTGTCGCGCCGATGATGGGAGGCGCACGAAATTGAGTTTTATATACGTGATTTCCCGTAAGTCTAAACTTGACTCTTTGCCTCCAAGTTTCTAGAACCTTGTTTAGAATTATTCGAAAGTTTGCGTCACACTCCGAAGACAGGCAACGCTCGGTTCGACCGGTTGGGGGGTGTTATCGTCATCACAGCGAAAAATTTCAAGTTTTTCGAACATGTGTTTGGCATTTCAGCGAATTTTCGATGCATGGAAACCGCTGAAACCGACCGTTGAGACCTGATGCCGCATCACTCAGCCCCGATTTATCTCGATTTCAACGCCGGTGCGCCGATGCGCACAAGCGTACGCGAGAGCATGATCGAGGCTCTGGATGACACGGGAAACGCGTCTTCTGTGCATTCACACGGTAGACGAGCGCGTGGGCGCATCGAAGCCGCAAGGGAAGACGTTGCGCGCTTGTGTGGCGTGCGGGCGCGCGCCGTAACCTTCGTTTCGGGCGGAACAGAGGCCAACGTGATGGCGCTTACGCCGGTCTGGCAGGATCAGGGCGCGCCGGTCTATCTGGACAAGCTGTTCATGAGCGCCATTGAGCATCCGTCCGTCATGACGGGTGGACGCTTCCCGGTTGCCGATCAGGCCGTTGTCCCGGTTGACACGAACGGTGTGATCCTCCCGGAAGCACTGAAGCAGGTGGTCAAAGACGCCGATCCAAGCCTGATCTCCGTGATGGCGGCAAACAACGAGACCGGTGTCATCCAACCGCTGGCCGAAATTGGTGCGATCGCGCAGGAACATGGTCATTTCTTCCACGTGGACGCCGTGCAGGCGGCAGGGCGGATGCCGATCGATCTGGATACCTGGCAAGCCGATGCGGTGACGCTTTCCGCACACAAGATCGGCGGGCCGCAAGGAATCGGCGCCCTGGTTGTGCGCTCAACCGCACGGGTTCCGGCTCCCTTGATGATCGGTGGCGGTCAGGAAAACTGGCGCCGGGGTGGAACGGAGAACGTTGCCGCAGTCGCCGGGTTCGGGGCGGCAGCCCGCGAAGCACTTGAAGAAACGGGAGATACGCGCCACCTGCTGGAGTTGAAGACCCGGATGGAAGCGGGACTGCGCCGCATTTGTCCTTCAACGATGATTTTTGGCGAAGATGCCAAACGGCTGGCGAACACAACCTGTTTTGCTGTTCCTGGAATTTCTGCTGAAACCGCGTTGATCGCCTTCGACCTGGAGCGCGTATCAGTTTCATCGGGATCTGCTTGCTCGTCAGGAAAGGTATCAGTCTCTCATGTCCTGACTGCAATGGGTGTCAATGAGGATCTTGCGCGCTGCGCGTTGAGAATCAGCTTGGGCTGGAACACATCCGGGACCGACATCGAACGGTTACTGGACGTCTGGCCGAAGATCGTCGACCGGCTTAATCCGGAGGCACGCCACGAAGCGGCGTGACCGGGGAACATGGCGGAGCTCCGCCAATGAAACGGCGCAGGAGAGAGTTGGTCCTGCCGCCAGCACTATCAACGAACGGGCATCGCGCCCGTCGAATGGAGGCAAGGGATGCCAGCTGTACAGGAAACCATCGATCAAGTGAAAGCTATCGATGTCGACCAGTATAAATACGGCTTCGTGACCGACATTGAGTCGGAAAAAGGGGCCAAGGGTCTCTCCGAAGAGACAATCCGCTTTCTGTCCGCCAAGAAGAACGAGCCGGAATGGATGACGCAATGGCGTCTCGATGCCTTGCGGCGTTTCAAGCAGATGGACGAGCCCAATTGGGCGCGCGTCTCCTACCCGAAGATCGATTTCGACGACCTTTATTACTGGGCCGCACCGAAGTCGGTGGAAGGTCCTAAGAGTCTCGATGAGGTTGATCCGGAGCTTCTGGCGACCTACGAGAAGCTGGGCATTCCGCTTGCCGAGCAGGAAATCCTTGCCGGGGTCGAGCCGAAGAATCGCGTCGCGGTCGATGCCGTTTTCGACTCCGTTTCGGTGGTCACAACCTTCAAGGAAGAGCTGAAAAAGGCCGGCGTCATTTTCTGCTCGATTTCCGAAGCCGTGCGCGAATATCCGGACCTGGTAAAAAAGTATCTCGGCTCCGTGGTGCCCGTCACCGACAATTACTACGCGACCCTGAACTCGGCGGTCTTCTCCGACGGTTCGTTTGTCTATATCCCGGAAGGCGTCCGCTGCCCGATGGAGCTGTCGACATACTTCCGCATCAACGAGCAGAACACCGGACAGTTCGAACGCACGCTGATCATTGCCGAAAAGGGATCCTACGTTTCCTATCTGGAAGGCTGTACTGCCCCGCAGCGCGATGAGAACCAGCTCCATGCAGCTGTTGTCGAGTTGGTTGCTCTGGACGACGCGGAAATCAAGTATTCCACGGTTCAGAACTGGTTCCCGGGCGACAAGGACGGCAAGGGCGGCATTTACAACTTCGTCACCAAGCGTGGCGACTGCCGCGGCAAGAACTCCAAGATCTCCTGGACCCAGGTTGAGACCGGCTCCGCGATCACATGGAAGTATCCGTCCTGCATTCTGCGCGGCGACAATTCCCGCGGAGAGTTTTACTCTATCGCAGTATCGAACGGCTACCAGCAAATCGACAGCGGCACCAAGATGATCCATCTGGGCAAGAACACGTCCAGCCGAGTGATTTCCAAGGGCATTTCCGCGGGCAAATCGGAGAATACCTATCGCGGCCTGATCTCTGCGCACCGCAGGGCTTCCAATGCCCGCAACTTCACCCAGTGCGATTCGCTGTTGATCGGCCAGGAATGCGGTGCTCATACGGTGCCGTATATCGAAAGCAAGAACGCTTCTGCCCAGTTCGAGCACGAGGCGACGACGTCGAAGATTTCGGACGACCAGATGTTCTACTGCTTGCAGCGTGGCCTGTCGGAAGAAGAGGCCGTGGCGCTGATCGTCAACGGCTTCGTGAAGGACGTCATCCAGCAGTTGCCGATGGAGTTCGCCGTTGAGGCTCAGAAGCTGATTTCGATCAGCCTGGAAGGATCCGTGGGCTGATCACCAGCCAACCCGAATGAACTATTTGGGCTGGAAAGGCCCGCTGTATTACGAGGACATATCTCATGCTTGAGATCAAAAACCTTCACGCCCGCATCGCGGAAGACGAAACGGAAATCCTGCGCGGCGTCGACCTGACCGTCAAACCGGGCGAAGTCCATGCCATCATGGGGCCGAACGGCTCCGGCAAATCGACCCTGTCCTATGTACTGGCCGGCAAGGACGATTATGAGATCACCGAGGGCGAGGTCCTGTTCAACGGTGAGAACATGCTTGAGATGGAGCCGGACGAGCGCGCGGCAGCTGGTATGTTCCTGGCATTCCAGTATCCGATCGAGATCCCAGGCGTAGCCACCATGGAATTCCTGAAGACGGCGATGAACGCACAGCGCAAGGCGCGCGGCGAAGATGCGCTGTCCATCCCGGATTTCATGAAGCGGGTGAAGGCAGCAGCCAACCATCTGAATGTTTCCATGGACATGCTGAAGCGGCCGCTCAATGTCGGTTTTTCCGGTGGCGAGAAAAAGCGCGCGGAGATCCTGCAGATGTCCCTTCTGGAGCCGTCCCTGTGCGTGCTCGACGAAACCGACTCCGGCCTCGATATCGATGCGCTCAGAGTCGTCTCGGAAGGTGTCAACAAATTGCGCTCTCCGGACCGCGCCATGGTGGTGATCACGCACTATCAGCGTCTTTTGGATCATATCGTTCCGGACGTGGTGCACGTTCTGTCGAAGGGCAAGATCGTCAAGTCCGGAGACAAGGATCTGGCGCTTGAGCTTGAAAAGAACGGTTACGCAGACTTCGTTGACGCCGCTTGAGGGAGCACACTGAAATGAATGCCAGCATGCCTGTCAGACACACTCAGGCCGAAAGCGACCTATTCGAACGCTTTGAAACCAGCAAGTCCGCTCTGAGTGGATCGGTCGCTGTCACCGCGCTTCGCGAGGCTGCCGTCGACCAGATCCGCGATCGTGGACTGCCGCACCGCCGCGTCGAAGAGTATAAGTACTCCGACCTTCGCGCCTTCCTGAAATCGGCAGCACCGCTTTCCGAAAGCACGGACGTCGCGGCTGCAAAGGCGGTTCTGGATGCACAGGACAGCTATGGTGAGCTTGAGCGGTATCGGATCGTTGTCGCCAATGGCGTTTACCTGCCGGAGCTATCCGACACGGATGCGCTGGCAGGCGAGGGCGTCACGATAACCGGCCTCAATGAGGCGCTGGCTGGCGAACATGGAGCGCAACTCCTGTCGTCGCCGAAGTCCGCACTGAATGATGGGCTCATCACGCTCAATACCGCTTTCGTTCAGGGTGGTGTGATTGTCGATGCAGCCGAAGGTGTGTCCCTCTCTAAGCCGGTCGAGTTGGTTCAGGTCGCGACATCGCGCGGCGCCCAGGTTACGCGTAACAAGGTGACTGTCGGCAAGGGAGCAAAATTGAGGCTCCTGGAGACATTTGCTGGCGACTCAGGCCAGGGTGAGATCAACTCTGTGTTCGATTACACCGTCGCGGACAATGCGTTTCTCGCAACCACCCGGCTTATCATCGGTGGGGGAGACGCTGCCCGCCTGTTCACGACGATCGCAACGCTTGGCGCGGAAGCAGAGTTCAAGTCGCTTGGTTTCATTGCGGGCCCTCGTTTCACCCGTAACCAACAGTTCATCAACTTCACCGGCGAGAATTCCGAAGCGAAAATCTACGGTGTGACGATGGCAGGCGGCGACGATCTCGCGGATCAGACACTGATCGTCGATCACGCTGTTCCTCATTGCAACAGCCGTGAGTTCTTCAAGACGGTTCTCGACGGACGCTCGAAGGGTGTCTACCAGGGCCGGATCAACGTTGCCCAGCACGCCCAGAAGACAGATGGCGAAATGATGACCCAGGCTCTGCTCTTGTCTGAAGAGGCGGAGATGGCAAACAAGCCGGAGCTGGAAATCTTTGCCGATGACGTGATTTGCGCGCATGGTGCGACCAGCGGTCAGATTGACGAAGACCTGCTGTTCTATCTACGTGCCCGTGGTATCCCCGAGGCAGAAGCCAAGACCCTGCTGGTGCTTGCGTTCCTGTCCGAAGCGATCGAGGAATACGACGAAGACGATGTCACGGAAGGCCTGGAATCGCGCGTGCGCGACTGGCTGGCAGGCCACTAGACCAACTCAAGTTCGATCGGAAACGGTCGAACAGTGAAAAGTTGATCTTTTTCAGTGTGATAGAACATCGTGCATTCGGACGAACGCACGATGCTTCAGGCCACTGGCCGATTGGTAACAAGGAGCAGCGCCGCATGACGGTCGCGACTGCACAAGAAACACTTCAGTCCCCCGGCTACGATGTCGAGGCGATCCGCCGCGACTTCCCGATCCTGTCGCGTGAAGTGTATGGCAAGCCGCTGGTTTATCTGGACAACGGTGCATCTGCCCAAAAACCGAAAGCGGTCATCGATGCCGTGACCAAGGCTTATTCGGAAGAATATGCCAACGTGCATCGCGGTCTGCATTACCTTTCCAATACGGCGACCGACAATTACGAAGCAGCGCGCGAAAAAGTGCGTCGGTTTTTGAATGCCAAATCCGTCGATGAAGTTGTCTTCACGAAGTCGACCACGGAAGCAATCAACCTTGTTTCATATGGCCTTGGTCCGGATTTCTTCGGAGAGGGCGATGAGATCGTTCTTTC
>Ga0207422_1001556_pt1 | contig 43016 bp, 36 predicted proteins | sample MarCyaLeptolynsp_FD_187757 | JGI IMG/M metagenome (GOLD analysis project Ga0207422, IMG submission 187757) | Marine cyanobacterial communities from Panama - species 1 Leptolyngbya sp. (SPAdes) | ecosystem: Environmental > Aquatic > Marine > Unclassified | place: Panama: Panama City | collected... | reverse complement strand
TTCTTGATAATACTCCTCTGAAACTTTCAATGTGTCGGTCTGAGCGTGTAGGGCCAAAGCTCCCAATAGCCCGACAATGGACAGTAAATATCTAAACCTCATCATTGATAAATTCTTGTTATTTGTGCCCTCAAACGAATGACTGTACTAGGTTCAATCCTAATTGTTCTAAAACCATTGACACCTCCAATGTTGGTGGTATAACCCAAAAGGCCATAAGCCAAATGAGAGGGAATAAAAGCTTCAATTTCTCCACCCACACCTACTAACTCGGCAATATCATATATAGCCTCTAGAGGTCTTTGTCCAGGGAATTGCGTATATCTGATATCGAAAGTGGATGGGTAATAAGGGGGATTGATGCCATTGCTCAATTCCTCCAGTGGGTCTGTACTAAAATATAGTGTCCCATCTATATCGAAGACACTAAGGTCAAAATTGACCCAATCCAAGTCTTGTACCCGCGTATCATCTCCCTCAGAGAGCACCCTGAAAAAGAAACCCTTGGGATGTTCCTCCACTACTAAATTGTTTTCCAATACATAGTTCTGAATAACCGCTCTTTCCTCCGTTAATTGTCGATCAAAATCATAGATTTCCTCGGTCTCACAAGCACTCAGTAGAAGTACCATTAGGGTCAAAAGACACAACAGTTTCTTAGTCATTTTTGATACGCTTTCGTTTACTAAAATCAAACCCAATGAAGAGGTTTACTTCATAAACCACATCTTCATTAAAGTGCCTGAATTGAGGATCTTTACCAGGCAATTGTCCTCCAATTCCTAGTTGTAGTTCGGCCCAAAGAGAGCCAAACAAAGGCCTTTGTACTCCCCAACCCAACATGAAATAGGCAGGTCTTGCCATAAACCTTCGCTTGTCCGTGATGTTGGTCAGTCTCGCACCTCCAAATTCGGAAGCAGGTTCAGCAATTGTGTACTGTCTCTCTCGTGTAAAGGCTAAAACATCTTTTACTTTAAATGAGAGGTAAGGACTTGTAAAGTTATTGCCGCTAGCCTTCAAGGATAGCCTCTTCCGTTGCTGATAAAAGAATTTGAAGTAGATATCTGTGGTAAAAACATTGGTAAAGTAGGAACCATGATCCCAGGAAGCCCCGTAAAGGAATACCTGCCTGTTATTTCCAGTAAGAGCATCCCTGTAATCATACCCCTTGTTTCCTACACCATAGAGTCTAAGTACACCCTCAGCTCCAATCGCAAACTGTGGGCTGAAAATCTTTCGATCGTAACGTAGTGAAAGCCTCAAACCAGGGCTTTCCACTCTTGTATCTCCGGGTATGGTTAGAAATGTAGGAGTCAGTCCCGCTCTAAATATTTCTTTTCGTTCCCATCTGCTGGTATATTGGAATATCTGCTTTAAACGATACTCTACACGTTTGCCTTTTGCCTTGTCCATCAGGTTCGAAGACAGGATAACCTCCTCTTTCTTCCTAAGGGTGTCCTGCTGGGCAACACCACTACTCATAAGGACCATCAGAAGGATGGAAATACATATAATACTCCTCATATGATTATTCATTTCCCTGATTGAAAGCCATTATCGATACAGGATACAATAGGTTGGTAATACTGATATCTGCCTTGTTCAACCCATTTCTTTTTTGAAAATGGAATTCTTTCTTATCCTCATCTGACTTCACAAAACTAGACTCTGTATTGGGTAGATTGATGTAAGAAGAGTTGACCTTTACGTCATAGTTAAAGGCATCAATAGTACTAACAAACACATCCACTTTGCCATGCCTGGAGGCAACCTTGAGGGCCTTCAACATAGGTGACGGACTCAGCTTGATATCACCATAATTATTATCAATATCCGCTTGACCGGCAAACTCCTTAAATTCTATTTCGCTGCGCTTGGCATTGACCGTTAAAAAAGCATCGAAATTCTTACCCCTAAATTCGCTGTATTCACCTTTTGCGATAATCTCTCCGAAGAGTCGCTCAAAATCTACATCACAAAATTTCACATCAAAGTGCATGCTGTTAAAAAGATTGGCAGCCTTAACAGTACCGTACTGATTATTCACAACAACCTTAGTATTGATAGGGACAAAAACCCGGTAGACCACACTCAGACTACTTTTGATTCGTGATCGTGTTCGTTCAGAAAAGAAGGAGTTTTCAATAATGTAGCGTTCGTCTCTTTTGGATATTTTGTATTGAATGTATTCTAACTCTTCCTTGGCCACTTCTAGTTTAGCGTGTTTTGCCACCAGATCCATCTCGACCTTTATGTAGCTTTCATCCCAACCCATTACTTGTACCTCTGCTTTTTTTCCTTGAATAAGAATTCCAGAGTCCAGTGGGTCTTCCAGCTTTTGAGAAATAGTCTTTGTAACTACTTTGACCATTTTCTGTGCTTTCACCTGATGCGATGATAAACCGTAGCATCCAATAAAAATCACTATCGCTAATAAATTCCTAACGCTCATCTCAACCTCTTATTAATGCCATAATCTCTCTCTTTACCTGAGCATTCTCACGTTCCAGACGGCTTTTGGCCTTCATCAAATACTCATCATAACCTGTATTATTGATCAGTTCTACCATTTGAACTGCCTCTGACCTTAGCACTTTCAGCTGATCTAACAATTGAATCAAACTTTCATCTTCACAGATTTCTTTGACTTCGGCACACTCAGCGGCAATGAAATCATCAAAGGCCATATCTTCTAAGAGGTCTTCCGCAGAAAAATCCTCGCTTACACTGATCTCTTCTGAAAATTGAATATCCGAACCCTCCTTGTCCTGTAGATTCCAAATGACAAAAGCAGAAACCATCACAGTCAAAACCACAGCCGCTATGAGCCTAAAGTCCCCCTGTCCTTTTTTCGGTCGATGCTCTTCATCCAACACTGACAAAACCTCATCCCAGGTTTCATCCTTAGGGGAAAAATTTGGCAGATCATTTATTGCTTTTTGTAAGTGCTTATCCTCTTTTTGAAATTCCATATCCCCCTTGGTTAAGACTCCTTTTCAATAATTTTTTTGCATAATGTAGTTGGGACTTCACAGTGCCCACTTGAACATTGATCAATTCAGCTACCTCTTTTTGAGCGTAGCCCTCCACTTCTATCAGACAAAAGACAGCTCGACATTTATCAGGCAATGCCTCCATCATCTTAGCTAGCAATTCACCGGTGAGTGTATCGTCAAAATGAACAGCGTCTTCCAGATTCTCATCCACTTCCAAGTGCAGGTGCAAACCTCTCAACTCTTTCAAAGCCGCACGTACCACTATGGTCTTTATCCAGCCTGCCAGAGCACCCTTGCCTTTGTACGTAGGTAAATTCTGAAAGACCTTGACAAAAGCTTCTTGCAGTACATCATGGGCCAGATCCCTGTCACTTGTAATCCGGTAAGCAGTAGAAAACATAGCCACCTTGTATTGTTCATACAGAAAGCGTTGAGCCATCCGATCATTTCGGATGCACTTTTTAATCAAACGTTTCTCTTCGGATGGTGTCATGCTATACTACGCTCTAAGGGTAAGTGTATGATAGCAAGTAAAAGGTTGGAAACGAACAGGATTTTATTGAAAATCAGTGGAGTGCTGGCCTAATGCTTAAACCCGATAGAATCTTAGCCTCTTTCTGCATGAGCTCATCAAGTTTTGTATACACCAGGTCTTCTTCAAAATAATTAAGTGCCAACTTAACGTAGATATTGCCGTGCTTGGCCTCGGAGACCCAGAGCTCCTTGTAGAATTTTTTGAGGACAGGGTCCTCAATGTTATCAGCCACAAGTTTGAAACGCTCACATCCACGACATTCTATTACCGAACCGAGTAGCAAACGGATTAAAAAACGTGAATCCGAGGAACCTCCCTTGGCCTCTTCCATGAGTTGATGGATATAGATATCAGGCTCCATTTTAGAAGGAAGTGGCACATTCTTCTGTTTCATCACATCATATACCTGCTGAAAATGCTCCAGTTCCTCCAGTGCAGTATCAATAAGATCAGGAATGATGAAATCACGATCAGGATACTTCGCAATCAAACTCATAGCCATAGCTGATGCCTTTCGTTCACAATCGGCATGGTCTTGCAAAAAGGATGGAAAGTCATTCATTACCGCATCTATCCACTCTTGTGAAGATGCACTCAATACTTCAACAGAATACTTCATTCAATTCAATCATTGCCAACAGGAATTCAACAGAATACCCAGGCAATAAAAGTAATCGAAATCAGAATATTTCTAATACGTCTATTCGGATTCTGAGTATTTCATTTCTCTCAAGCCCAAATGCCGGAGTATTCCGGTAGGCCAGCGTTGAAGGCACAAAGAAGGTGCCTTCAGCACCAACATTTAAAAGTGAAGTCCCTATCTCATAACCTTCAATGACGGTACCGGCACCAAGCAGGTATTTGAATGGTTCATAACTTTTAGCTGGTGTATAAATTCCATTGGCGCGAGCGAGGTCTTCATTTGTAGTGTCTATTAGTCTCCCCGACAATGTATAAATGTCATAATGAGTAGACACCGAATCGCCATCGATTGGAAAGTCACCATCACCAGTATTATCAATGGAGTACCTTACCCCTGTAGGGTGGATTAGAACGGCCTGCCCATTCTCAGCGAGGTGAGCATCTATCAAACCTAAGTCGATTTGTAATTGCGCCACAGGATCATAGGGCTCTTCATCTGAGTTATTACAAGAGTAGGCTAATACTATAACAGCAAGGAATAATATCTTTTTCATTGAGTTTTGTTTTGATGCTGTGATCAAGTAAACTAATCTCGTTTGCTAATGTTGAAACACGAAGTTAAACTTTGCTAATCGGTCTGTTAAAAAATCAAAATTGATGCAAGAGCATATTTAAGAATGAATCAACTGAACAAGCAACATATTGAAAAATACTTCAAAAGATTTGCTTCTCGAAAGTCTTTAATCAATCAAGCCATTGACAGGGCTTGCAAAATCATCATTGTAATTCCCTGCCATAATGAACCCGATCTGATCGGCACATTGAATTCTTTAATAGATTGTGATGCTCCTGATGCTCCAGTAGAGGTAATCACTGTAGTGAACCATAGTGAAGACACAGATTCAGAAGTTAAGGCACAAAATTTCAGAACAATTGAGGACTTCAATGAATGGAACAGGTCATTAAAGCATCAAGACTTAAACTTTCATTTGATTGAAGCATTGGACATGCCGAAAAAGCATGCTGGCGTGGGCCTGGCTAGAAAGATTGGCATGGATGAAGCATTGAGACGGTTCAATTCAATTAAGATCAACGGCTCCATTGTCTGTCTAGATGCCGACTGCTGGGTCTCCGAAAACTATCTGACAGAAATAGAGGAGAAATTCGGGCAATCTAATGCTGGTCTAGGAGAAGTATCTTTCGAACATCCGTACGGACTTGAAAACAATGAAAAACTCAGAAAAGGAATTATCAATTATGAGCTTTTCCTCCATTATTATATCGAAGGGCTTAAGTTTTCTGGCTTTCCGTACGCCATCCAAACCATCGGTTCTTGTATGCTTGTGAAAGCATCAACCTATGCCAAACATGGAGGGATGAACAAGCGAAAAGCTGGTGAAGACTTTTACTTTCTACACAAAATCATACCTCATGAAACATTCATTGAAGTAAAGAATGCGAGAGTTTATCCATCATGTCGTACCTCAGATAGGGTGCCCTTTGGTACTGGCAAAGCTCAGCAGGATTGGTTGGACCAGGCCTCAGCAGAATACACCACCTACAATCCAAGAATATTCGAAGAACTGAGAGCCTTACTCTCTGTAATTGATGATTTTTTTGAAAAGACAAGCCAGGAAGTGATCAATTTCCTTCCAGAAATCCCCAGGAGTTTTATTCAAAGTCATGACTATGATCAGAAGATAGTCCTTATCAAATCAAACTGTAAACACCCCGAGCAGTTTCGGAAGCAATTCTTTATTTGGTTCGATGGTTTTCTATGCATGAAGTTCGTCCACTTTGTACGTGACAATTATTTCAAGAACATTCCCATTAGGCAGGCCATAAGGTCATTGGCCTGTGACAGCCAAAAAGACATCAAGCGATTGCTAAGCGCCCTTAATCCATGAGTTTCTTCAAGTCAATTACATAAAGTTCATCTTTCATCTCTGTATGAAACAGAATCACTCTATTGTCAGGAGTAATGGTAAACTGAGTCATCCATTCCTCCACTTGTAATTCAATCACTGGCTTACCTTCCCAGTCGAAAACCTTAATCACTTCATCAACTAGCTGATTACTCACCCATTCCCTGCTTCCGGGAGACTTAGGTACAAGTTCTCGCTCACCGTACTTTGTCAAGATAAAAGATTCATTTACTTCTATTCTATTGAAATACTTATAGAGTTCGAATGACTCAACGCTACGACCACCTGGGGCTGCCTTTATAGGCTTTTGTTCGTTTTTTGGAAGCACAAAAATATCTTGAGATGACTCATCTTCGGTGTCTATAATTCTCAGAAGTGGAAAATTACTAAACACCATGGCCAGTTTCTTCCTATCGGGCCTAAGTCTTGACTGACTTTGGTATAGATGATGATAAGCAGCTTCAGGGATTTCGGGTTCGAAATCAGGGTATTCGCCATAATCAGCAACTTCGCCCGAGTTTAAGTTGAAAGACGAAAAGAGAGTATTGGAAAACATCTTCTTACCAACAACGATCGAGTCATTAAGAAAAAAGGCATAATTGAGCGGTGATAACTCTCCAGGAATTCTACCCTCCCTTTGTGAAATTGATTTGAACTCACCATCCTCTAGTTTGACATTATAGCTTCCTATATGCTTACGGTCGGTAATGGTTATATTGTCAACATCCCTTGCAAACCCTGACCTATTAACTCTATCAAATTCACCCGGCCCCCCACCATTTCTACCAAAACCTCCTAAATACCTACCTGTTTTATGGTTAAATACCCTTACCAAAGGATCTGACTTATCCGTCAGTGAGAACAAGAAGTCATCGTTGGAAGCAAGCATATATGACACCAAAAGAGGGTGATCAATCTTCATCGTATCCAAATAATCTATGGCCTTAAAGACTTTTCCAAGCCCATTCTTTTTGTCTAAGGACTGGGCATCTTCCCTTGGAGAGCAAGCGAAAATTAAAAGGAGAATTAGACTAACCGATAAATAGTTGATGTATTTCATAAGCTGCAAGGTTGGTCTATGGATTAAGGCAAGAATGAAAACTCAATTACCAATTGAATCATACCCACATAAGCTAGGTACAAATCGATTAGCATAAAAAACATCCGACTTCAGTTGGAGAAATATTGAAGTCAATTGACTGAACCCTGTCTCGATGGCTTTTAACCTACCAACCTTGGCTTTTTTCTCGAAAGAAAAACGGGCAGACAAACAAAGACGGCAATTATTGAGAAAATCAAGCCTCCGATTGTGCCAATTGCCAGTGAAAACCAGAAGACTTCGTTTTCACCCTCCAACAAGAACGGGATCAAACCAAAGCAGGTAGATAGGATCGTCAACAAAATGGGTTGTGCTTTGCCAACAACAGCCTTTAGTATGGCCCTGTTCTCATTCTTAAGTCTTGAATTATTAAAATCGTTGACTATGAAAATTGAGGCATTTACAACCAATCCTCCCAATAATATAAATGCGGCATAACCGCCATTGTCCATTGGGAAATCAAATAGGCTGAAAATTAAAAATAGTCCTATGAAGGATATTGGAATAGTAACAATAATGTGGAAAGGCTGTTTCAGGTTTTCAAAAAGTATGGAGCATATAAAGAATATCCCGATGATCAATACCAGCAGTAGGCCATATTGTCTTTTCTCTCTTTCGAAAGAGAAGTAGCGATCAGAGGTCTCCACCATATAGCCTACAGGGATTTCAGCATTCATCTCTTTGATTTTTTCATCTCTATGGCGCTGTGCAAATTTTAGCGATCCATTGTAGTCATAAGTCAGCGCTCTTAAGTACTGGCGATCCTCTTTGTGTATTTCATTAGCCGTTCGCTCAAAAGAGAGCGAAGCGTAATCTTTAATTTTAATAAACCTCCCAGTATCCAACGGTAGGGACTGTTCTGTCAAGTCATACTTGGAAAAGCCTTCCGCATTGCTCGCCTTAATATAAACAGGTAGTCGTTCACCCTTATAATTAGCCGATGCCGAAGCACTTCCCGGCTTTGGCTCAGTTAGGTCAGCTAGCATACTTAGGATGTCACCCCTATTAATGCCCGCTGTTGCTAGTCTGTCAATATCGAAATCAAGTACATATTCACTGGTGTTTTGACTACGCCAGCTGACCTGCGCATTGGTATTGACTTCATTCACTCTTATATGCTCTTCCAGCTTCTCAGCCATTATCTCCGCCTGCCTTTCAAGTTCGTCAAAATTGTAGCCTTTCATTTTTACGCGCATACTGGGAGTATCACCCCGTTCCCCTCCTGCACTAAATCCCTGACCTACACCTGTAATAGACCAAGCAACGCCAGTCAAATCAATGGACCTGGCCTGGAGTCTTCCTTTCAATTGATAAGGCAATGCTGAGTTTTCGTAGTCATCAGTAAAAGTGATTTGAGTACTAGCAAAGCCTCGAGAAACATTGGTAATGAATTTATCGACTCCTTCGATACCAATCAGATATTCCTCTACTTTAGAAATAACAAAATTAGCATCATCTAAAGTGGTGCCGAAAGGCAACCTGGCACTTACATTCAGTCTGGTCTGCTGAGGAGATCCATATCTAAAACCAGCATATACTTCGTTGACAAACTTACGCAGGGCACCTCCCAGTACTTTATCCGTGATAGGTCGAATATCATCCTGATACTTATCGCTGCCAATCGTATTGTTGTACCATTCCTGGCCTTCCCATTGAACCGGAAGCTTAAACACGGGGAGTCCGAAACCTAGAATAACGATGAAAACGAACGCTTTGCGATATTTCACCACAAAGCCAATCGACTTAGTATATCCTCGAAACCACGTCACCTTTCTCCGCAGCTTCTGGTATCCTTGAGTACGATTTCGTGATAGCTGCTCCTTAAAAAGGAGTGTATATAGTGAAGGAGTAAAAAACAAAGCAATGAGTAAAGAGACACCCAAATTGATCGCCACTACTATTGAAAAATCTGTAAGGTCTCTTCTTTCATCTTCAGGCAACAGTAGCACCAGGAGCAGGGCCATAATAGTGGTCAGTGAGGCAGCCAAAAGGGCCAGAAATATCTTAGCGTTCTTTTTTCTGTGCATATGGTCTAACATCACAATGGCATTGTCCACAATCAAACCAAAGGAAATAGTAACCCCTGCAATAGAATACATATGGAGCTCTACTTTGAGAGCGTAAACGATGATTATCGTCAAGCAGAGGTTCACAATGATACCCAGAAAAAGGGTGAATAGGTACTTAGGATTTCGGTTGATAAGAAAGATGAAAACAACCAGAATAAGAACAGAAAGGCCAGTTCTGATATAGATTTTATCCATCTCCTTTGCCAAAAACTCTGTATCATCGTTTTCTAAAATAATCTCAACGCCATCGGGTAAAAGATTTTCAAGCTGGGCAATGGTTTCTTTAACTTCAGATGCTAACACCACCTTGTTAACCTCATCTCTAGCATAAACACTCAGGTAAACCGCATTTCTTCCATTTATACGCTTATAAGAAGTCGGTTTTTGCTCTTCCAAATAGAGCTTAGCCACATCTTTCAGTGCTATAGGCTTACCATCTATTATTGCAATATCGATGTCCTCCAGAACTGAGATATCAGGGATCTGACCAGAAGTTTTTAGGAAAAACTGCTGCCCATTTGATAGCTCAGCCATACCCGCATAGACCGCATTATTCATTGAATTTAGCGCAGCGGCAATCTGTGCTTTCGTAAGATTATAGCGAACCAAAGTGGGTACGTCAAAGTCTACCGTGATCTGTAGTGCATTCCCCCCGCTTACATCTACCTGCTTAATATCCCTCAATTGTGACAGTGGCTTCTTTACAAACTCCTCCACATCTTGTTGCAATTTGTAAGAAGCGTATGGACCGTTGATAGAATAAGAGAGTATAGCTCTTTCCGTCTCGTTCTGGTTCTCACCACCTCGTTGTTCAATGCGAGGATAAGACATGTTCTCAGGAAGCTTCTTATAAATGTTCCTAATAATGGTACTGACTTCAAATTTCCTGAAGTCAACATCCACACCCTTGTCGAAAGATATTTCTATGGAGCCTCCATTATACCTTGATACACTTGTGACTTTGTTGGTCCCTTCAAGCTGCGAAAGCGCATTCTCTAGAGGTGATGTAGCAAGCCTTTCAACTATGTCTGGTGATGAATTAGGAAGGTTGTATGTAATAGTAATAGCAGGCTTGATGTAGGTTGGCGTAAAATTGATGCTCAACCGTGGTATTAAGGCCACTCCAATGATGGCTAAAACCAAAAAAGTGATGACTACTCTGAAAGGCCGATTAATAAATGGCATTGGGTAATTTTACGGAAAAATTGGTTTTTATTTCATTGGTTTAGCACTATTTTTAACCAATATGTTTAAAAAACTACTCTTGGGTCTTCTTGTTATTCTGGTCTGTGCGTGCAAGTCACAAAAAACAGAATATGAGGAACCTGATGTTGAATCATTGAGGAAAGATATTCAACCAACATCAGTGGCCATTGCTACCGCTACCTATCGACCATTCGAATTTTTAATTAATTCTTCGGGTACTATCAGCTCTGAAAATGAACTAAAAATTTCCTTTCAGAGCTCTGGCTATTTAGAAAGCCTCAGCATAAAAAATGGAGATAGAGTCAATGTAGGGGAAGTAGTTGGTAAACTTGAAAACACACAACAAGCATTCGCCAGACAAAAGGCACAAGTGGCTTATGAAAAGGCCTATATCACTTTCAGAGATGACTCTCTCGGCCGACTGAGTAATATGAACGAAGCCGTAATGAATACGATGACTTTGAAAGCAGGTTTGCGAGATGCAGAAATCAACTTACGCGAGGCACAAATTAACCTTGACAATACCATCATCAAATCTCCCATAACAGGAGTCATTGCGGAAATGAAAGAAAAACAAGGTGAGGCTGTAAGTGCCGGAAACGAGTTATGCGTAGTCTATGATGATAGCAACCTTGAATTAACTGCCAAAATCCTTGAATCTGATTACAAGCATCTAAAAATGGGTTTGGTAGCCGACATTTATCCTTTAGCCTTCAAGGATCAATCATTTGAGGCCTACCTCAAAGAGGTCAACCCAAAGGTTGATGAAAATGGCATGATAGAACTTAAACTCAAGCTTAAGGAGACACTCGGATTATTGCCAGGTATGAATGCAAATGCCATCATTCGCGTTCCACAAGCCAATAATATTATCGTACCGAGAGAAGCATTAGTTATCAAAAGTGGAAGGCAGGTGGTTTTTACCTATGAAAATGGCTTGGCCAAATGGAAATATGTTGAAGTTGGATTGGATAATGGCGTTGATATTGAAATCCTCAGCGGTCTTAATGACGGTGACCAAGTGATTGTTTCTGAAAACCTTCAATTGGCGCATGACGCTCAAGTTTCCATAGCCACTGAAATTGGCAATAACAATTAGGCCAAATGGTAAGATTCCTGATTCAAAGGCCCATCGCTGTCTTTCTATCCTTTATCGGTATACTATTTTTTAGTGTACTGGCCATCAGAGATCTGCCTGTTTCATTGTTACCAAGCATAGAAGTCCCTTCAGTTGTCATCAAAGTAGATTACCCCAATAATCCGGCACAAATCATTGAAAACAGTATTCTAAAGTCAATTAGGAGTGAATTAAATTCGCTTAACAATCTAAGATCTATAGAAAGCACTGCTAGCAGTGAAACGGGACTAATCAAGCTTCGATTCGATTATGGCACTCGCATGGATTTGGCTTACATAGAAATCAATGAAAAAGTCGACCGCCTTCAGGAATCTTTACCACGTGACATGGATCGACCAAGGATTATCCGAATTAACACCTCTGATATTCCTATTATAAGAGTACAGGTTTTACCAAAAAACAATACGAATCTTGTCGCCTTATCAGAGCTCTCAGAACGAGTCCTAAAAAAGCGCCTAGAACAAGTTGAAGGAGTATCCATTGTCGATATCAATGGCTATCGAGAACAATTCATTTCAATTGAGCCCAATAGTGCTCAGCTAGCCGCCCTCAACATCCCAGAATCTCAGATTGAAGCCGTGCTCAACAGCGCCAACCGTGAACTGGGGCAGTTATCCATCAAAGATGGACAGTATAGATACTTTGTGCGCATGGCCAATCGGCTTGATGATATTGAAGAAATTAGAAAGCTACCCTTGTCCACGCCCAATGGAGAAGTAATAAGTCTTGAGCAATTGGCTGATGTCAAGTTTGAGACTGAGAAAGTTTTGAGCTACCATCTTTTTGGCCAACAAGAAGGCCTTGTAATTACAGTACATAAACAAGGCAGTGCCAAGATGACCGAACTTGTACCCCTGGTATATAAGGCGATCGAAACTTTCAAAACGGACTATTCAGAAGTCGATTTTGAACTGACCCAAGACCAATCTACTCTGTTAAATGCCGGCATTGACAACCTGACTACAAGCCTGCTGTACGGAGGCATTTTCGCTTTTGCAGTGCTCTTCCTATTTATGGGTAATTTCAAAATGCCAATCATCATGGGAATCACCTTACCCGTTTCGCTCGTGATTAGTTTTTTACTTTTTAGAGCCGTAGGATTAACAATTAATATTATATCGCTCAGTGGACTTGCGCTTGGTTTAGGAATGCTTATTGACAATGCCATTATCGTCATTGACAATATCACTCGAAAACGGAAGGAGGGATTTAACATCATAGAGGCATGCATTAACGGTGTCAACGAAGTCATGGCTCCCCTGATCAGCTCTGTATTGACCACGTTAGCCGTTTTTGTACCACTCGTTTTTCTCAATGGTCTTTCTGGGGCACTATTTTACGACCAGGCAGTATCTGTGGCAATTATACTTGGCACTTCTCTAATGGTGGCCTTTATACTATTGCCATTACTTTACCGCATATTCTTCGAGAGGTCAAAAAAACAAGTCAAAGAAGACAGTATGTTCTTCCGGTTGATACTCAGAGTTTACAAAGGACTATACAATTTTATCTGGAAGTTCAAAGCAATCAGTTTTGTACTCTTATTAAGTCTAATACCCCTGACCTACTTCATTCTTATCGGGTTTGAGAAGACAGGACTACCTGATATTGAAAAAACAGAAACACTTCTTACCATTAATTGGAATGAGCCCATTGATGCAGAAGAGAATAAAACAAGAATCAGCACGGTCATCAATGACCTGGAGGTAGAATCCATCACTGAATCCGACATTGGCATTAGTCAATTTCTATTGGCAGTGGAAGATAGCAGAGTCGAAAATGCTCAGGTTTACCTTAAGTTCAACTCTAGGGATGAAAAAGTAAATGCTGAACAATGGATTACCAATTACTTCCAAGAAAGGCATCCAAATGCTGCACTACAAATAGAAGATGCTCCCAATGCCTTTGATCAAATATTTAAATCCAAAGGAAAGTACTTTGTTGCCAAATGGAAGAACCTAGGACAGGGTGAATTAATGAATCAGTCGGACCAAGAAGCAATGAAGCAAGATGTTGAAAAGATCACGAGTGTCCCTGCTGCTCAAGGCAATGGCTTTCTTTTTGAGGAATCGCTTGAAGCAACCATTGACAATGAATCACTCGCCTTCTATGGCATTCCAGAAGGTGATTTCAAAAGTGCCCTATCTAATGCCTTAGACGGTTTTCTGGTGACGGAGATCAGACGTTTTGGAGAAGTAATTCCTATCAAAATTCAAAGATCAAAGGGTGACCTTCAACAACAATTGAAAAATGTCTATTTAACAGGAAGAGAAAGACAGCAATATCCCTTATCTCAATTTATTAAACTTGACTTTATTAAAGTAGAAAAGAACATCACCGCTGATAGAACAGGGCCTTATCAATCCTTCGAGTGGGAATCATTGTCTGATGAAGAAATCCTTGACCTCACGAACGAACTGCCAAAGGTAGCAGCCAAATACGGGTTGGTCGTTGACTTTGGTGGCACTTACTTTGAGGATCAGGAAAACCTGAGGCAGCTCATCTTTATTCTGATCATCTCTGTAGCGCTACTCTACTTTATTTTGGCAGCACAGTTCGAATCATTAGTTCAGCCACTTATTGTCATCTTCACCCTACCGCTCGGAATACTTGGGGCATTACTTGTGCTTCAATTTGCTGGGGCTACACTCAATGTAATGTCAGCTATTGGTATCATCGTAATGTTAGGTATTATGGTGAATGACGCAATTCTCAAAATAGACACTATCAATCGCCTAAGGTTGGTTCCCGACCAAAATGGTTCTTCTAAAGAAATTCTAGCAACGGCTATTGCAAAAACAGGTCAGATCAGGCTCAAACCCATCTTAATGACTTCGATCACGACCATTCTGGCTTTGCTCCCTGTTGTTTTCTCTTCCGGTATTGGTGCTGACTTGCAAAGACCTTTGGTATTTTCCGTAATTGGCGGATTGACAATTGGAACTTTTACGGCCCTATACTTCGTGCCGCTAGCTTATTGGTTTGTGAGTAGAAAGAAGAACTAAATCAATTATAATAACATAAGAGTCTATAATCCATTTACTCGTACCGGTAGGTGTAGTGTAGAAACACGAAAACTGACAAATGACATCCTGTCACCCTTTGTCCCTTGGTATGGCATTTGATATTGTGGCCAAAGATTAAAACAATGACAAAATAGCTATGCAAGAAAAAGGTACTATCTCGATTCACACCGAGAACATTTTTCCCATCATTAAGAAGTTCCTCTATTCAGATCATGAAATCTTTCTGAGAGAGCTTGTTTCCAATGCAGTAGATGCTACCCAAAAAATCAAGAGGCTCGCATCGTTAGGAGAATATACCGGAGAAGTAGGCGAAACAAGAGTTGAAGTAGCTGTCGATAAGAAAAAGAAGACCATCACCATTAGCGATAATGGTATTGGTATGACGGCCGAAGAGATTAAGAAATATATCAACCAAATTGCGTTCTCTGGAGCAACAGAATTCGTTGAAAAATTTAAAGATGCCGGAGATGCCAAAGAGATCATCGGTAAGTTCGGTCTAGGTTTCTATTCTGCCTTTATGGTAGCTGGTAAGGTTGAAATAGACAGTTTGTCATATCAGAAAGATGCCGAGCCGGCAAAATGGATCTGTGATGGCAGTACTGAGTTTGAAATCACTGCAGGCAAAAGAAAAACCCGCGGCACAACAATCACACTGCATGTAAATGATGACTCTGAGGAGTTTTTGGAAGACATGCGTATCCAAAACATCTTAGACAAATACGCCAAGTTCTTACCGATTGATGTAAAGTTTGGTGAGAAGGATGAGTCTGTTGAAGATGGCGAGGATGAAGAAGGCAAGAAAAAATATAAGACGGTTAAGGTTGATAACATCATCAACAATACCACTCCTATTTGGACAAAGTCTCCGTCAGAGCTGTCTGATGACGACTATATAAATTTCTACAAGGAGCTTTACCCATTCCAAGAAGATCCGTTGTTCTGGATTCATCTCAACGTAGACTATCCATTTGAACTAACTGGAATACTTTACTTCCCAAAGATCAAGAACGACTTTGAGGTACAGAAGAACAAGATTCAACTCTACTCTCGTCAGGTGTTTATCACAGATGAAGTAAAAGATGTTGTACCTGAATTCTTAATGCTATTACACGGTATCATCGACTCACCGGACATTCCGCTGAACGTTTCTAGAAGTTACCTACAGTCTGATGGCAATGTGAAGAAAATCAATGCCTATATCACTAAGAAAGTCGCTGATAAACTGGGTGAACTCTTCAAAAAAGAACGTGAATCTTATGAAAGCAAATGGGATGACATTGGCCTATTTGTAAAGTACGGTATGCTCTCAGAAGAGAAATTCTATGACAAAGCGAAAGACTTCGGCTTGGTGAAAAATACCGAAGGCAAGTACTTCACTATCGATGAGTATCAAAAGCACATTGAGACCAATCAGACCGATAAGGACGAAAACAAAGTTTGGTTGTACTCATCGCACCCGGCCAAACAAGATAGTTTTATCACTGCCGCCACAGACAAGGCATATGATGTTTTGGTCTTCGATACTCCGATTGATAGTCACTTTATCAATCACATGGAGACCAAACTTGAAAAAACTCAAATCAAGCGAGTAGATGCAGATAACGTAGATAAGCTGATCGACAAAGACGAGAAGCGAGAGCTAGTCATCTCTGAAGAGGAAAAAGAAGGACTTAAAGGAGTTTTTGAAAAGGCCATTGACAACGGAACTTACAAGGTTTCCATTGAGCCATTGTCTCCTTCAGACGCACCTGTCACCGTGACAATGCCAGAATTCATGAGAAGAATGAAAGAGATGCAAGCTACTGGTGGTGGCGGTGGATTCAACATGTTTGGATCAATGCCTGACACCTATGATGTGTCGGTAAATGGTAACCATCCACTAGCTGATAAAATCATTAGCGCTAAGACAGACAAAACAAAAGAGAAAGTAGCCAAACAAGCATTTGACTTAGCTTTACTTTCTCAAGGTTTGCTAGAAGGCAAAGACCTGACTGAGTTCATAAAAAGGAGTACAGACATCTTGAGTAAGTAATTCTTAGATCTCAATAAACTAAATACCACATTCTACCATGGATGTGGTATTTTTTTTGCTTCAAAACTAAATAGATCAGAAACAGTTTATATCTCAAAACAATCACCTTCATGAAGTACCTAATTGGCATATGCCTCCTTCTATTATGCACTAATGCTCTGGCTCAAGAAAAGACCTTAGTCACCATTCGCCAAGAGGGCTTTGGAAATAAACATGGCTTAAAACTAATTTTTGGAAATCAACTCATAGAGTCCAACCTAAAAGGCGAACTTCTTTACAGCAAGGAAATAGAGATCACCGAGCCCATCTATGGGATGATCCTCAACAAACAAAACAGGTATTCTGGTTTTTGGCTTGAACCTGGAAAAGGAGAAGTAATCATTAAGAAAAAAGGTTTCCCACAAAACACTGTTGTGAAAGGTTCAAAAAGTCATCAGGTATATCAAAGTCTGAAGTTTGCTAAAGACAATGATGCTTTTATACAGGCCTTTATAAATCATAAAGACAATAGTATTGCGATTGGTGTATTGAATACAACCTTCAAGTTTCAAGGTTTTAGCAAGGAGGAATTACAAAGCATGTATGATGCAGTCAGCCTTGACAAAAAAGAAGGATTGTCTTATGTAAGGGCCCACCTCAATACTTTTGGCCTTGATAAAGTGAAGGTAGGCGCTCAAGTGCTAGACTTTGAGGGAAGGGATCAAAACGGTAATACTTTTAAAACACAAGACTTCAGAGGAAAGTACCTCTTACTCGACTTTGCTTCAACCGGCTGTGGTCCCTGTTGGACAGGTTACCCTGGCATGGTCGAGGAAACCAAAAAGTATGAAAACTTGCAGGTACTCACTTATAACGAGGACGAAGAAATAGATGCATGGAACCAAATAGCTACAAGGAGGAATATCAAATTACCATGGCCGGTACTTTGGAATGGTGAGGATAAACTTGAAGTTTTTGAACGCTACAATGTAGAGGGATGGCCCCTTCATTTTCTGATTTCTCCTGATGGAAAAGTGATCGACTCTTGGTATGGTTCAGGGCCAAATCAACTCGCCAGGACATTAGAGAAACACATAAAATAGACGCCCGCCAGCGAACAAAACCGTTCTTAAAAGGACAGTTCTGAATTCCTCAGCAAGTCAAAACCTTAAAAATTGAGCCGGATTCCATGATTCTTAACTGGCACCCTATTTGGCTTGGTAGCATTACAAATTCCTAAATTGATCTGCCATGCTTATTAATATGCTCACCATCGCCTGGAGAAATGCCATTCGTCACAAGCAGTTTACTTTACTCAATATTCTGGGTCTGTCCATTGGCATAACCGCATCACTAGTCATTGGACTCTATGTGATGAATGAGATGTCTTATGATAATTTTCATGAGAAGGGAAATCGAATTTATCGTATTCACCAGCCGATGGTTTGGGGAGACTGGGATGAAGAGTTTGCCTCTACTGGACCAAATTTAGCCGTTGCTTTAAGGTCAGATGTTCCGGAATTTGAAGAAGTAACACGATTACAGGCACCTGGCCGACATTTCGTGTCCTATGAAACAGATGACGATAACCCAGTGTCATTTAGGGAAAACAGCATCTTTATAGCAGAAGGTAATTTTTTCAAAATCTTTTCCTTTCCCCTTTTAAAAGGAAATCCTGATGAGGCGCTATTGAATCCATTAAGCGTGGTGATCACTGAAGAAATGGCACTGAAATATTTTGGCGATGAAGAGCCCATTGGTAAAACATTACAGATTGAAGAAGAAAGAGGAGAATCAAGGTCCTTCAAGGTCACAGGAGTTGCAGCCAACCTGCCCAGCAATACCCATATTCAATTTGACATGCTCACTTCAATGAGCAGTTATCCCAACATAAAAAGAAGAGAGTTTCAGTGGATGTGGACAACATTTGGCACTTATGGTTTGGTACAAACAGATACTGATATGTCGGCCCTAGAGGCAAAAATTCAAGCAATACCTCCCAAGTGGGCAGGTGTTCGTGCACTTGGAAAAACCTTCGATGATTTTGTAGACGGTAAAGAATGGACACTGTCACTGCAACCAATGGAGGACGCCTACATCCATGCGCCCACTTCAGGTATTAGGTTCGGCCCGTCTGGTAATTTTACATATGTCCAAATATTCGGGATAATAGGCTTGATGGTTTTAATTCTATCTAGTATTAATTTCATGAATTTATCCACTGCTCGCTCAGCGAATCGTGCTAAGGAAGTGGGTATCCGTAAGACATTGGGTTCACCAAAAATGGCACTCGTCAAACAGTTTATCCTTGAATCTGTGTTGTTTGTTCTAGTAAGCACCATCATAGCCTTAGTGGTAACAGAAATTTCATTGAGTTCCTTTAACACGCTTGCGAATACCAACCTTTCGCTTACCGATAAACTTACTGACCCAACATTCATCGCACTTTTAGGTGGGTTTTTGTTACTATTAGGAATAGCTGCCGGAAGCTATCCTTCTTTTTATCTGTCCTCTTTTAATCCCATTCAGGTGCTTAAAGGTAAAATAAGCACTGGTTTTAAAGGCAAATCCGTAAGGAACGGACTGGTAGTCTTTCAATTCACTATCACGATTGCTTTGATTATTTCCGCCATGTTTGTACAGAAGCAATTAGACTACGCCTCTAGAGCCAACCTAGGCTTTGACAATGAGAATATTGTGCAAATCCATAATATGCACTTGCTTAATGATGCCAATAAAGAGACTTTTCAGACCTTGTTGAAATCGAATCCAGCTTTTGAAGCTGTTGGACTTTCAGACGCTGTTCCGCCCAATGTATGGGGAACAGACTCATATAAGACCTCTGACAATATGGAAAGTGACGGTATAAATATCAGCCGGCTAAGGGCTACCGAGGAATATTTAGATATACTAAATCTGGAATTTTCAATTGGCCGTACTTTTGATAAAAATCGAGCAACAGATAAGTACAAAGTCATTCTCAATGAAGAATCGGTCAAAGATTTTGGATGGGGTACTCCCGAAAATTATGACAAGGATTCACCAATTGGGAAACAGCTTACCTGGGCATGGGCAAATGGCGATGAAGTGATCCTCTTTGAAGTAATTGGTGTGGTGAAAAATTTCAACTTCAACAGCGTCAAGTACGAAATAAATCCATTTATGATTATCCACGAAGAAAATGATAGGATGTGGGAAAGTGGGCGCGATTATATTTCTATCCGACTCAATAATGACTTCGTTGAAAAAGCATCAGACCTATCCGTTCTCTTAGACGATATTGAAAAGAAGTTGACGGAAGTAAACCCAGGAATTCCATTCGAATATTCTTTGATGGATCAGGATTTTGAAGGCTTTTTCAGGACGGAACAACAAATGGGTCAAGTGCTCAATGTTTTCACTGCAATGGCCTTATGCATTGCTTGCCTTGGACTTTTTGGATTGGCGGCTTTCTCGGCAGAGCAAAGAAAAAAAGAGCTAGGCGTGAGAAAGATACTCGGTGCCTCCGTGATCAAATTGATGTATGTTTTCACGGCTGAGTTCACTGTACTGGTAATCATTTCCTTACTGATCGCAAGTCCACTGGCCTATTGGTTCGTTGATAGTTGGTTGGCAGATTTCCCATATAAAACACCCATCAGTCCTGCAGTATTTATTGCAGCAGCTGTAGGCTCTATAATGGTAGCTTGGACCACTATAGGTTTTCAATCATTACGAGCAGCAAACCGAAATCCGGTTGAAGTTTTGAGGGATGAATAGCAAAACCTTTGACTTAGTAATTGAAGATTAATTGAATGTAGCCGACCGCCAACGGACACTAGCGTTCTTTTAAGAACATCACAGGACCTATCAATTATTCAAAAACTAACATTAACGTCCTTATTTGGCTATTTTCAGTTGGCATTCTATTTGAAATAGTCCAACCATAATTTTCTAAATTAATTTGACTATGCTTACTAACATGTTCACAATCGCCTGGAGAAATGCCATCCGCCACAAGCAATTTAGCTTGCTTAATATCCTTGGCCTGTCCATAGGTATCACGGCTTCTCTTCTCATTGGACTCTATGTAATGGACCAATTGTCCTATGACAACTTTCATGCGAAAGGAGACAGGATATACAGAGTGAATCAATCAATGATTTGGGGGGATTGGAACGAACCTTTTGCTTCTACTGGGCCAAATCTCGCTGTGGGGCTAAGGTCAGATATACCAGAATTTGAAGAGGTAACACGACTACATAGCCCCGGTCGACATGTGGTGAGTTATATACCAATCAACGGAACACCACTTTCTTTTGGTGAAAACAAGCTCTTCATTGCCGAAGGGAATTTCTTCGATATTTTCAGTTTTCCACTAGTCAAAGGAGATGCTGCTTCGGCCCTGAACACGCCATTGAGCATGGTCATTACAGAAGAAATGGCAAGTAAGTACTTTGGTACAGACGAGCCAATAGGCAAGACCCTCAAAGTTGAACAAGGCGGTGAGTCAAAGTCTTTCCGTGTAACCGCGGTTGCCAAAGACCTTCCCAACAACTCTCATATTGAATTCGATATGTTGACCTCCATGAATTCTTATCAGAATATTAAGAACAGAGAACACCAATGGATTTGGACAACTTTCGGAACCTATGGACTGGTAAAAGAAGGAACAGATATTCCCGCTTTAGAGGAAAAGTTACAGCAAATCCCGCCAAAATGGGCAGAGGTTGAAACCCAACGCGTATTTGGTAAAAGCTTTGATGAGTATGTACAAGGCAAACAATGGTCATTGTTCTTACAGCCTTTAAATAAGGTTTATATAAAATCGCCTTCTACCGGAAACCGATTCGGTCCCTGGGGCAATATAGTTTATGTGCAGGTCTTCTCTGCGGTGGGCCTACTCATATTGATTCTATCGAGTATCAACTTTATGAACCTCTCCACAGCGCGATCTGCAAACCGCGCGAAAGAGGTAGGTATCAGAAAAACACTTGGTTCCCCTAAAAAAGCACTGATCCGACAGTTTATTTTCGAGTCTGTTTTGTTTGCTCTGGTAAGTACAATCATTGCTCTAGTGGCAACAGAGGTATCTATTAGCTCATTTAACAACCTGGCTGATACCCAACTCTCTTTGTATGCAAAACTCACTGAGCCACTATTCTTAATCGTTCTGGCCTCATTTGTTATTTTATTGGGTTTTGCGGCTGGCAGTTACCCTGCTTTTTACCTCTCTTCTTTTAACCCTATAGAGGTTTTGAAAGGCAAGTTAAGTGCTGGATTTAAAGGGAAAGGCGTTAGAAATGCTTTGGTCATATTCCAATTCACTATTTCCATTGCGCTAATCATTAGTACCCTTTTTGTACAAAGGCAGTTGGACTATGCCTCTAATGCAAATCTGGGTTTTGATAAAGAAAACGTCCTTCAGATTCACAATGCAGAATTATTGACCAAGGACAATCAGGAAACATTTCAGAATCTACTTCTATCAAACACGGGCATCAAAGCAGTCGGTGTTTCAGACCTTGTCCCTCCCAACGTCTTCAATGAAGATAAGTACAAAGCTTATGGGCCAGACACAGATATTGTGACGCTCAACAGACTAAGAACCAATCAGGAATATATCGACCTGTTGGCCCTTGAGTTTCTAGCAGGACGAAACTTTGATAAAACCAGAGGTACTGACCAATACAAGGTTATTTTGAACGAAAAAGCTGTAGAACGTTTAGGCTGGTCCGAAGAAAACTCAAGCCTGATCGGAAAACATATCACATTTCCAAATAGTGATAAGGCACTTTTTGAGGTCATCGGAATTGTAAAAGATTTCAATTTTAACAGCGTCAAATTTCAAATCAGCCCTTTACTGATTATCCATGAAGACAATGACATCATGTGGAGCAGTGGATCGGATTTTATTTCGCTTCGCCTTAATGCTAAGCAGAGTGTTGATAATATCGATGCCTTACTGAGCGATGTTGAGTCCAAGCTGAAGGATATCAATCGTAATATACCTTTCGAATACTCTTTTATGGATCAGAATTTTGAGGCATACTTCCGTGGAGAACAACAAATGAGCCAGGTACTTAATGTCTTTACGATAATGGCACTAAGCATTGCCTGCCTCGGATTGTTTGGCCTGGCCGCCTTCTCTGCAGAGCAACGTAAAAAAGAATTAGGTGTTAGAAAAATTTTGGGAGCCTCTGTGTTCAAGCTTATGTACATTTTTACTGCTGAATTCACAGTATTGATATTTGTTTCATTGCTTATTGCAAGTCCTCTGGCCTATCTATTCGTTAATAATTGGCTAGGTAATTTTGCTTATAAAACACCCATAACTCCTGTGGTGTTTTTAGTTGCAGCGTTAGGATCCATACTCGTGGCATGGCTGACAATAGGTTTCCAGTCGATGAGAGCTGCCAACAGAAATCCGGTGGAAGTACTAAGGGATGAGTAAGCGTCTACTTGGAAGAAGTCATGGCAGCTTCTTCCTCCTCTCGGGTATACTTCCAGCGCTTGTGAGACCATAAGTAATCCGGAGGATTCCTTCGAATAGTAGTTTCTAATAAGGTCTTGTACTTCTCGATAATACCGGGAGATTCGCCTTTAGTATAGGGAGGAATGGCGACATTCTGAAAGGTCAATTCATACTTACCCAATCCCGTACGTACTGTATTCACATAAAAAACGGCATACTGAGCCATTGAGGCAATCCGTTCAGCTCCGATATAAAAGGCAGTCTCTTGATTTAAGAAGTCTGACCATAGTTTTTCAGTTCCTATGGAAGGCAATTGGTCTCCAATAATCCCGACAAGTCTGGGCTGTTTTCTTCTCTTTATGATTTCTCTGACAGCAGCATCTTTGGGCACTGCTATTCCACCATGACGGGTTCTTAACCGAAGCATTATCTTTTCAAAATTCTGATGCTTAACGGGTTTGTAGAGAAATTCCATTGGATAGCCCATTTGGGCACCTATAGAAAAGGCGGGCCACTCCCAATTCGCAGTATGGCCGGACATTAAAATCACCGGTACTCCTTTATCCAGATAGGCTAACACCTCCTCCATATTGGTTATGGGAACTCGCTTGACCCAATCTTCTTTTGTAAAACGGTAGGCTTTAATAGACTCTACAAACACCTGAGAGAATTGTCTATAAAAACGCTTAGCGGTTCTGCGCAACTCGGCTTCAGACTTTTCCGGAAATGCTCTTGAAAGATTCTCTTGAACAACAACTTTCCGATACCTGAGGACATGATAGCCTAGAAAAGCAGTTGCCTCAGCAAATGGATATAAAAACCAGAAAGGTAAACGTGAGAGAAGTTTGACCAGGTACATTATGTGAGTTTCTGCTAATTTATGCAGAGAACGATATAGGCAATGTTTTGATTCACAAAAAGACAAAAAAAAGGTGCCCACTCAAGGAGCACCTTCTTTATCTGGCCATTTTCAACTACGCATGGTAGAATCGCTCTGAAACGATTTTACCATCTTCCCACTTATCGACCACAGTTTGTTCTACTTTTACATGAACTCCGTCCTTCTGTACGTATTCCATAACTCCTTCATAAAAGCTTACATTTCCTTTTACAGCTGAGTTAAAAGCTTCGTACCTGATAAACTCTGCTACTCCTGAAAGCACTTCTTTTTCTTGTGCAATCACATTGGCCTTGCCCGTTTTTGGTGCTGAGTTTCCTTCGACCAGTGAAACGTCATCTGCCAAGTATTTTTCTTGTGCTTCAATAAATTGACCTTGACTTAAAAGTGATAGCAGGTCATTTAAACTTTCTTCGATATTCAATTGCTGTGACATGATTGTAATTGTTTAAAAATTTCAATGTTACAACATTGATTTATTTATAATAAGTTCACTTGACTAAAAAATATTTCTCATATCATCAAATACATCATTTAAATAGCCATTGAATAGCTTCTGCAAATTCCGATCTCCAGAATTTTTCGTTATGCTCCCCCTCTGGATTGATCTTAGAACTAATGTGATCACTAGGATGACCGCGGTCGAGAATCTTTTGTACCATTTCTTGCATAGGCAATACCATGCTCTCCCCTTCTTTTTCTCCCATCAAAAAACTCAGTCGAGTTTCTAAAGGTAAATCAACATTTTCAACCTGATCAAAAGGCCCTTGGCCCCACCAATAGGAAGGTGAGAAAATACCAGCTTTACTGAAAACTTCTGGGTACTTATAGATGGCATAGTGGGAGATCAAACCTCCGAGAGAACTTCCCATGACAGCCGTGTTCAATCGGTCAGTCTTCGTTCTATAATGTTTGTCAATGTAAGGCTTAACCACATCAACTATAAAGCTCATATATGCCTGACCTTGCGCTTCTCCATACTGCGGATGACCCCAGGCCGTCAGTTCATGTATTCTATTTTCTCCGCCATTGTCGATGCCAACAACTATGAGATTGAAGTTGGATTTAAGGCTTAGCGAATCGAGTATCTCATCAATTCCCCATTCCCCTGCAAAAGAAGTAGAGTCTTCGAATAGGTTTTGCCCATCGTGCATATAAAGTACCGCATAAGCATCATCGCTTTCGGCATAGCCAGGCGGAGTATAGACACGAATAGTTCTTGGTTTATCTTGTCCTGGTATTGCACCAATATCCTTGAGAATTGTCAACTTTCCTTTGCTCTCAACCGTTGATGTTTTTCTGGTGGATTGACAAGAAAACAATAGAACAAACGCTCCAAACAGAAATAGGCTTTTCATAAATCTCATTTAATCGGAAGTTATTCGTTTTAGCCTAACCATTGAAGTTTCTGGTCAAAAGATACGCCTCCTTTGCTACTAACACATGAAAGGCTTACGTCTCAGGAGTACTACTTGACAGGACAACCAGAAGATTCAACAACTCAGCTAAAACATCCTTCTCAAAGGCATTGGTAAGCGTCTATTAGACAAAACCAACAATTATGAAAAAACTCATCACACTCCTGTTTTTCGCTTTTCTGAGCACGACTGTTTTTGCTCAAGACCTTTCAAAACCTCAAAAAGGCAATGCAATTCGCTTAAAAGATTATACCATTACCTTGAAACAAGGTGAAGAAACCACTTTTGACATGTGGGTAGTCAAAGCTAGAAAATATAAACTGAACCTTGGTGCAGCGACTGCCAAGGGTAAAGAGGGAATTGATTTCTGGTTCAATAATAAATCATCAGACCCCATCACTTATGGTGTCAAGGTTAAGGTTGACGAAAGTACTCCAGTAGGCAACCATATGTTTATCCTCAAAGTAGATGGCAACGGCAGAAATGCTGTTAAGAGCACTACATTGATGGTCAAGGTGATATCGGCAGAAGAAGAAGAATAATTCATTTCATCATTTAAAAGTCTGGTAGTTTCGGCTATCAGGCTTTTTGTATATTCAGGCATGTCGAAAAAGACGATTTATTTATTAAGAATCGGAATAGGCCTTTTCGTCTTTCTCTTTTTTAAGTTTTCGACAGGACATTATTCCGATTGGCAACCTGTAACCTTTGTATCACTTACCTATACTGTGTTGGTGGTATTGATCGTGTTTGAAATCTTAGATTTCTCAGCAAAACACTTGATCAGGCATTACAAAACCCGCCTTACAGAACATAAAACACTTTTCAAATTTTACTGGGGTAACTGCTTTGTAACAGCACCAATAGTTATCGCTGCTTCTTACATTCACACCGAATTGCTTATACCTCAATTCCCATGTTGTGCTGATGACTGGGAACCAGGTTTAATCACAACTATTGCTCAAGGTCTTGTACTATCCTGGCTAATCATCATGGCCAAGACCTTTATGATTTATTTTGAGTACAGTAGAATTTCAGAGAGAGAAAAGAATCTGCTTCAGAAGGAGTTAGCACAATCCAAGTTTGAAAGTCTCAAGGATCAAATTAAGCCGCATTTTCTTTTCAATAGCTTCAGCGTATTGACCACCATCATAGAAGAAGACCCACAGCTTGCTGTAAAATTTGTAGCGAAGCTTTCTAAGATTTACCGTTATGTATTAGATACAAATGATCAGCTCGTGCCTCTCGATTCAGAGTTGGAGTACCTCGATCACTATATATTTCTTTTGAAGACGCGGCACAGCGAAAGTCTCATTGTCAAAACGAATCTGGACATGCTTGATTCAAGGTATCAAGTCCCCATTTTATCGATGCAAATGCTGATCGAAAATGCATTAAAACACAACTACTTCTCAAAGGAGAACCCCCTGATTATTGAAGTCTTCAACCAAGATGAAGACTATCTTGTTGTGCAGAATAACATCAACAAACGATCGGCCTTAGAAAAGCCAACAAAAATCGGTTTGGATAACATCAACAATCGCTACCAAATGTTAGCGGACAAGCAAATTGATGTCTCACAGAGAGGTGGGTATTTCACTGTAAAATTACCTTTGATCAAACCACAAGAGACAAGCCAATGAAGGTAGTAATCATAGAAGACGAAGCCCTTTCGGCCAAAAGATTGGCAAAGCTCCTTAATGAGATATTCCCGCAAATGGAGGTGCTTGCCATGCTGGAATCCGTTAATGCCTCCCTTGCCTGGTTTTATGAGAATGAGTATCCAGATCTTATTTTCCTCGATATTCAACTCAACGATGGTACGGGCTTTGAAATACTCAAAAGGCTTGACGGTTATCCGTACATCATCTTTACGACAGCTTACGAACAATATGCCCTTGACGCCTTTAAATTCAACAGCATTGACTACCTCCTAAAGCCCATTGACAGGGAGGAATTACTGACTGCGGTCAACAAATTAGAACAAATTCACAAAAACGAAGAGAGTAATTATCAGGACAGAATTGAGGCTTTGGGAAAACAATTGATGCCCTCGTTTAGGGAGCGTTTCCTAGTAAAGGTAGGCTTACAATTCAAGAGTATTCCTACAGAAGAGGTTTACTATTTCTCGTACAAAGAGGGCCTCAGCTACTTGCACACGCGGGACCAATGTTTGCCCATTGACTATACGCTTGAGCAACTGATTGAAGCGCTTGACCCTAAGGCATTTTTTAGGGTCAACCGGCAATACGTGGTGAGCCTCAAATCAGTGAAAGAGATTCACTCCTATTTTAACAGCAGACTTCTACTCACTTTAATACCAGCCTCAGAAGAGGATGTAATTGTTAGCAGAGAGCGCGTTTTGAACTTCAAGATCTGGGCTGGCCTGTAAACGCTCAAAAACCACGCTCCCATTTGCTGGCCTCTTGTTTTCTTCTCATTTCACCAGAATCGATCATTTCCTGTAACCTGGTGTTGCGCTCAGGTGCCTTGCTGGTCAAGTGCCAGTGCCCACAGATATCACATTCATAGACATTTTGAGGACCTTCGTGTGGTAAGAACCCCTTATAAATATGTTGATCTATCAGTGCTGTTTCGGCAAGGTCTTGGGTGTAATACTGATATTTGCGGGTAGGGCAAGACATATTTGTTACAATAGTATTGAGTAGCTGATATCAAGACAAGTTTGTAGCTCAATTATTCAATTGAATCACACATATTTGGAATACAATACTCCTCTATGTCATTTGAGTTAAGCGAACTCGCGAAAGTTACGGCCGATTATATCAACACTACGGACCGGCACATCTTCCTGACGGGAAAAGCTGGTACAGGTAAAACAACTTTTCTCAAATACATAGTGGCCAACTCACATAAAAAAACTGTGGTGGCTGCCCCTACGGGTATTGCAGCCATAAATGCTGAAGGGGTGACCCTTCACTCCCTCCTACAACTGCCCTTCGGTGCCTTTATCCCAGAAAGAATTCAACCACCGAATGTCAACGCCCAAATCACCACCCTATTCAATCTCTTTTCTAACCTTCGCTTTAATGCTTCTAAGCGAAACCTCATTAATGAGATAGAGCTGCTAATCATTGATGAAGTCAGTATGTTGCGTGCTGACCTGCTCGATTGCATTGATCATATGCTTCGTTTTCTTAGAAAAAGAAAGTATGAACCGTTCGGTGGACTTCAGATGCTTTTTATCGGTGACTTGTTACAGCTCCCTCCAGTGGTGAAAGACAGTGAATGGCAGGTGCTATCTAGCTATTATGGGAGTAGTTACTTTTTTGAAGCCCATGCTTTGAAAGACAATCCACCTATTAATGTAGAGCTGGAAAAGGTTTATCGGCAAAGCGATGAGGGATTTATTGCGATACTCAATCGGTTTAGAGAGAACCAACAGACTACCGAAGACATTGCAGCCCTCAATGAACATTACCGCCAGGACCACCAAAGCTTGTCGAGCCAAGGATATATTCACCTGACTACGCATAATAGAAAGGCGGACGAAATCAATACAACAAGGTTGGCCCAACTCACCACAAAGCCGCGAACCTATAGCGCAAAAATTCAGGGAGATTTTCCTGAAAACCTCTATGCAACAGCCGATCGTATGGAATTAAAAGAGGGAGCTCAAGTGATGTTTATCAAAAACGATCCGAGTGGCGAAGGACAGTTTTTCAATGGTAAGATTGGACATATCGCCAAATTAGAGACCGATGACATCCGTGTGACTTTTGAAGATGGCAATGAAGTACGGGTGCCTTTCTACACTTGGGAAAATAAAAGGTATACACTCAACAAAGAAACCAATGAGATAGACGAAAAGGTACTGGGCAGTTTTGAGCAATACCCTCTCAAATTAGCCTGGGCTGTCACCGTACATAAAAGTCAGGGTCTCACTTTCGAAAAGGCAATTTTGGACCTGACAGATGCCTTTGCTCAGGGTCAGGTTTACGTAGCACTATCTCGCTTGACCTCGCTGAATGGGCTAGTTCTATCTTCCAAAATCTCTGAGTCAAGCTTTGGTCTAAACGAGTCGATGAAGGCTTTTGCCCAGTCGAGAGCGTCAATTGATTCCCTCTCGGAAAATCTCTCGAATGATAGAAGACACTACTTACAAAAACTAGTGGCCACTACCTTCAATTTTGGCGGGATTATCTACCAGCTACAAGCTCATGAAAGAAGCTTTGACAAGCAGGAAAATCGATCTGCTAAACAGCAACACTTTCACTGGACCAAAGCGCTAATCGAAGAAGTACTACCGATTAAATCCGTTGGAGAAAGTTTTGCAAAGCAAGCTCAGGGAATTATCCATCGCGATACTGATTATTTAGAACAATTGGCAGAGCGAGTCGACAAAGCCACGGCATACTTTTCTCCCATTTTGCAAAAGGCGTCTAAAGACTTCAAAAATCACGATGTCAACCTGAAGGAGAAAACGAAGCTGAAAACCTACCGCAAGGAGATAAAGGAAATTGAGCAAGCCATCTTTGGCAAAGTACTGTCGCTGCAAAAGGTCAATCTCCTTGTAAAGTCAATGGCCGAAGATAAGGTTCTGACCAAAGAAGACCTTGAAGCGAATGACCTGCATAAGGCTCGGAAGATTGAACTCAAGGTGAAGAAAAAGGATAAAACACCAACAGCGGAAATCTCATTCACCTTATTCAAGGAAGGCAAGACAATTGAAGAGATTGCCGAAACCAGAAGCCTGGTTCCGAGCACAATTGAAAGTCACCTTTGCCAGTATGTGGAGACAGGAGATATTGATCCCTACGATATTATTGACAAGCAAAAGCTTGATAATATTCTCTCCTTAATTACTCCAGAAACCTCCGGCTCAGGAGAAATAAAAGCCCAATTGGGAGATGAATATTCCTGGGGAGAGGTGAAAATGGCTTTGGCCTTAAGAAGGCTAAAGGGCTGAGTTTGGTCAAACAAGGCATCTGACCCTTGAATCACTATCCATTCCTTAGAGCCTATCTTAACTGATAAGGAGTAACACATAGAACTAACTAATCTGTGAAAGACTCAGGCAAGTTAAAAGGTGTTTCAAATCCTTTGTATCTCGTTCTACTTTTTGAATCTAACTAATTAATAATATTTCTTTTTCAACACATGTTACAAATTCTATTTTCCAAACATTTTGAAGTATTGCTGATTATATAATTATTCTACAACTATCTAAACCAATTGTTATGAAGAAAATCCAATCATTAAAAACACTATTAGCCATCATGATACTCGCAGTCATTTACGGATGTACTGATAATTTAGAGCCTCAAGACACTAATCAGATTATTGAGAGTGAATCACAATTCCAAATAGGCACCAGAATTGCGAAAAAGTCAGTATCTCTGGAAGTAATTCAAACTGATGGAAAGGTACCTTCTTTCAATGTAGTATCTGTACAAATTGATGGGCAAGACCTTGTTGAGATAGAACCCGGAGTGTGGCAAATAAAAATATATGGTGAGTCAGTAGACAATAACTCTCCTGCTCAAGTTAAGTCTTCATCAGGAGGTGATCCTGATTGCAGTTCTGAAATAATAGATACTTTTACCATCTATCATTGGTATGGTACTCTTCCTCTAGAACCACAATGTTATACCGTTACAGAAACCACATGTTATGAGACGCATATCGAAGATGGGGTTATCGTAACAACTGTCACATTAAGCACTTCCACGACCTCAGTACCAGGAAGGTGCGCAGTCACGCCTTTTTAGGGTTAAATTACTAAACCCTCCTGATGGCAGGGTTTTTATTCATTATTCACTCACTTGTACATCATCCAAGTTAAAAAACCTTGACCTTAGGACATTGTGAGTTTTCTCTATGAGTGCACTCTACCTTCTTTGCACCACACTAATACCGAATGATGTGCTTGTCCATTGACCTCAGCTGAAGAAAAGTGGATATTTACTAATTCATGTCGATACCCTTCTTTTTCCGCTAGTAAATCAAGGAATGGAGTATAGGATATATGAAAGGCAAGCCAAAAAGACCACCTTTCGGTGGTCTTTTTGTGGAGCCGGAGGGGATCGAACCCTCGTCCAGATAAGGAACACAAAGCGCCTTCTACATGCTTATTTGCTGATTAGTTTTCGAGTTTGATAAGGACAGCAGCCACCCTGATTCAAACCTTAGATGCGATTAATCTTACGCTTACGTCACAACTCCGCAAGCGCCAGTTCTGCAGTTGATGCCTCGGTTGCCAGCCCGGCAGAACAGGGGGCCAGCGAGACACATTGCTATCTAAATCTGATTAGGCAGCAAGGGCGTATTGTCTTTCGCCATTTATAAAGTATGATCGTTTTATTTACGGGAAATACGAACAACTCCCGACATGCTTACACTCGCATTTCACCTACTGTCAATTCCAGTCGGCCCCATGTGAGAAGCCCTGCCATATACAAGACCGTAAAACTTAACCCTAAATAAAGGACATTCGTTCTCTGACAAAAGTATCACCTTTTACCTTATAAACGGTTTAACTATCGTTGTATATTACAACTGAACATTGACATACATGATGAAACTAATTCACAAATACGCCCTTCTAATCACAATTGGTCTCCTAAGCAGTTTTGGTCTTCAGGCCCAAAATGAGAAGACAAAAGTATCAGAGCTGGGTATAAGATTAGGAAGCACGCGATCTGAGGCTTTGGCGGTTGAGGGCGTCTTTCCTGTCAAGAATAACAGAGTCAGTGCCAACATTACATTCATTGAAGAGCTTACTTTTGCTGGCTTGTATAACTGGACATTTGATTTAGACAATAACTTCTTGTGGTATGTAGGGGCAGGTCTCACCATTGATATTGGAAATATCTTTGGCAAGGTGGATGTCGATGCTGTAGTCGGAGCAGGAATCGAACATAAATTTGCCAAATCACCCATATCGCTTGGACTTGATTGGCAGCCAGTTATAGAACTATCGGATGGAACAAGATTTTCAGGAGATGCCTTTGCATTCACATTGCGATACAGACTCTAATAAACTACTCTTATTATTTTGAGCAGTGCTTTGAAACTTTGAACAAAGAACATTCAACATCTTCCTTAAGATTTATATCTTGCGGCAATGGAAAACTTCGTTGTCTCGGCTAGAAAATACAGACCGGTTGGCTTTGAGGAAGTGGTGGGTCAGGAACACATCACTACAACCCTCAAAAACGCCATTGACAACAACCAATTGGCCCAGGCACTTCTGTTCTGCGGACCTAGAGGGGTGGGTAAAACCACTTGCGCCCGTATAGTGGCAAGACTCATCAATGAGCAGACCATCGAAAACCCTTTAATGGGTAATGATACTTTCAACATCTATGAACTGGATGCTGCTTCAAATAACTCGGTAGATGATATCCGAAATTTGATTGAGCAGGTCCGCTATCCTCCTCAACAAGGAAAATTCAAGGTATACATCATAGATGAGGTCCACATGCTATCTAATCAGGCCTTCAATGCATTTTTGAAGACTTTAGAGGAGCCACCTTCGTATGCCATCTTTATTTTGGCCACTACGGAAAAGCATAAGGTTATCCCGACAATTCTTTCTCGTTGTCAGATTTTCGACTTCAATAGAATTGAAGTGAGAAACATTGCTGATCAATTGAAGATGATTGCCGAAAAAGAAGGTATTGAGGTAGAGGATGAAGCACTCAACTTGATCTCTCAAAAGGCAGACGGTGCCATGCGTGATGCCCTGTCTCTTTTCGACCTCATCGTTACTTTCTCAAAAGGACAGAAGGTTACCTATAAGGACACCATTGACAACCTACACATTCTGGATTATGATTATTACTTCAGAATGACCGAAGCACTCTTTGCAGAAAACACCACCAATACCTTACTGATCTTTGATGAAATCTTAAAGAAAGGTTTCGATGGGCACAATTTCATTGTGGGACTTAGCAGTCACCTGCGCGATTTGATGGTTTGTAAGGATAATGCCACTGTTGAGCTTCTTGAAGTATCTGATAGTGTAAAGGCAAGGTATACAGAACAGGCCAATGAGATCCCGCTGTCCTTCTTGCTGACGGCTTTAAATATTGCCAGCCAATGCGACATTAATTACAAGGCGAGCAAAAACCAGCGATTGCACGTGGAACTGGCCCTCGTTAAGATGGCCCATCTCAATTCAGCACTTTCGCTAGCCCAAGTGAGCGCCAATGGTGACTCATCAAAAAAAAAACTCTAACTGAACCGACAGAGGAGGCAGTAAAACCTGAGGCAAAAACAGAGGAGCCCCCTGCTCCTGCTCCAAAAAAAGAAGAAGTCCCGCCATTACCAACTGAGGCTGATGAACCTCCACAAATGGCTCCTGAAACACCACTAGTCACTGAAGTAGAATCTAATGTTCCTGCTACAGAGACTCCGGCTGACACTATTCCAAAAAGGCCCAGCATCCGAAAGTCACCGTCAAAGACCATGTCAGTGCCTACTGATCTGAACGCCTTAAAGGAAGAAATTAACAAACCCAAAGAAGAGGAGACTGAGCAAGAAGAAGAAAAAGTCGACTTAAGAGATACTGAATTTACCGCAGAAGCCTTTGAGGTAGCTTGGCAGGACTTTTTAGCCAAAGGAAATTTCCAAAACCTAGATCAAGAAGTACTTAAAAACCCCTATCAATTAGAAGGCACCAAAGTGATGATTTCTATACCAAACGAGGCATTGGTCTCGAGTTTTGAAAAATTTAGGTCTGAGCTTCTTCAGCATTTAAGAAATTCCCTTAAGAACGATCACATCTCATTACATTCCAAAGTGGTAGAAATCGCCCAGGAGAAAATGCTTTATACCGATCGTGAAAAGTTTGAATTTTTGAAGAACAAATACCCAGCATTAAAAGACTTACAAGACAAACTAGGTTTGGACCCAGAGTTTTAAAAGTATCATCATTACGAGTGCATAATTCGAAGTAATCTCCTAATCATACATTAGTCATTTCGAGTGCAACGAGAAATCTACGTAGAGCTATCTCAGGGTTGAGATGATTGAGGAGCAACTTGGGAAAGATATCAAAGCTAAAAGCCCAGCACAAAGCCTACATTGATCACATTCTTGACCTGAATATCCTTTCCCTGGCTACCATCTGACCGGGTGACGATCACATCATCATCATATATCAGTTGCGTACTGATGTTGGATTGGATAAAATCGTTCACCTTCAGGTTTAGTACCGCTTCGACATTTACTACAGTGTTAGGAAACTTCTCATAGTTTGAGAACAAGTTGAAATTGGTCTGGAACTTCACATTCTCCATAATGTCTTTCTGATAGCCCCCACGTAAACTTATTCCTGCCTCAGACCTTATCTTATCATTTGGTGTGATACCGAAAGCACCTGCCTCAGACAAGGAATCGTTCAGCACAAATGTAAATCGACCGGTAAAGGGCGCCAAGGTTGCTGTATAGCCTTTTTTACTATCTCTGAAAGTCAAACCCAAAGAGGCTTGTAAATATCCTGGGGCCATAAAGTTAGAGATAAGTGTTCTCCTGGTTTCACTGGAATTCGGGATGTTCTCAATTTTATACCCACGATCCATTTGTGTTCTAAAATTAATAGCTGAGGTCATCAGCACTTTCTCACTGAATTTTTGACTGTATTTAGATGAAAGGACCACTTGATCATCCGTTTTTTCAAAACGATTGCCCCCACCCCCATTGCGGATTACACCATAGCCAACTTGTGCTTTGTTCTCCCAGACGATTTGTCCTTCTTCATAATTGAGAAATCCTTCTACTCCCCCACCAATGGCCACAGAAGATTCACCTCCGGCAGCCCAGTTGGTCAAGCCTACTTGTTGTACAGTCAAGTTAAGCTTGCCTCCCTTTTTCCAAAAGATAAGACTGTCTGGGACTGTGGCTGTAGTATCCTTATCTTCAGGCTTTTCTTGAGCACAGCTGTGCTGTGATGTAATTGCACCCAATAAAAAAATAAGAAGAAAGCGCTGTGTCCAGCAAAAAATGGCGCGTTTCAAATCAATAATGCTCCTAAGGTCTCTTTAAAATTTTCAGTCGGTCTCCCGGTGAAAGTTCGTTACTTTTTTTGTTATTCCACTTCATAATGTCCTCAACCGTTACATCGTAAAGTTTTGAAATCGACCAGAGGGTTTCACCAGCCTTAACCTCATGCAATACCTCTTTCAATCCAATCACCCTGGCTTTCGTTTTCGGTACCAATACTTTGATCTCTTGATTTACCTCCAGGCCATCCTGCAGGTTCAGCTGATTCCAAGCCAATATATCGTCAATCTCAACGCCATATATCCGAGATATTGCAAAGAAAGTTTCTTTAGCTTTCACTTTGTGCACAACAATAGTATCCGTCTCCGTTTCCACCAGAGGCTTAGTAAGCCTAGGTTTTACAAACACCTCATTTTCCTCAGGAGATGTTACTTCCTCTGTCTTTCTTTCATTATTAAGGTCTTCTACTGCAGTAGCTAAAGAGGCTTCCGTTATTAATCTATCTTCTGCTGATACTTCGTCTCGCTTTTTGAGAACGTTGCTATATTCTATCGGGATATTCTGTGGCCTGATAAAACGAAGCCATAGCACTCTACCTACCCTAGGCTCTTCGGTTGCCGCCATCCGATTCTTTTGTCTCAGCTTCTTCAAGCGCACACCATAATCCTGTGATATCGACCATAACGTCTCTCCTTGCTGAACGACATGGTAATGCACTTTCCCTTTTACCTTTTTATTCTTTAAGTAATAATAGCCATCCCCCTTAAAGCGATTATTGGAATTAATATCGTTGAACTTTGATAATTTTTTTATGCTAAGCCCTGTTCTCCTCGCGAGCGATTCAAGACCTTCATCCACCTGAGCTCTAATCGCTGGAATACCGTTCATTCTGATTTGACCTGCCTCATAAGCTCGGTTAACATTCCCCGTTACCTTAGGGTAGACTCCGACATTTCCCTCTAGCGGCCTAAATGAATTACCTGCCATTATTGTGGTCGGTCGTTTGCCTCTGGCATTATTGACCCGAGTATTGGTCTTTGGCCTATTGGTAGGCCTCGGCTTATCTCGGTTTTGAGCAATCACCTGTTGCTTACCCTTGGACGGGTAAATCACCATGTATGACTTATCATCGGGAATTCTTGACTGATTTAGCCACTTATTGAATCGCTTGAGTTCATCATAGTCTACCTTAACATCCTGACTCACTTGTCTTAGTGTCCTGCCCTTTCCCTCAAATTCATTAAGACTCACTTCAGGATGCTTACGCCCTTCACCAACAAAGTCCTGAAACGCCAGTTTGTGAGCAATAAATTTCTTGATGTACCAGTGAGATTTTGCCGTGATACTCATTGACTTGGCTCCATAAAGCTTATCAGCCACCGACCGCTGTGTCCCTGTAAGTCCCTGAAGGTAGGACTGTAAAGAAAGGACCCAATTGTCAAACACAAAGTTAGATCGCTTGAGGTATTTTGTAGCACCAATGGTTGAAGCGATGATGTGTTTGCGTTCATCCATTACATTGTCCACCCTAAGACCAAGCTCTTGTGCCGAGGCCTTCTTAAACTGCCAAAATCCCACTGCATTAGATTCAGACACCGCATCGGCAATAAACTCTCCTTCCTGTATCGCCAGGTACTTGAAATCATCTGGAATTCCCTCCTCCTTCAAAACCTTCTCCACAAAATGCATATACAGGTTAGATCGATCGGCTTTGAGCTGAAAGTGATATTGACTTCTTACCAAAAGGTCTAGTGTCTCAGCAATTTCTTTCTTTGCCTCATTGTTTATTTTGAGCTTAACGCCAGCAACGGTTATTTGAGAGGGGACATCCATTGGGGCTTGCGCTAAAGAGCTCAACGAAGCCATCATAAGGACGATGAATGACACTAGGAAATGCCTCACTATTTCTTTCTTATTACCATCAAGCCATCTCTTACTGGAAACAGTACGTTTTCAACTCGATCGTCTTCTTGAACGAAACGGTTAAAATCTAAGATTGCTTGTGTGTCTTTGTCAGTTTTCTTTTCTGTCTGCACTACTTTGCCACTCCAGAGCACATTATCGGCTATAATGAATCCTCCAGACCTGACTTTATCGAACACTAAGTTAAAGTAATTCGTGTAATTTTTCTTGTCAGCATCGATAAACACCATGTCCAATTTAGCATCTATTCCAGGAATCAATTCCATAGCATTTCCTATACGATAATCAATCTTATCTGTTAGCCCAGCCTTTTGGAAATAGTCTCTGACCATAGCCTCCAGTTCCTCATTAATATCAAGGGTAATGAGCTGACCATCTGATGCCAAACCCTCCGCCATACAAATGGCAGAATAGCCCGTATACGTGCCAATTTCAAGAATATACTTAGGTTGAATCATATGACTCAACATTGAAAGCATTCTACCCTGGAGGTGGCCAGAAAGCATTCTGGGCATCATCACCTTGGAATGTGTTTCTCTATTTAACTCAGCCAACACGCCAGTTTCCCTATCAGAATGTGCTTCTACATAAGCTTGAATATCGGCAGGCAAAAACTCCATTAATTCTTAGGTAAAAAGGTTAGGTGACTCATCTGGTCTTCTACCAATGACTCATTGGCAATATCCTGTAACAATTCTCCACTTATGGACCTGATATTTTGGATAATACTCTCAAGACTGTGCACCTTGTTAAGATCGAGTATACTCTTTCCCATCATTAGCATTAAGCTGGCATTATTTTCTTCGGCCATGGCCAACTGTCCAACCAGCTGCTCTTTCGCCTTGTGAAGTTGTAAGGTACCCAGTCGTTTATCTCTTAACAGTTTGAGTTCTTTCGAAATCAACTTTTTACTTCGTTTCACCTGACTTAGCTCTGTTCCGTAAAAAATCGCAAACAGTCCAGTGTCTGAATATGGGTGGTAGGCAGCTTCAATATTATAGACAAAACCATATTTCTCTCTTAATGCTAAATTCAAACGAGAATTCATCCCAGGACCTCCCAAGATATTCATCAACATAAAAAATGGTAATCTCTTCTTGTCATTCAAAGCATAAGCAGTCGTACCAATGGCACAATGTGCTTGGGTAATATTTCTTTTTATGACTTCTGTGCTTGGGGTATATCCTTCGAAAGTGATGCGTTGTCTTTCGGCCTTGACGTGGGGAATAGCACCGAAGTACTTCTGGGCTAGCTTCTGAACCCGCTTGAAAGGAACATTGCCCACACAGGAGAAAACGATGCCCTCGGTATTCATATTAGCTTTTAGAAAATCCTGGAAGTCCTTTCGATGAAAGGATTTTACACTTGAAGGTGTCCCTAAGATATTCTTGCCCAGGGGATGGTCCTTAAAAACTATGTCATCGAATTCATCTTGAATGGCATCTTCGGGACTATCATGATATAACGACATCTCTTCCAGAATAACGCCACGCTCGTTTTCGATCTGTTTCTCTGGAAATATGGAATCAAATGTGATATCCTGAAGCAACTCAAAAGCACTTTCCATATGCTTTTCCAAAGCCGAAGCATAGAAGCAAATCTTTTCTTTGGTGGTATAAGCATTGAGCTCACCACCGACTGAGTCAAGTCGATTTAGAATATGGAAAGCCTTACGTTTCTTGGTACCCTTAAAGGCCATATGCTCCCAGAAATGAGCAATACCCAATTGATCTTCGCGCTCATCTCTGCTCCCAATATCGAGCACAAAGCCACAATGAACAATTTTAGTACTTGGTACTTCTTTGTGAACTATTCTGATGCCGTTTGGCAATGTAAATAGGTTATAATCAAGCATCTCCGGGTCTCCTCAGTTCGGCAAAGATAATTATTTAATAGGCATGAAAGAGAAAAGAATTGGCTTTGTTGTTAAGCCACTTGCTGCTTTTCAATATAGTCTTTCATTCGCTCAAGGTTGTGCATAGACTGACCATAAATCATATCCGAAAACTCTGCGGGGATTGGCTGCCGATCTCCAGTCAATGCCCTAAAAGAGAGCCTTGTTCCATTCTCAGTTTTATTGAGTTCATAGTAGGCCAGTAAAGTCAGGCCACTATTTAGCGATTCTGCTTTTTCGATATAAACTATCTGGTCATTCTCACCGACATCTTGCAAAGTCTTAATATCGAAGGTATCTCCATCAAACTCGCAGATATGAGTACTGCCAATACGATTGATACTCGAATCCATTCTTAGATCAATCAAGCCATCAACAAAATTCACCTTTTCATTATTGTCGGTTAGGATAGCGTGCACCTCTTGCAATGGCGCTTCAATATCAATATCCACTACCCTTGCCAGACCAAAAACGGATGTGTAATCCTCAGGACTTTCCGGATCTGAGACCTCGTCCTTCAAATGACTGATTGAAGCATATTGATAGGCCACCCTCCCGATCAAATCGTAATGGTCTTCGGTACTTTCCCAACTCAGTAAAGAATCTTCATCTGAAAACTGATAAGCGTCCGTCACAAGAATATATTCTTTTGATGGTATGCTGTTCTTCATCAAACGATGGGCAATGATCATGTCTGGTCCTGAGAGTTTCGTGAATTGTGCGATCTTAATTTCTTCGAACATTCCATAGTGCACAATGAACTTCAGAGAAAGGCCACTGACATTGTTACAAGCGCCACATCGGCATACACTATCCCTTTCAATTACTTTTAAGAAATAGTGAAAATTCTTAAAGGCATCTGCACAGATGGCCTCTATTTCTTCTTCCGATACTCTTCCATTAGCATATGTTAGCAGTGCATCTCCTTCTATCTCGGCCAGTGTGAATTTTGACTGAACAGAATCCGCAATAACCTGAAGTAACTCATTGACAATATGCGTACTATGACTCAACTCCGTTTTCGTCATGAAATTGGTATATCCGCTAATGTCTGGTATCAATATGGTGGCTTGTTGCATGCTATGTTTCGATCTAATAGAGTGAACACATTTTTCGGAAAATCAATTCCTTATATTTGAGTGAATTCACTGTCAATGGCAATTCGTCAAATACTCGTTATTCAGACTGCCTTTATCGGAGACGTTATTTTAGCAACTGGGTTGTTAGAAAAGTTACATTCCAATTATCCGGAAGCAGAAATCGACTTTCTTGTCCGTAAAGGCAATGAAAGTTTAATGAACGAACATCCCTTTGTCAGGGAGACAATTGTTTGGGATAAAAAAGGTGAAAAGTATAGAAACCTGTTCAAACTAATCGGGAGAGTTCGTAAAACCCGATATGATTTAGCGGTGAATGTTCAGCGATTCGCTAATTCTGGCCTCATTACGGCACTCTCTAAGGCTGGTCATAAAATCGGTTTTGATAAAAACCCGTTCTCCTGGACTTTCAATGAAAAAATACCCCATGAAATCGGTAATGGCGTTCACGAAGTGGAAAGAAATCACGCCCTGATTCGAAAACTTACAGATGACCAATACCGAAAGCCTAAACTTTACCCCACGGCACAAGACTTTGAAGCCATAAAGCAATGGCAAAACCAGCCTTACATTTGCATGGCCCCAGCCTCTGTTTGGTTTACCAAACAGTATCCCAAGGAGCAATGGATTAGGCTGATTAAGGCTTTACCTTTTGAGGGTAATATTTTTTTACTTGGAGCACCTTCTGACAAAAACTTATGTGACGAAATTAAGGGCAAGTCTGCTCATGCCAATGTCCAGAACCTTTGTGGGCAACTTTCACTGCTTCAATCCACTGCACTGATGAAAGGTGCGGTAATGAACTATGTCAACGACAGTGCTCCCATGCATCTTGCGTCTGCCATCAACGCTAAAACCTGTGCTATCTTCTGTTCTACTATCCCCGAATTTGGTTTTGGTCCACTTTCAGATGAAAGCCATATCGTTCAAATAGAAGAACAATTGGAATGTCGACCCTGTGGACTGCATGGCAAAAAAGCGTGTCCAAAAGGCCACTTTAAATGTGGCTTTGACATAAGCACTGAGCAGCTCATTGCCGTACTAACTTAGTCATTCAACCCCTGGTTCAAAAGAGAAATCAAAGACATGAAAAATCATATTCTCCTCTTCTATAAGTGGAAATGCCTTGAAAGAGGCGTTTAAGGCCAAGCCTTTCGGAGTCACAAAAGCAGTAAACTGACTATAAATATTTTTTCCTAGCTCAAATTCTTCCAAAAAGCGCATCTCTCTATTGAAAACCGACACATAAAAGATCGTATTCATCAAGGTGTTAGTCATACCTGGCTCATAGTTTTTGGCCGTTCTATGAAGTCTATAATACAGTTGGCGATAAGGGTCGTACAAAAGATTGTAGAAAATTGGTGTCTCAAATCTATAGGAACTTATGAAAGCCTGTGTAGGTGCGTTTTTGAACTCAGGCGCTTGATTAGAAATTGAATTTACATCTCCATCAAAGCCAAGATGTTCATCTGTGAAAAGGTTGTATGAGTAAACTGATGATGACACGGCATAATTATATAAGACCAGAGAGTCGGTGTTCGTGAAATTCACTCCGTGATAAGGACCGAATCCTACATCGGCATTTCTCATAAAGTCTGCATGTAAAGGCCCGATTGACTCAAATACTTTCGTTTCCAAGTCTAAGGTTATCAAAAAAGGTTCTTCCCTTTCCGCCTGGGAAGCGCCTCGTCTCAATGACTTCTTAAGAATTAAACGCTTTAGACCAGCATGATAAAATGGTTTTGCCTCGGCATTGGCAAAAGAAACCAACCAATCTTGCGGAGCTGAAGCATAAATATTGAGACCATAGTACACTTCAGCCTCATCGTTCATGATTTTGAGGTTGCCTAAATCAAATATAAAAATAGAGTCTAGGTTATGAATGTAGAAATTCTGTACATCTCCAATGGCATTCGGACCACCTCTATCCATCTTTATAGTTTTGGTAAGCTTCTCTTTGTCTAAATCAAAGAATAAAAGCGAGTGCGTAGAACCCTGATACCTCACTAGGTAAAAGTCATCCTGATCTTTGAAGGTATTAAAGCGATGGTAGGTATAACTTGTTTTATCATCAATCTTTATTTTAAGTGTATCCATGCGGTAAAAAAGCTCCCCATTTTGGTCTAAATCCTTATAAACCTGAGAATTACCCCCTCCATTACATGAGATGATCAATACGATAATGGCAAAAAACACAAAGACTTTTATATGGTGATCCATGCTTAGTATTGATGATTACAATCCAGTTTTCTTTCCATGATCAATAATTTAGCATATATCTATCTTGGAGTGATCACATCACTCAAAAACATTGGTCCTTTCAAAGTCATCCAACAAAGAAACTTTCCTTTTCTCATCAATTCCTGCTTAATTCGTTGAATCACAATTTGACTTGCACCATGAGATACGAGCATATCGGTAAAGATCTTTTTATTAGGAATAGAGAAAAATTAAAGGCGAGGATGAAGCCCAATTCTATCGCCATCATTTGCTCCAATGACGTTATGCCTACCAATGCTGATGGTACCATGACTTTTCGTCAAAACAGCAACTTACTCTACTTTTCTGGAATAGATCAGGAAGAATCTATCTTGATCGTTGCGCCTGATTTTCCTGATCCTAAAATGAGAGAAATACTCTTTCTTAGAGAGACTAGCGAACTGATTGCAATATGGGAAGGGCACAAATACACAATGGAAGAGGCCACCGAAACCTC
>Ga0207422_1001555_pt1 | contig 43037 bp, 41 predicted proteins | sample MarCyaLeptolynsp_FD_187757 | JGI IMG/M metagenome (GOLD analysis project Ga0207422, IMG submission 187757) | Marine cyanobacterial communities from Panama - species 1 Leptolyngbya sp. (SPAdes) | ecosystem: Environmental > Aquatic > Marine > Unclassified | place: Panama: Panama City | collected... | reverse complement strand
CAGCGACGGAACAGCTTACTGGCTCACCTATGCGCATTCGTATCGAAACACACCCAAGGTGAAGGCCTTTCGTACCTGGTTGGCGCAAGAAATGGACGTTTTTCTGGAAGGCGAGAAATAAGGCGGCCTTGTTCCAAGCCTCATTGTTTTTATTGGTCCGCACCGAAGGCCAGCGACTATCGTTTGGTTCACCTCGAACCAAGGGACAGTGAAACATGATCGTGAGCAAAAATCCTGCCACCTTAAGACCGGTTCCGGATGCCTATTCCGGAATTTACGCCCATGCGACGATGTTGAAGCACCCCGATCGACTGTTCTTCTTTTCCGGTCAGGTTGGCGTTGCAATGGATGGAGAGGTTGCGAGCAGTTTCTCCGGTCAGTGTCATCAGGCCATGGATCATGTAGAGGCACTTTTAACGGCGCATGATCTGGATTTGAACAACATCCTGAAGGTGACCTACTATCTGACGCGAACGCAGGATATCTCGGAACTGACGCGTCTCCGCCAGAGCCGCTGGCATGCAAACAATCCGCCTGCTATCACCACCTTGCTTGTTGCCGGGCTCGTCAGTCCCGATTGGCTGATCGAGATAGATGTTATTGCGGGTGCTTGACGTGCCAGGAGCAAAGCCCGGTTTCAGTGTCGATTGGCGAAACAGCAATGCAGGTACTGGACCTTAAAACGTCCACTGCTCACAACTCGTTGGCCAATCGACGGTCTTGCAGGGAATCGATCGGATAGGCTGCGTCGATCATTATTTCAACGAGGCTGTCATAAGCGCGTCCCCAAGCCGTCAAATCTTTCTCTGAAAAGGAGCCGTGCAATACGGTTTCCAACATTTCAAGCAAAGCTTGGCGGACCACAAAATAGTGCTCCTTTTCGACACCGTAGGCCAGGTGTCTGAGGGCAAGATCCTTGACAATGGGCTCCAGGTCTTCAGCGTTCTGAAGTTGCGAAACCACGAACCCAAGTGTGCTCATCAGTTTCCCTGCCTGAACCGTCATGTCCTGAACGAACAGGCTGCGGGTTTCCGGAGCGATCTCGAACAGTTTTTCGTAAAACACATTGCCTGCGCGCTTCAGGTCTGCCGAAAGGCGAAAATAGGATGTGCGAATAAGATCGATTTCTTCCGGGCTCAATTCCACTATTGCCTCCCGAACTGAAGAGTGAACAAACCGACTTGGGGCTGTTTAAATAACGGGGATCAGCAAAAACCTTAGGCAGCAGACAACCGGGCCACAACACGCATGCTCGCCGGGTGCCTGTGCAAAATTGCAGGGTTTCCGGAAACAGCCGGCTGAGCGCTCACTTGTCGCCTAGGGCAAAAAAGCCGCATTCATCGCTCGGAAACATGGCGCGGAGTGACGTCTTAGCCTGACTGATTGAAACCCGAAAAGTCGCACGAAACCCGGACGAGAAACTGGGCGTATTCAAAGTGTTTTCTGCTGCTTTTCGCGGTAGAGCAGCGTAAAGGGGCAGAGGTTTCTTAGATTCCACACCTAGGCTGCGCGTTCCCGGTTTTGAACGTGTTGTTTCACGCGTTGGCCGCGATCATCCTCCATGGCAATGCTGCCAAAAAGCTCTTTGGCAGCTTCCCGCAGCTGCCGGATAGCCGTCTGGACGCGCAGTGTCTGAACGGTATCGGGATGAACATGCAAGTGTAAGGATCGCTCGAATTGAGTCTCCTGGCCGCCGACGCGGCTTAGCCCCTGGTCCTTATCTGCAATGCAGGTTGGCAGCAGCCCCTTGCCGAGCCCTGAACGGATCGAAACTTGCAACAAGCCCGGGTCGTTTCCCACGACATGAACTGGTTCATCTCGCTTGCGAAGTCTTTCAAGCACCTTTGCCGGCAGGCGGCGTGAGCCGCTGTCGTCCAGCATCGAGACCCATCCGAGACGGTCAGCATTTGGAATGCGAGCGGCATAAAGGGCAAAGGGAACGTCGGTGAGCTTGATTGCGAATTCCCCCATTTGCGGCGGGTCTTCAAACCAGAGAGAAACAGTTGCGGCGGTCCAGGAGGATGCCGCGGGGCAACCGGAACTGAGCCGGACAGACAATTTTGGATAGAGCCGCAGCAGGCTCGGAAGAAAGTGCTCGGCAAGATGGGCCAGCACCCAATGATCGCCCATGATCCGCAACTCGCCGACAGGCTCCTTTGCCGGTGAAGCGGCGGTTTGTGTGATGCGTTCGGCGCGGCGCTCCATTTCAACGGCATCGGAAATCAGCTTTTCACCGACTTCCGTTGGAATGAGACCTGATTTCGATCGTAAAAAGAGTGTTGTCCCAAGCGCAGCTTCCAGCGCCGACAAACGGCGGCCGACTGTCGATTGATCAATTCCAAGCGTGTACGACGCGCGCGTCAGCGAACCTGAGCGCACCAATGCCAGCAAAATGCGAAGATCGTCCCAGTTCAAAGCAACCGTTCCCTCTCTTGACTAGACCTGATCCACCAGTCTGATGATGTGCGCGTCCTTGATCTCGAAAAGCGAGAGACCTGTTAGGTGCACTTGTTGCCCTTGCTGCCAGCCATTCGGTAGATCCTGCGCAACCGTCGCGGTGTACTGAATTTCTGCGATGGTTGTTTCGGCAACGGACAGGGAGCTGCGCACGGCCTGGTGCCTTGACGAGAAAAGGCCGAGCGCGGCGCGCGCCAGATCCGCGAATTCGTCGAGCCCCGATGCTGCGGCGGTAACATTGCCGTCTGAGAGGTTCGTAAAGCGGATACCCGGTGCCAGATACGAGAGCATTCGTTCCACGTCTCGTGCGTTATACGCCGCAATATAGTCTGGCATCAGTTCCGGTAGGTTTTGACCCATCAAGAGCAGCCCTTGTCACAGCTACGAGGCACCGCCTCATTAGCGTCAGGATCGCTTTCCCGAGCTATCCAGTCCAACAAAACGCAAGCTGTTTGGCATAAGTTCAGTTTGTGGGTCACCACTTAGCGCCGACCGCACTTCTTCGGGCGCAAATCGATAGTCAGCGAACAGCTTCCGCCCCGCCGGGGTGCGCGCTTAGGAAATTGAAGTCAATTGGAAGAAATTTGGCTGGGGAACCTGGATTCGAACCAGGACTAACGGAGTCAGAGTCCGCGGGTCTACCGTTAACCTATTCCCCAACACCGCTCAGGCTAAAGAGCGTCAGCCGGGCGACTGAATATCGCGGCTGAATGGTGAGCCGCATATACAGCCATCATAATCATGATTTCAAGTGGCGTTTTTGACTTTTTTGTGAAATTTGCGACGGCCGGGCGGCACAGGCTTTTCAAGTTTTGCGATCGGGGTGCTTTTCCAAGAGCAGTCAACCTGTTACAGTTTTGGCAACGAAAGATATGGCCCGGGATTGCGCCGCCTGGAAGGCAGGAGCAGCAGGGCCTGAAAGGCAAAACGTGACTGAGTCAGGTCAGGAACCGCCCGTTTCCGGGCGTCGTACCGCTGACGAGTCCGGCAACAGTGGAACTCGGTCGGAGTTCAAGGGGTCCAACCGCCGTCGCAGAAAGCGCCGGAAGGGACAGGGACCACAAGGCAAGCTCGCAGGCCCGGACAACGTGGCCGCGGCACCGACTCAAGGAGCGGGAGAATTCCCGGCTCAGGCTGTTACTGGAATCGTCGCAAATCAAAACCAAGCACAGGCGCAGGCCGTGCAGGACGGATCGATTCCATCCGCACCTTCGAAACGCCGGAGAAAGCGCCGCCGTGGCCGTTCGGATCAAACTGGCGCGGGGCATGGGCAGGGTGTCCAGTCCGCAGACCACAGCCAAGCTGTAAGCGGCCAGCCAGGTACCGATACCTTTACAAGTCCAAAGGGGAAAAAGGCGGCCAACCGGCGTGGTCGGAAGCGCTGGCAGGCTTCCAAAAACACAAAAAGCAGCCAGACGACGAAGCGTGATGAACCGCTTGCAAAAGAGGCAGCGGCGTCCGCCAATGACGGAACTCTCGCGGTAGAAGAAACGATACGGGACAAAAACGCCCTTCAAAAGGAAGGCTTCCGTCCACCGTCGTCGCGCGACGAAGCGACCGGGGTCACCCGAAACGAACCCGGCAAAAGGCGTGCGCGCACCGGTCAGCACAAAGCACCGCTTTATGCCGCGCTCGATCTGGGTACAAACAACTGCCGCTTGCTGATTGCAAGGCCGGAAGTGCGCGGATTTCGTGTTGTCGACGCCTATTCGAGGATCGTGCGTCTCGGCGAAGGTGTTGGATCCAACAAGCTACTTAGCGCGGCCGCAATGGATCGTGCCATTGATGCGCTCGCCAATTGCCACAGAAAGCTTGCCGATCGCGGCGTGCTCCGTTCTCGGCTCATTGCCACAGAAGCCTGCGGAGCCGCTGAAAACGGCATCGACTTCATAGACCGCGTTAAGGCGGAAACAGGTCTTGCGCTTGAAGTTGTCAACCGGGAAACGGAGGCGAGGCTCGCTGTCGCAGGATGTGCCTCGCTTGTCGATCATGACGCGGACGGCGTCATCCTGTTCGACATCGGCGGGGGATCATCGGAAATCGTTTGGCTGGATCTACGCAATAGGTGTGGCGCCAGAGGCTATGCCCTCACCAGGTTTATCAGGTCCTGGATTTCGCTTCCGGTCGGGGTTGTCAATCTTGCCGAACGACATGGCGGCGTCCATGTGACACCGGATATTTTTGAAGCCATGGTGGAGGATGCTGCCGATCATCTTGCCGCATTCAGCCTCGCAGACAATCTGTCCGAGGCGATTTCCTCCGGGCGTGTGCACATGCTCGGCACGTCCGGCACCGTGACGACGCTGGCCGGTGTCCACCTGGGGCTGAGACGGTACGACCGCAGACGTGTCGACGGCACCTGGCTCGATGACAACGATGTCGCGGCGATGATTGAACAACTGCGGCACATGCCGTATGAGGCCCGCGTGGAAAACCCCTGTATCGGCGCCGACCGCGCCGATCTTGTGCTGGCCGGATGTGCCATTCTGGAAGCGATCCGCCGGCGCTGGAGCTGTTCGAGGCTTCGCGTTGCCGACAGGGGACTTCGTGAAGGTATCTTGACCGAATTGATGGCTGCCGATGGCGTATGGGCCAACAGGAGGTCCGGCAAGCGCCAGGATCGCAGGCGCCAAAGGAATGCAATATGAGCCGTTCAAGAAAAGGGTCTGGCGACCGGGGCCTGCACGTCAAAGTCAAAACGGCCGCCGGCAGGCGCGAATCCTCCACACGCTGGCTGGAACGTCAGCTGAACGACCCCTATGTGCGTCGGGCCAAAGCGGACGGGTACCGGTCGCGGGCGGCCTACAAGCTGATTGAGATTGACGACAAGCATAAGCTTTTGAAGCCGGGATACCGGGTGGTCGATCTTGGATGTGCGCCGGGGGGCTGGTGCCAAGTGGCTGTGGAACGGGTCCAGTCGGGTGTTGATGCACCGAAAGTTGTCGGCATAGATTACCTCGATATGGATCATGTCCGCGGAGCGACCTTTCTCAAAAAGGACTTCCTTGATGACGATGCTCCGGCGGCATTGATGGAAGCGCTTGGCGGAAAGAAGCCTGACGTCGTTCTGTCTGACATGGCTGCGCCTACGACTGGCCATAAGCAGACCGATCACCTCCGCACCACGCATCTTTTCGAGATTGCAATCGATTTCGCGCGCCGAAACCTCGTTCCGGGTGGGTCTTTCCTGGCCAAAGTGTTCAGGGGTGGTACAGAGAATGCGTTGCTTCAGGATCTGAAACGCGAATTCAAGTCGGTTTCGCATCTGAAACCACCGGCAAGCCGGAAGGAAAGTCCGGAACTCTATGTAATCGCAAAAGGGTTTCGCGGCAGCGATCTGGATCCGGATTGAGCGCGGTGTCAGCGGCCGTGAATAAGGACGTCCTGGCGGGAAAATGAGAGCCCTTTTCTTTCTGTCACCTGCGTGTTATTGACCCGCGCCAACTTCTCCGGCAACGCCGAAGCGACTCGATAGACGCAGACTTCGAATGCGAGCCTGCGTCTCCAGCTATTCAAAAGGGAATTGGCCATGGCATCTTTTTTTGTCCCGTCGACAGGACAACAAGCTCTGACATTCGATGATGTCCTGCTGATCCCCGGCCATTCGGAGGTCATGCCCGGTGACGTCGACCTGAAAACAAAGGTCACCCGGGAACTGGAGCTCAACATTCCGATCCTGTCGTCCGCCATGGACACGGTGACGGAAGGGCGCCTGGCAATTGCCATGGCACAAGCCGGAGGGATCGGCGTCATTCACCGTAACCTGACGCTGGACCAGCAGGCCGAAGAGGTCCGCATGGTCAAGAAGTTCGAGTCGGGCATGGTCGTCAATCCGCTCGTCATTGGTCCGGATGCGACCCTGCAGGACGCGAAAGACCTGATGGAGCGATTTGGGATTTCGGGCGTTCCGGTCGTTAAAAACGGCGGCACTGGGGGCCAGACCACCGGCAAACTTGTCGGGATCCTGACCAACAGGGACGTCCGGTTCGCGTCGGACCGGCAGCAAAAGATTCATGAACTGATGACCAGCGAAAACCTCGTAACCGTCAGTGACAACGTGAGCCAGGAAGATGCCAAACGCCTCTTGCATCAAAACCGGATCGAAAAGCTCCTGGTCACAGATTCAGACAACAATTGTATTGGCCTTATCACCGTCAAGGATATGGAAAAGGCGAAGCTCAACCCGAACGCGTCAAAGGACAGTCAGGGCCGGCTTCGTGTGGCTGCTGCAACCAGCGTCGGGGAGGAGGGCTTTGCCCGGGCCGAACGTCTGATTGATGCAGGCGTTGATATGGTGGTTGTGGACACGGCGCATGGCCATTCCCAGAAGGTGCTGGACATGGTCGGGCAGGTGAAGAAACTGTCCAATTCCGTTCAGGTTCTGGCCGGGAACGTCGCGACTTCGGAAGGTACCAAGGCTTTGGTCGACGCCGGAGCCGATGCTGTCAAGGTCGGTATCGGCCCGGGGTCCATCTGCACGACCCGGATTGTCGCCGGCGTTGGGGTCCCGCAGCTCACGGCAATTATGGAATCGGTCAACGAAGCCGAAAAACACGGCGTTCCGGTTGTTGCCGATGGCGGCATCAAATACTCGGGCGACCTTGCCAAGGCTATCGCTGCGGGGGCTGCCTCCGTTATGGTTGGATCGCTCCTTGCCGGCACGGAGGAAAGCCCGGGAGAAGTCTACCTGCACCAGGGCAGGTCCTATAAGTCCTACCGGGGCATGGGATCGGTCGGAGCAATGGCAAGAGGATCTGCAGACCGTTACTTCCAGGCGGAAGTTCGTGACAGTCTCAAGCTCGTTCCTGAAGGCATTGAAGGCCAGGTGCCCTACAAGGGCGTGTTGAGCAGTGTTCTGCATCAGCTGGCAGGAGGTCTTCGCGCAGCGATGGGGTATGTCGGTGGCCGGAATATACAGGACTTTCAGGACAAGGCCCGGTTCGTACAGATATCCGGTGCCGGCCTTCGGGAAAGCCACGCTCATGACGTAACAATCACGCGTGAAAGCCCGAACTATCCTTCCAACATTTAACCTGTTCTTGCGGTCTGAGTTGAATCCTTGGACCGCACCAAAGGATCAACATGAAAGACGGCGGACGCCTGGCGGCTGCAATTGAAGTCCTGAGCGAGGTGGAAAGCCGCCACAGGCCGGCACAGGTCGCACTCAGGGACTGGGGAACGTCCCACCGGTTCGCCGGATCTGGCGACAGAACCGTGATCGGCAATCTCGTCTTTGATGCATTGCGGAACAAGGCCTCGCTCGCGGCACGGATGAAGAGCGATCAGCCAAGAGCGCTTGTTCTTGGAACTTACGCGCTGACCTGGAACAAGGGTGTTGAGGCACTCGTTTCCGCCATTTCCGAAGACCGGCACGCGCCCGAACCGCTCGAGGCCAGCGAGATGTCGGCGCTCGGCGAGGACAACACGAAAGACATGCCTGCTGTCGCGAAGGCCGATGTTCCCGACTGGTTGTGGCCTGCGTTTACCACCGCCTTTGGAGACGCCGCCGTAGACGAAGGCAGTGCGCTTGCGGCCCGCGCACCCGTGGATCTACGGACCAACACTTTGAAGTCCGACCGGGACAAGGTCCTGAAGCGGTTGGCACATACACATGCCGTTGCAGCGAAACTGTCTCCCTTAGGGATACGAATTGAAGCCAAGCCAGGTCTCGGCCGCATGCCCCACGTACAGGCCGAAGAAGGATATCGGAAAGGCTGGTTCGAACTCCAGGACGAGGCCAGCCAGTTGGCTGCGATCCTGGCTCAGGCTGCACCGGGTGAACAGGTTCTTGACTATTGTGCCGGAGGGGGCGGCAAAACGCTGGCGCTTGCCGCGTCCATGCAGAACAAGGGACAACTTTACGCCTATGATGCCGACAGGTTGCGCCTTGCGCCCATCCATGAACGTCTGCAAAGGGCAGGCGTGCGCAACATTCAGGTTCGCGATCCAGCCAGTTCGTCGCTCGAGGACCTAAACGGCCAGATGGATCTGGTATTTATCGATGCACCTTGCACAGGAACAGGTGTTTGGCGCCGCAGACCGGATTCAAAATGGCGCCTTACGGAAAAGGCGCTGGCTGACCGGATTCAGGATCAGCGTCACGTGCTCGAACACGCCGCCGGTTATGTGAAGCCGGGTGGACGGCTGGTCTATGTGACCTGTTCGGTGCTGCCCGCAGAAAACCAGGCGCAGGTGGACTGGTTCTTGGAGAAAAACGAGGCCTTCCAGCCAAGAAGCGTTGCTGATGCCTGGAAAACGCTTCTGCCGGGAGCAGCGACCCCCACTTACATCACCGAACGCGGTGAAATCTTGCTGACACCGGCCTCGACAGAAACAGACGGTTTTTTTGTCTCAATGCTGGAGCGGCAAGCCTGAATTAGGTGCGGTCGCGTCGTTGGAGCCCGAGCACGTTGGGCTGAGCCTCTTTCGGTGACAACGGTTTGGGGACCGGCTTTTGCAATTCGGTACGTGGTTCGGAGGTGTCATTTGTCTCTGAACGCGAAACAGAATGTTCTTCGTTGCCCGACAAACCCGCTTCGCGCTGTCCCAATCCCTCAGATTCGCTTGCCGCCGCCGTCGCGTCTGAAGCGACCTCAAGCGAACGCATTACCTTGATCTGATGCTCGGCGATCAAGCCTTCGGCAAGCTTTCTGGTTTTGTCATCGAGCGCCTTTCCGGCGGCAATTCCGGTCAACACGCCGCGAGCCTCTTCGGGAAATTTGAGCGCGGCCAACGCAGCACCAATCGCGTTGAGAGGATCAGCTGCACGCGTGTCGAGAATGTGGGCATCAAGGGAATACTTGAGCGCCTGAATCAGGTCTCCGCGTTTTCTGGCAAGCACACTCAGTCGCACAAGAACGGATTGAGAGTCCGGTTGAAGCTTCAGCGCCGCTTCACCGGCTTCATAGGCATCGTCCAGGGCGCCTTTACCGGCAAGGGCATCTGACAGGATCTCCAGCGGCAATGGATCGGCCGGTGCCACTTCGTTCGCCCTGATTGTGAGTTCGATCACCTCGTCATAGCGTTTTCTCAACTGGAGAACGTCTGCGAGACCCAGCAGCGATTCAAAGTGGGACGGATCCGTCTTGAGCGCCTTGCGGTAGGCGGCGATTGAAGCAGCGCTTTGCCCCGTCTTTGCCTGCGTTTGTGCAAAGAGTGAAAGTACGGCCGGAGAATCAGGGAGCAGATTGATGAGTTGTTTTGCAGGTGCCACTGCGTCAACGGGTTTGCCTGCTTTTAGGTAGACACTCGCGAGGCCATAGAGTGCGTTGCGATTTTCAGGAACGTGCGCGAGTACATCCTTGAAGTTTTGCAGGGCGTTTTCGCTATCGCCGAGCAGCAACTGGCAATTTCCAAGGCTCGCGCGTGCATTCAGATTATCAGGTTCGGCAAAAACGATACGACGCAATTGCGATTGCGCTTCTTCAAGATAACCCGCCTGCAGCAGCGCGGATGCCGTCTTGTAGGCGATCTCCGAATCTTGTGGGGAAAGCTCCTGGGCCTTTAAGTAGGAGACAAGTGCCTTGTCGAGATTTCCCGACTGCTCCAGAGCTAGTGCTTCCTCGAACACCGTGCGGGCGTTTGCGGTCATTTCATATCCGATACGTTGAAGACCCGATCCATGCCCGATCCATTGATGTGATTTTTGCAGTTGCCCAAATTTTAAGGAGCAGTGGGCAGCGGGTCAAAATGGAAATTCAGCCGTGCACAGCTTGTCGTTCTACCCGGTTGCGAGAGTGTCAGCGGTACAGGCGCGCAAATCGGCGCTGTGAACTTAGATTTTCCTGTGCGAGATGCGTTTCAAAGCCATATCCTGCTTCTCTTTGAAAGTCAGACCGGTTAGAAGCTGCGCATGACCCATCATGATCGCCTTCTCATCATAGACTTCGGCTCCCAGGTGACCCAGCTCATCGCCCGGCGCCTGCGTGAATTGAGTGTCTATTGCGAAATTCATCCTTTTCAGAACGTTACTGACGCATTCCTTGCGGAGTTCAAGCCGAAGGCAGTGATTTTTTCCGGTGGCCCGTCATCTGTCTTCGCTGACGGAGCACCGATGCCGCCAAAATCGGTGTTTGAGTTAGGTGTCCCGATCCTGGGTATCTGTTATGGCCAGCAGGTCATGATGCACTTGCTCGGCGGCAAGGTTGAACGAGGTCATGGAACCGCAGAATTCGGCAGGGCCTATGTTACGCCAAAGGACACGCAACTGGCGCTGCTTGAAGGCTGGTTCGATGACGATCGGGAACAGGTCTGGATGAGCCACGGCGACCACGTAAGTGAGATCGCGCCAGGCTTCGATGTTTACGGCACCTCGCCGAATGCACCCTTTGCGATCACCGCCGACACCCAACGCAAATTCTTCGCAGTTCAATTCCACCCGGAAGTGCACCACACGCCAAACGGTAAGAAGCTCTACGAAAATTTCGTTCGCCTGTCTGGCTTTACCGGCGACTGGACAATGGGTGCCTATCGGGACGATGCGATTGCCAAGATCCGTGAACAGGTCGGCGACAAGAAGGTCATTTGCGGCCTGTCCGGAGGCGTCGACAGCTCGGTCGCAGCGGTTCTGATCCATGAAGCGATTGGCGACCAGCTGACGTGCGTGTTCGTCGATCATGGCCTGCTTCGGCTCAATGAAGCGGACGAAGTGGTGTCCATGTTCCGCGATCACTACAACATTCCGCTGATCCATGCAGATGAAACAGACTTGTTTCTCAATGCCCTTGAAGGGGTGTCCGATCCTGAAACGAAGCGCAAGACGATCGGCAAGCTGTTTATCGACGTATTCCAAAAATACGCCAACGAGATCGACGGCGCCGAGTTTCTGGCCCAGGGAACGCTTTATCCCGACGTCATTGAAAGTGTCAGTTTTTCCGGAGGGCCGTCCGTTACCATCAAGTCTCACCACAACGTGGGTGGACTGCCGGAAAAGATGGGCTTGAAACTGGTTGAGCCGCTTCGCGAACTGTTCAAAGACGAGGTGAGGGCGCTCGGGCGTGAACTTGGTCTGCCGGATCACTTTATTGGTCGGCACCCGTTCCCCGGTCCGGGACTTGCAATTCGCTGCCCGGGCGAGATCACGCGCGACAAGCTTGAAATTTTGCGCCGGGCGGATGCCGTCTATATCGACCAGATACGCAAGCATGGTCTTTATGATGACATCTGGCAGGCGTTTGTTGCGATTCTACCCGTGCGCACAGTTGGGGTCATGGGCGACGACCGGACCTACGACTATGCTTGCGCATTGCGGGCTGTCACGTCCGTCGACGGGATGACCGCGGACTATTTTCCTTTCAGCCACGAGTTTCTTGGTGAAACGGCGACGCGGATCATCAACGAGGTGCAAGGAATAAACCGGGTCACCTACGACATCACCTCCAAGCCTCCGGGCACGATCGAGTGGGAGTAACTTCCAATCGAGTTCTCACCGGATTGCAGCTCATGTGCCGCGCTTTGCTGCGTGGTCTTTGCCTTTGAAAAATCGGAGTCCTTCGGCATTGACAAGAATGCGGGAGAAGTCTGTCCTTATCTTACTGCTGCCGATCGATGTGGAATATTTGCTCAGAGGGAAGATCGCGGCTTCAAGGGATGCATCACTTATGACTGCTATGGCGCCGGTCAGCGGGTAACCCAGGAAGTCTTCGAGGGAAGAAGCTGGCGGGACGATCCTGCTCTAAAAGCGCCCATGGGGGAAGCGCTCTCTGTCATGCGCCGGATTCACGAACTTCTCCTGTTGCTGCAGTCCGCAAAGCAGTTTCCGTTAACCGGTAGCGAGAAGGCAGAACTTGTGAAGTGGGAGCAAAAGTTGATCCCGGAAACTGCGTGGACACAAGCAGGCCTTCGCGCGTTTCCTCTGGACGCGACCACCCGCGGCGTGAAGGCCTTCCTGGAAACGCTGCGGCACCACGTAACGTCGCATGCTACTGGGCACACTTGATACAAAACGCGGCCGCTGGGTCGACCTCAAGACGCTTTTCGGCAATTTCCTCGTCGCAGCTAACGCAGTACCCGTAGTCGCCATCGTCAAGTCGCTTCAAGGCAGCCGAGATTTTCTGGATATCGGCACGCCGTTGCCGTTCTGAGGCCTGTGCCATCGCCTGACCCTGCAGCGCATCCATGCGTGAAAGCCTGCCAACGGACTGTTGGTCGAGTGTGACCGTCGCTCTCGCGTCTTCAGAGAGTTCGCTATAAGATTCAAGTTCTTGTTTGAGCGCCATGAGCCTGTCGCGCACGGTCTTTTCGTCAAACGGCATCTGCTTCCTCCAGCTAAAACAATGGAGAAACCGGACCGAATACGCAAGCAGGGGAAGTTCTGCAGCTTTGACGGGTTTCAACGAAAGAAACGCATGACGCATTCGTGACTTTGTATCGGCGGTAACCGTTTGCAAGGATGCGCGACACTTCAAGGAGTTAGACATATGAATTTTCAAAAGATCCTGCGCCTTGCCACTATGCTGACTGCAATTTTTGGGTTGCACGCGCCAGCCAGTGCAGGGGACGTTGAAATCGTCGAAGCAATGGCCAGGAAGAGCGGCGACAACTGGACGTTTTCAGTAACACTCAAACATGGCGACACCGGTTGGGATCATTACGCGGACCTCTGGCAGGTCTATGCGCCTGACGGCACGCTTTTGGGGGAACGCGTTCTTTTGCATCCCCATGTCGAAGAGCAGCCGTTCACACGTTCGCTGTCCGGGGTTGTTGTTCCCGACGACCTCGACGAAGTCGTCATCCGGGCAAGGGACAGCGTCCACGGCGTGTCGCCTCAGGAATACAGGCTCAAGTTGCCCCGCTAGGCCATGAGTGTGTTTTAGCCACCCATCAACGTGAGCACACCATCGGCGACGAATTGAACCGAAAGTGCAGCCAGCAAGACACCCAGCAAACGCGTGATGACGAGCTGCGCAGTTTCGCCAAGCAACCGCTCCAGCTTGTCTGCCACGAGAAACGCACCCATGCAGCTGAGTAGGATGATCGCGATCACACCGCCAAGACCGGCATAGCTCACAGTATCCGGCGCCTGGCTTGAAAGAAGAATAATGGCGGAAATCGTCGCCGGGCCCGAAATCAGCGGGATCGCCAGTGGAAAGATGGCAATTTCATTGACGGTACCGTGGTGTCCCTGCGCCTCGACGGCCTTTTCTGCCGTCTCTGCTTTTCGTTCCTGCCTCTTGCCGAAGACCATTTCAATTGCGATCAAGAAAAGCAGGATGCCTCCGGCGACGCGAAAGGCTGACACGGAAATACCAAGCACATTGAGGACGGTCTGACCGGAAGCATAAAAGATCAGGAGAATGCCTGCTGCCGTAAGCGTCGCCCTTATCGCAACTTTTCGCCGGTCTGCCTGGCTCATCCCGGCGGTGACAGCCAGAAACATAGGCGCCAAACCGACTGGATCGATAGTCACGAAAAGGGTCGCAAATGCGTTGATGAAATAGTCGACCATTTCGGGTCATTTCCTTGAAAGCAGACAGTGTTGGAACAGCAGATTGAAGCCTGCTTCGGGAGGGTATCACACAGCCTTGCAACGTGCCGTTTGAGGCTTGGATTCGGCCTTGTTACAGCGGTTTGAAGGCGACTGCGACCTGCTTTTGGCAAATCATTTTGCCGCCCTGTGAATACTCTCCTTAAAGTACTGAAACAAAACGTCGTTTAGCTACACGGAAAACCACTTCAAATTTGGCCCGCGCACTTGAATCGGCTATAAAAGAGGCAGCAATAACAATGAAATGAGTTCTTCTTTGGCTGACCAGGACAACAGCACCCCTTCAGACGGTTTGCCGTCCGATATCAAACCGGTCTCCATCGTCGATGAAATGAAGCGCAGCTATCTCGATTACGCCATGAGCGTGATCGTGTCCCGTGCGCTTCCCGACGTGAGAGACGGCCTGAAACCGGTTCACCGGCGTATTCTCTATTCGATGCACGAAAACGGCTATGAGTGGAACAAGCCGTATCGAAAATCTGCGCGTGTCGTCGGCGATGTCATGGGTAAATATCACCCACATGGCGATAGTGCGATCTATGACGCCCTGGTGCGTATGGCGCAGGACTTCTCACTGCGTCTGCCGCTGATCGACGGGCAAGGCAATTTCGGTTCTGTTGACGGCGATCCTGCCGCAGCCATGCGTTACACCGAATGCCGCCTTGAAAAGGTTGCCCATAAACTCTTGGACGATATCGACAAGGAAACCGTCGATTTCCAGGAAAACTACGACAACTCGGAAAGCGAACCGGTCGTTTTGCCGGCGAAATTTCCGAACCTTCTCGTCAACGGTGCCGGCGGTATTGCCGTCGGCATGGCGACCAACATCCCGCCACACAATCTGGGCGAAGTGATCGATGCGGCCATCGCTGTCATGGAAAACCCGGCAATGACGCTCGGCGAGCTGATGGAAATCGTTCCTGGACCCGATTTCCCGACGGGTGCCATGATTCTTGGCCGCTCTGGTATCCGCAATGCCTATGAGACGGGTCGCGGTTCGATCGTGATGCGGGCAAAGGTTGACATCGAGGAAGTCCGCAAAGACCGCAACGCCTTGATCGTCACGGAGATTCCCTACCAGGTCAACAAATCGACCATGATCGAGAAGATCGCTGAACTAGTGCGCGACAAGCGCATCGAGGGGATCTCCGACATTCGCGACGAAAGCGACCGGTCCGGCATGCGGGTCGTGATCGAGCTGAAGCGCGACGCAGTGCCTGATGTTGTGCTCAACCAGCTTTATCGCTTCAGCCAGCTGCAAACGTCGTTCGGCGCAAACATGGTTGCCCTGAATGGCGGCAAACCGGAACAGCTCAATCTGTCCGACATGCTGCGTGCCTTCGTTGCCTTTCGTGAAGAGGTTGTGCAGCGCCGGACGCGTTATCTCCTGAAAAAAGCACGAGACCGGGCCCACATATTGGTCGGCCTCGGCATTGCGGTCGCGAATATTGACGAAGTCATTCACCTGATCCGTACCGCACCCGACCCGGCAACTGCACGGGCGCAGTTGATGGAGAGAGACTGGCCGGCGCGCGACGTCGAGCCGCTGATCCGGCTGATCGACGATCCTCGCCATCAGGTGCAGGAGGATGGCACCTACAAGCTGTCCGAGGAACAGGCCCGGGCCATCCTGGACCTGCGTCTGCAGCGCCTGACGGCTCTCGGCCGCGACGAAATCGACGATGAGCTGAAAAAGATCGGTGCGGAGATTTCCGACTTTCTGGACATTCTGCGCTCACGCGCACGCATCCAGGACATTGTCCGGAGCGAGATGCTGGAAATCAAGGAAGAGTTCGCAACGCCGCGCCGCACGGAAATCGTCGAGGGCGGTGCCGATTTTGACGACGAAGACCTGATCCAGCGCGAAGACATGGTCGTGACCTTCTCACATGGCGGTTACATCAAAAGGGTGCCCCTTGCGACCTACCGGGCACAGCACCGCGGCGGCAAGGGCAGGGCCGGCATGGCGACGAAGGACGAGGATTTCGTCACGCGTCTCTTCGTTGCCAATACGCACACGCCTGTTCTGTTCTTCTCCTCGCGCGGCATCTGTTACAAGATGAAGGTCTGGCGATTGCCGTTGGGTGGGCCCACGTCCCGCGGCAAGGCACTTGTCAACATGTTGCCCCTCGAACAGGGCGAGCAGATCACCTCGATCCTGCCATTGCCGGAAGACGAGGACAGCTGGGCCAATCTCGACGTGATGTTCGCAACCGTGCGCGGCACGGTTCGCCGCAACAAGCTCTCCGACTTCGTGAATATCAACCGTAACGGCAAGATTGCGATGAAGCTGGAGGAAGGCGACGGCATCGTCGGGGTGGACACCTGTTCGGAGCACGCCGATGTCATGCTGACGACGAATTCCGGTCAATGCATCCGCTTCCCGGTGACCGATGTCCGCGTGTTTGCCGGGCGGAACTCCGTCGGCGTTCGCGGTATCCGCCTTGCTGACGAAGATCGGGTCATTTCGATGCAGATCCTGCATCACATCGATGTCGACGCCGAGGAAAGAGCTGCGTATCTGAAGCTCTCCCGCGCCATGCGCGGCGAGGCAGACGAAAACGGCAACGGGGCCGATGAAGACGGCGTCGTTGCGGGTGATTTGCCGCAGGAACGCTATGCACAGATGAGCGCAGCGGAACAGATCATCCTGACGGTATCAGAAAACGGCTACGGCAAACGGACATCGTCGTTTGAGTACCGGGTGACAGGACGCGGTGGCAAAGGCATTACAGCTATGGCCGTGAACGACCGAAACGGTGGATTGGTTGCATCGTTCCCGGTCGAGGAGAGCCACCAGATCATGCTGGTAACCGATGGGGGGCAGTTGATCAGATGCCCGGTCGACGGGATCCGCATCGCCGGAAGAGCCACTCAGGGTGTGATCGTCTTCAAGACCGCTTCCGACGAGAAGGTCGTGGCCGTTGAAGGCATTTCGGAAGTTGAGGATGAAGAAGACCTTTCCGGCGAAGAGCAGGAAGGGACTGAAATCAGCGGCGATGCAGCCGGAGATGCGGACGGCAGTGGCCCGTCTTCAGATGAAGGAAATGACGGAGACGGCGAAACCGGGGATTCCGAGACCTGATACGGAAACCGTCTTCTAAAACGACAACAGCGGCCAGGGTGGAACCTGAGCCGCTGTTTGCCGTTTACGGGGAGTAGTTTGGAGGTAGTCTAATTCAGTTGGTGGTCGGGAACCGTGCGAGAATGGTTTCGTTTACGCTCGGTGCCTTCTGTTCGACAGTAACGAAGGAAACGTTACGAACCTTGTTGGCGCCAGTCAGCGAGGCTGCACATTCTTCGCTCCAAGCACCCCATGCCTGGGCGTCGCAAGAAGCGGAAGTCTTTGAAACCGCGACGCGATCGGACTTGGTGGTCGCCAGACCCTGGGTTGCCAGACTGGTGAGGCCTTCAGCCTGCGAAGCATTGCTCGGATGCATGCTCATCATGCCGGCGGCGATCATCGTCAGAAGTGCCAGAACAAAAATGGCTGCCATTTTGAAATGAACGGCCGGGTCTTTGGCTTTGGCCTGAATAGCAAAGGACGGCGCCTTGTTGCTGGCGGTCGGGTTGGATGTAACGTAGCTCCTCATGATTCTGTTTCCTGCTCACACCTTGTTTTCGATGAACTCACCTTGGACCATTGCTGAAAAGACTTATGTGATGTCGGTCACACAATGTCGCGCAGGCATAAAAATCCAGAATTGCCGGGTGTTTTCCTTGTGACCCGCCTGAAGGCAGAGTATGGAAATGGCCATGACACGTATTGCGCTTTATCCCGGATCGTTTGACCCGGTCACTAACGGCCACATGGATATTTTGCATCAGGCGCTTGCTCTTGCCGACAAGGTCGTGGTTGCCATCGGCATCCATCCCGGCAAGACCCCCTTGTTCACATTCGAAGAGCGTCTCGATCTCATTCATGAATCTGCTCGGGCAGAATACGGTGCCCAAGAAGCAGAGCGGATCGAAGTGATTTCCTTTTCAAACCTGGTCATCGACACGGCGCGTCAGCAGGGGGCGGCGTATCTGGTCCGCGGTCTGAGGGACGGGACAGATCTTGACTATGAAATGCAGATGGCTGGCATGAATGGTACCTTGGCGCCCGATATTAGGACGGTTTTTCTGCCGGCCTCTCCAAATGTGCGCCACATCACGGCCACCTTGGTAAGGCAAATCGCCAAAATGGGCGGAGAAATCTCCGCGTTCGTTCCGGAACCTGTCGCAGAACCGCTGCGATTGCGTGCACGACCGGACAATTGAAAGCCAATTTTCTCTGACCTGAACTTTAGGAGTCCCCAGTGTCACGAATTCTTGCAGTTTGCGCCGTTCTGGCGTCGTTTCTATTGCTTCCCGCCGTTTCAAGTGCACAGGGCACTGATGCTGAAAATACCCTCTACCTGGATCTGAAGGACGGCCGTGTCGTGATCCAGCTTCGCCCGGACCTTGCACCGAACCATGTTGAGCGCATCAAGAAACTGACGCGCGATGGCTTCTATGACGGCATCGTCTTTCACCGGGTGATCGATGGCTTCATGGCGCAGACCGGTGACCCGACCGGGACCGGTATGGGTGGTTCGGAAGAACCGGATCTTGCTGCCGAGTTCTCGAATGCTCCGTTCAAGCGCGGAACGCTTGGTATGGCCAGAGCGGCCAGTCCGAACAGTGCAAACTCTCAGTTTTTTATCATGTTCGCGGATGGCGACTGGCTGAACGGGCAGTACACCGTGTTCGGTGAAGTCGTTGACGGCATGGACGTGATCGACAAGATCACCCGCGGTGAGCCACCCGCAAACCCGGACAAGATCGTCAAGATGCAGGTTGCGGCAGACGCACAGTAAGCCAAGTACCGCACAGCCCCAAATAATGACCCAAGGAGACAGAAATGGCTGAAATCAAGGATGCCGAAAACACCCTTCTCATGGAAACGAGCAAGGGACCGATCGTGATTGAAATGAAACCGGATCTTGCGCCGGGACATGTTGCCCGCATCAAGGAACTCGTGCGCGACGGATTTTATGACGGCATTGTCTTTCATCGGGTCATCGATGGTTTCATGGCTCAGACCGGATGCCCTCAAGGCACCGGCACCGGCGGTTCAGGCCAGAAACTCCAGGCTGAATTCAGCCAGGAAAAGCACGTACGCGGCACTTGCTCGATGGCCCGGGCGATGGATCCGAATTCCGGCGACAGCCAGTTCTTTATCTGCTTCACCGATGCTCCGTGGCTCGATGGCCAGTACACCGTTTGGGGTCAAGTGATCGATGGCATGGACAACGTTGATCAGATCAAACGCGGGGAGCCCGTGGTTGATCCGGACAACATTGTTTCTCTGAAAGTGGCCGCGGACGCGGCATAATTCTGCTTTTCAGACACTCAGACGGCGCGGAAGTCTTTCCGCGCCGCTTTGCTTTGCGCCATTTGCAACGCGTGTTGACCTCGCTAGCAACGGCCTATATGAGCCGACCACCCCATAACAACTGGACAAATCTTTAACGCCATGCGCGTCGACGAATTCGATTTTGACCTGCCGAATGAACGCATTGCCTTGCGGCCGATCCGTCCGCGCGATGCGGCTCGCATGCTCGTGGTCAAGCCGGGACATGAGAACCCGCTTCAAGACAAAGGGGTACGTGACTTACCGGCATTGCTGGAGCCGGGGGATGCGCTTGTTTTCAACGATACCAAAGTCATCCCGGCCCATCTGGAAGGTCATCGACTGCGCGGAGACATAAAGGCGAATATCACCGCAACGCTTCATTTGCGCGAAGCGCCTGATCGGTGGCGAGCCTTCGCGCGACCTGCCAAGAAGCTGAAGGTCGCAGACAAGCTGATTTTTGAAAGTGCGGACACCCGCCTGACAGCGACGGTGACCGAGAAATTCGAGGGTGGTGAAGTTGTCCTGGTATTCGACCAGGCCGGCGCGGATCTCGATATTACCATCGCGTCGGTCGGCCACGTCCCGCTTCCACCCTATATCGCTCACAAGCGCGGCGAGGATGAACAGGACCGTCAGGACTATCAGACCATCTTTGCAGAAAAAGACGGCGCGGTCGCAGCACCCACGGCCGGATTGCATTTTACTCCGGAGTTGCTGTCGGCTTTGGGGGAGCGGGGTATAGAGCAACACCGCGTAACCCTTCATGTCGGTGCCGGTACGTTCCTTCCCGTAAAGGCGGATGACACCTCAGACCACAAAATGCATGCGGAATGGGGCGAGATCTCCGAAGCGACTGCCGAAGCCTTGTTGGCTGTCAGGGCAAGGGGAAACAAAGTCGTCAGCGTCGGGACGACTTCTTTGAGAATCCTTGAAAGCGCGGCACAAAAGAGTGGGACGATCTCGCCATTTCGGGGCGAAACGTCGATCTTTATCACGCCAGGTTACCGGTTCCGGGCGATCGATGCCCTGATGACCAACTTCCATTTGCCCAGATCGACACTCTTCATGCTGGTGTCTGCACTGTCCGGACTTGAAACCATGCACGGCGCTTACTCTCACGCAATCGGGAATCAATACCGTTTTTACAGTTATGGCGATGCTTCGCTGCTGTTTCCCGCGCCAACCGGTCAATAGAGGACAAGATGAGCGACTCCCAGAAGAGCTTCGGATTCCGGCTGATTGCGACTGATGGAACTGCCCGGCGTGGTGAAATCACGACGCCACACGGGATTGTCAGGACACCTGCCTTCATGCCAGTGGGGACCCAGGCGACCGTCAAAGCCATGTATCCTGGTCAGGTTCGTGAAGCCGGTGCGGATGTGGTCCTCGGCAATACCTACCACCTCATGCTCCGCCCGACCGCCGAACGCGTCGACAGACTGGGTGGATTGCATACATTCATGAACTGGCCACACACGATCCTGACTGATAGTGGCGGATTTCAGGTCATGTCGCTCGCACAATTGCGCAAGTTGGACGAAGACGGCGTCCGTTTTCAAAGTCATATCGATGGCCAGAAATATCACCTCACACCTGAAAGATCTGTCGAGATCCAGGGGCTGCTAGGCTCCGATATCCAGATGCAGCTTGACGAGTGTATCAAGTTGCCCAATCCGAGGGACGAGGTTCAAAGGGCGATGGAATTGTCGCTGCGATGGGCAGAACGTTCCAGAAATCAGTTCGAAGCGATGGGCGGCCCGGCAAAAGGGCAGGGGCTCTACGGCATTGTCCAGGGCGGCGATCAGCCCGACTTGCGCATCCGTTCAGCAGAAGAACTCTCAAAAATGCCGTTTGAAGGGTACTCCGTCGGTGGGCTTGCTGTTGGAGAGCCGCAGGAAGTCATGTTGCGGATGCTGGACATCACGACACCCGTCATGCCGTCTGAAAAGCCCAGATATCTCATGGGCGTCGGAACGCCGGATGACCTTTTGGAAAGCGTCAAACGCGGCATTGATCAGTTCGACTGCGTAATGCCGACCCGTGCCGGCCGGCACGGTCTTGCTTACACCCGATACGGCAAGGTGAATTTGAAGAACGCAAGGCACCAGGATGATCCGCGTCCCCTCGACGAAGACAACGCCTGTCCTGCCGCAAGCACCTATAGCCGAGCCTATCTGCACCATCTGGTGCGCACCGGAGAGGGGCTTGCAGGCATGCTGCTGACCTGGAACAACATCTCCTATTACCAGCAGCTCATGCAGGGCATGCGGGACGCTATTGAAGCAGGCCGGTTCGAAACCTTTTATGCTCAGACAAAAGAGGACTGGGCGCGGGGCGACATCCCGGCGCTGTGAGGTTTATCTACGCAGCAAACCCGTCGGATTTGGTGAGATAGCACCCTGAAATCCGCCAGCTGCCATCTTCCTGTTTCTCAAAGCTGTAGAGTGCCAACCAGTTCTGTCCTTTAGGGCCGGTGACGTAGACTTCCTGCGTCGGCCCGAACTGGGTCATCTTCGATTGGCCGAAGGTCACGTTGCTCGGGTTGTAGACCGGCTGGTACCCTTGACGGACCATTTCCATAAAAATTTCAGGTGTTTGAAAGCGTTTTTGAAGCGTGTTCGTGGCGAATGAAAACGCCTGGTTGGCATTTCCGGAGGCAAATGCGCTCATTTGGTTTTTGATGATGCTTTGAAAGGCCTGACTGTCCAGAGAATCGTCTGCCTTGACTGAGCCAAGGGAGAGAGAAAAGGCAATGCCGGCCGCAGCCGCTGTTTTCAAGAAAAGAACCTTCATCATCTTCAGCACCTCTTTCCGTAATGTCGCAAAAGTATACGCTGAAAATCGCGACCCGGATCTAAAGTCCACGTGAATATCCACGAGTGGATCGTTCAGAGAAACCAATGGCCTGCGCAATTGAGCGAGATAATTTCGAAGTTACACGGCTAATGAAAAAAGCATAGCCGGAGAATTTGATTGCAATTTCAACGTCTCATGCGCCGCCGCAGAAATTGGCAGCAGCATTGCTGGCGCGATTTTCAATAGAATAGCGATGGGAACAACGAGCAATAAGCCGCGCTGGAAGGCTCGAGACATGAAGCAGCGTTCTTGTCAGAAATATCTATATCTGAAGAATCAAAAAAATAGCGTGGCGCGGACTGGAAATTGGCCAATCAGCGCCACGGGATATCACATTCGAAAACCGGGCATGGCCGCCCGGTTCTCCTAAGAAGCCTGATACAAATCCCTCGGTTCGCCTTACTCGGCGGTCAGCGGCTGCCGGATCATTTCTTCCATGAACGGGACAAGGTCCTGCGCAAGGTTCGGGTCGTCCATGCCAAAGGCGATGTTCGCGCTCAGGAACCCGGACTTGCTGCCGCAATCATAACTGCGGCCCTCGAACTTGAGGGAGGCAAAGCCCTGATTGGACATGAGGGAGAGCATGCTGTCGGTCAGCTGGATCTCACCGCCGGCGCCCTTGCGCTGGCTTGACAGGAGTTCGAAGATTTCCGGCTGCAAGATGTATCGTCCTGTAATCATCAGGTTGGATGGAGCAGTACCAGGTGCAGGCTTTTCAACCATGTTGGAAATACGGCTCGCGTTTTCGTTGATCGTCTCTGCCAGTTCCACAATGCCGTACTGGTGGGTCTGATCCTCCGGCACTTCTTCCACAGCGATGATGTTGCCGCCGGTCTGCTCGTAGAGTTCGACCATCTGCCTCAGGCAGCTCACCTTGGACTTGATGATCACATCGGGAAGCAGGATCGCAAACGGCTCATCGCCGATGATATCGCGCGCGCACCAGATCGCGTGACCAAGACCCAATGGGGCCTGCTGACGGGTAAAGCTCGTTGATCCGGGTTGCGGCCGATGCTTTTCAAGGAGTTCAAGGGCTGCAGACTTGTTGCGTGATTTCAGCGTGTCTTCGAGTTCGTACGCGACATCGAAATGGTCTTCAATGACGTGTTTGTTTCGGCCTGTCACGAAGACAATGTGTTCGATCCCCGCGGCACGCGCCTCATCGACAACATATTGAATGATGGGTCGGTCCACGATCGTCAGCATTTCTTTTGGTACGGCCTTTGTCGCCGGAAGGAAACGGGTTCCGAGACCGGCAACAGGCAATACGGCTTTGCGAATGGGTTTGTTCATTTCAGGCCTTCCAAATGTAACTGTCGGGGGACATGGGCCCCATCTGTTCATGATTGGACGAAAGGGACAATAAACTCAGGGTTCTGAAGCGGTAGTTTCGAGACGAGCGCTTCCCGGGTTGCGCAGGCGATAACAATCCAAAACGATGACCTCTAGTGATATATCTTGCTGCATGTGCGAAGCAAAGATGAAACTCCGGCGGAAAAGTGGCGTCCGGTGTCGGTCTCTCTGCCTTAAATCGATTTAAAAGAACTTTCGGCAGCTGCGAACCGGACTGTTGCAGCATCCTGAAAAGAACGGTATGGAACACGCAATTTTGCTGCGGGGCAAAACCTGTGAAGGGTTAGGGCGGTAAGTTCCGTCCGGGAATACAAGGTGACGAATGACCGAGGCGAACCGCGAAGTAACAGCTGGCAATGTAACGTTCGACAATGATGCGGCATTTAGCCTCATCGCGGGTCCATGTGCCCTGGAAAGCCGCACCCACGCGCTTGAATGTGCCGCCGCCATCAAGGAAATCACCGACAGACTCGGAATTGCGACCGTTTACAAAACGTCCTTCGACAAGGCCAACCGGACGTCGCTTTCCGGAGGACGGGGGGTCGGGCTGAAGGACGCGTTGCCGATCTTTGCGGAAATCAAGGAAACGTTCGGCATGCCTGTCGTGACGGATGTGCACTCGGCCGAACAATGTGCGCCGGTCGGAGAGGTTGTTGATATTCTCCAGATACCGGCATTTTTGTGCCGGCAGACCGATCTGCTGGTCGCGGCCGCGAAAACCGGCAAGGTGGTCAACATCAAGAAGGGTCAATTTCTGGCGCCCTGGGACATGAAGAATGTTCTGGCAAAGGTTACCGGGTCGGGAAATCCAAATGTCCTTTTGACGGAAAGGGGCGCAAGTTTCGGCTACAATACGCTGGTAAGCGATATGCGGGCGCTTCCGATCATGGCGCAGACGGGGGCTCCAGTGGTTTTTGACGCGACCCACTCCGTTCAGCAGCCCGGCGGGCAGGGAGCATCCACCGGCGGCGACCGGACCATGGTGCCGGTTCTTTCCCGGGCAGCGGTTGCGGCTGGTGTCGCAGGGCTTTTCATCGAAACCCATCCGGATCCAGACACAGCCCCCTCCGACGGACCAAACATGGTGCAGATGGATCAGCTTGAAGCTTTGCTGCGTCAGCTTCAGGCGATTGATGCCGTCGTTAAGGCAAAACCGGCGGCTTGACAGTTCAAGGCTGCGCATGGCGCGCAGCTGTTTCGGGGCGATGGCTCCACAATTGGCCGCTGAAGCGGCTCCGAATGTGTCGGCGCGTCGCCGGCAAGTAGCACACACAGGTCCATGCGACAGGGGAGTTCTTTCCATGACCGCCATTATCGATATCGTCGGGCGTCAGATCTTTGACAGCCGCGGCAACCCGACTGTTGAAGTCGATGTATTCCTGGAAGACGGATCTTTCGGTCGCGCAGCAGTTCCCTCCGGCGCCTCAACCGGTGCGCATGAAGCCGTAGAATTGCGTGACGGTGGCGACCGCTACATGGGCAAAGGCGTTCAAAAGGCTGTTGATGCCGTGAACGGCGAGATCTTCGAAACCGTCGGCGGCCTCGAAGCGGAAGATCAGTTGCAGATCGACCAGGCGATGATCGAACTGGACGGCACCAGCAACAAGGCACGCCTCGGTGCGAACGCGATCCTTGGTGTCTCGCTGGCGGTTGCCAGGGCTGCTGCACAGGCCTCTGGTCTGCCGCTTTATCGGTATGTCGGCGGCACATCAGCGCGGACCCTGCCGGTTCCGATGATGAACATCATCAACGGTGGTGCCCACGCCGACAACCCGATCGACTTCCAGGAATTCATGATCATGCCGGTTGGCGCTGAGTCGCTCAGCGAAGCGGTGCGCATGGGTACAGAGATCTTCCACACATTGAAAAAAGCCCTCAATGCGGCCGGCCACAACACCAATGTGGGCGACGAGGGCGGTTTTGCACCCAATCTGGAATCCACCGACGCGGCGATCGGTTTCGTCATGAAGGCAATCGAGACCGCAGGCTATAAGCCGGGCGAAGATGTCTATCTCGCGCTCGACGCGGCCTCCACCGAATTCTTCAAGGATGGAAAATACGTTCTGGAAGGTGAGGGGAAATCTCTCGCGCCTGAGGAAATGGCCAAATATCTGGGCGATCTGGTCGCACGCTACCCGATCATATCCATCGAGGACGGTCTTGCCGAAGATGACTGGGACGGCTGGAAAGCCACGACAGACCTGATCGGTAACAAATGCCAGCTCGTCGGTGACGATCTATTCGTGACCAATTCCGAGCGTCTGCGCAAAGGTATAGATCTGGGCGTTGCAAACTCGATCCTCATCAAGGTCAACCAGATCGGCACGCTCTCAGAGACGCTTGATGCGGTTGAGACTGCGCACAAGGCAGCCTATACGGCGGTCATGTCGCATCGCTCGGGCGAGACCGAAGATTCAACAATTTCCGATCTCGCGGTCGCAACGAACTGCGGACAGATCAAGACCGGATCGCTGGCACGTTCAGACAGGCTCGCAAAGTACAACCAGCTGATTCGTATTGAGGAAGAGTTGGGGCCGCAGGCAGTTTATGCAGGCCGATCCATCCTGAAAGGCTGATCGAAGCCGGTTGTATTGATCTTGGCAAGAAGCCTCGCGGTAACGCGGGGCTTTTCTTTTGAGTTTCAGCAGTCATGCAGATTGAAATGGTGGCAATCGCTAGCCTAGCGCACGCCTAGGTCAATCGCCCGGTTGATTTCGATGCCCCTGTTCGCCGCGTGATAGGTCGGAAACGGTAACCGGTTTGACGTCACGATTTCGCGGCGAAGCCACTCTCGTTCCTCCAGCTGATGCAATGACGTCGACAAGGCCCGATCGGTGATCGGCGCCAGGTAAGACTTGATGATTGAAAAGCGCCGAGGGGATGCCGTGAGTGCCAGGATCGGCACCGTCCAGCTCCGGCGCAGCAACGCAAACTCTCGGTCGTCTGGAACTGCTTTCACGATCCTGCTTGCGATTGCGGCAGCTTCTACACCTTGCGGGGTCAGGCGGAATTCCGGCCGCAGTGGATGTCCGTGACCCGGGTTTCTTTCCAAAAAACCAAGCTCGACAAGATGGTCCAGGCTCGAAGCAAAGGACGTACGGCTTGCACTTGTTGCAGCAAGCAGGGGTGCCTGACGTCCAGGCATGCCTTCATGCATCAGGGTCAGGATATTCAACGACCACGCACGGGACGTAAGCTTGACAAGCGACTTAATGTCCATAAAGTATAGTTACATTACTTTTAAACAAAAGGGAAGTTTCATGCCACTCGTCTCATTGGACAACACCATTACGCTTGCCATGTCGGTCCGGGACCGCCATGCGAGCGCAGATTGGTACGCCGCCAAGCTCGGGTTCGAATTGATCCACCATATTGACGAAGCTGGATGGAGCGAAATGCAAACCAAAACAGCTGGTGTCACCCTTGGACTTGGGGAACAGACCGAGCCTGCGCCGGGTAACACGGTTCCGGTCTTTGGTGTTGCCGATATCAAGACCGCAAGAGACGCTCTTGAGACCGCCGGGGTGAGATTCGATGGCGATACTGAGACCATTGAGGGAATGGTGAGTACGGCAACATTTTACGATCCGGACGGTAACGCCCTGATGCTGGCTCAGGATTTGTCCAAGAGCTGAGGGGAGCGAGGCAGGTAACGGTCCGGATACCTCGCGTAGGGTCGGAGCCAGCTTTGGCGGCTTTGACCTAACCCTGCTGTTCCGCTTCCGGATCCGTCCGTGTTTCGTCGGCGTGCTGCAGGGCGGCTGCGATGGTTTCGGCTTTTTCTGCACCGGCAAGAACAAACCTGCCGTCAATGATGAAACAGGGCACGCCAGTGATACCGGACTGCTGCGCTCTTTCAATCTGCGCCTCGGTCTTGTCGAGATCCGTTTCCGTTTCCAGGAGCTGCTCGACCAGGTCGGATTGCATCCCGGCCTCGTCGGAGATGCGCACCAGCGTCTCCGACTTCGTCAGATCTTCTCCGTCGAGAAAAAACGCTTTGAACAGTCGCTCGACGACTTCGTCTTGCAGATCGTCCGCGCGTGACCACAGGATCAGCCGATGGCAATCAAGCGTGTTTGGCGACAGCTTGATGTCGTCGAAGGCAAAATCAATTCCTTCTTCCTGTCCGGCGGCCTTGATCCGGCTGTAGATCGTATCGGCCTGATCCATGCCGCCGAACTTGTCACTGAGATATCTTTTTCGGTCCTTGCCCGTTTTCGGAAGCGTCGCGTCCAACTGGAAGGGGTGCCAACGCACGGCAACGTCGAGCTGCGGGACTGATTTCAACGCAGCTTCCAACCGCCGCTTGCCGATGAAGCACCAGGGACACATGACATCTGAAACGACATCGACAGTTATCGGGGAGGGAGTGGTCATGGATCTACCGAATTCTTGGTTGTTATGCCGGAATCCTAGTGATTTCCGCGCATTTTCCAACCCCAAAACGATGCATATCCCTGGATTGCGGTCCCTTTTGAAGAACACGAAAGCGTGTGAGGGGGGCCGGTTCTCTTCGGTGACCTCGAACGAAACCTAACGCACGGTATGCGTCAAGATTGAGCTGATCCGCTTTTGAAGCCGCACGGTACCCGCCTCGTTTTTCAAGACGGCGACGGGTCCAAGATCCTTGACCAAGCATACGAGGTCTTCGTCCCGGCTCGTGGCATCGGCGATCGACAACAGTGTGGTGTTGAACTCTTCAAGCTCTTCAGGCGTGGAGACGTTGATCCCGAAACTCTCCGGTTTCAATCGCAATTCCCAGAGATCCAATCCTCGGACGGCCAGCGCATTGCTGCAGGTCTCAAGATAGTTGGCGTAGTATTCTGTTCCAAGACCGCCTTCATTTATCTGCTGGCGAAGCCACATCTGGCTCTCCGCAAGAATCCGGTCAGCCAGCCTTCTTCGCTTGCCGAAGCGGATCGCTGAAGCCATCCGCATTGTGAGTGTCTCCTTGAGGTTGTCGCCGACAATCACGTCGGAAGCCCCGTTGCGGAACAAAAGCGCGGTATCTTCTTCCTTTTCGCAGACCGCCAAAACCGGCAGGCCGGCGAACCGGGCGTCACGCCTGATCTGCCGTATGTAGTCGACGGCTTCCTCAAAGGGAGCGTCGATGACCACGGCATCAAAGGCGCGCATTGACATGAATTCGACCGCCATTTTGCCATCGAACGCGCCGACGACCTCGACCTTCTGGTCGCTTGCGTCCTGCCACTCCAGAAAACGTCCACTCAGGCCAACGACCATCAGGCTGCTGGTCCCGGTATGATGCGGAGCTGTGCCAAATCCGGGTATGCGGCCGAACACCTTTCGACGAAGCTGGGCCTCTTCTGTTCGCATGAGTGAGCGCTGGTGGATGCAGATCAACATCAGCAACACATCATCCGGCACAACGCGGTCAATAATTGCAGTTGCCTGGAGCCCTTCGGGCAACACGTCGTCGCCATCAGTCAGGACATAGAACGGAACGTCGCAGGTCAGCTCGGCGATTGTCGGCAATAGCCATTCGAAGAAAGGCTGTTTTTGAGTTTCGTCCAGGCACTTGATATCCACGACGACCGCTGCCGGCAGTGCAGTCGGAAGCGAGCTGCCTCGTTCGAACATCTTGAGCAGCGACACGTCAAGATCTTCGGGCGCGTCACCATTGCTGCTCCGCTTGGGCCGCCGCCCGGCATACCAATATGGTCCACGCCACGAAAGCGACGTTTCTAAATCCATGCCCTGTCCCCACCTAAGGACCAAAGAGGTTCAGGGTTCAATCGTGGCGCGCGTCGGATATTGGCCACGAGTAAAACCAGAACTCCAAAGTCCCTCAAGGCCCCGCTTTTGTTGCCCACGCGGGTGCCATTCAAGTTCGGAAACGATCATTGAACTACGGCTGTACTAGGTTCTTTGATCTAAGCCACCGCGGCCGGCAAGCGCTGCGTCCGCATGGTCAGCTTTTCTCTGAAAATTGTACCATCAGGATTACGCGGCAGTGACTGCAAAATCAGCACACGATGCGGGATTTTGGCAAGATCCACACCTTCGGCATCCAGATAGGCAAAAAACGAGGACGCGTCGGGCACGCTGGCTGCTTCTGGAACCAGCGCGGCGTACATCCGTGCGCCGAGCGTCGGGTCTTCAACGACGAATGCAGCTGCTTCTTTTATGCCCGGATAGCTCGCATAAATGACATCAATGGTTTCCAGATTGCCAGTCCCGACAGCATAAACGCCCGGTATTCCAAAGCCGGCAATTCCATCGTCGGCAAGCTGAACCTTGATGTTGGTATTGAGGAAACCGGTTCCCTCCCAGCGCACGCGCCGTTGTTCACCGTTGAGGGTCCGCCAGCCGATGTTTGGAACCATCGGACCCTTCACCAGCAAGGTTGGCGTTTGTGCCTCCACCTCTGTGACTGCAATTTCCAGAAGGGCTGGCCCGCTCTCACACCCGTTTGGCCCGTTATGCTTTCCCAAGGCTGTCGCCTTGACTTTCGCCGATGGTCCGCGCGCCTTGGCAACGAGCGCAAATTCGTCGGCAACGTGAAGGTCGACAAGCCGTCTGCGTGCGACAAACGTCGTCGGATGTGGCGCCGAGATGTTCCAGGCGGCAAGAACGGTGGTCTTTGTATTGGTCAGTTTGCGGTCGAGTGTTTGCGCCAATGGGCCAGGCGTCAGAACGACATCGGCCTGCACTTCATTTGCGTGTGCTGCGAGATTTGCAAGCGACGTCGGGTGATGAAGATGCAGCGTGCTGCCGGTCATCAGAAACGGCACCAGCCCCCCGCCAAGCCCTGTCAGACCGCTGAGCGAATAGGGGACCAGGATCGAGCTGCCGTCCTTGATATGGGATTCATCAACAATCATCTGACCGGCGGAGACCCAGTGATTGTGGCACCGGCTCACCGGTACGTTCTCTTCGCCACTCCGGCTCCAGCAGATCGTGGCCGTGTGATCAGCCGGATCTGGACGTTCATTGGAGACGAATTGCAATTCGTCGCCCATCTCCGTGAGCATCGGTCCGAGTTCGATGAGCCCGTCCGGAATGTCTTTTCCAAGCCCGAACACAAAGCGCAGCGCAAAGAGGTCTGCCGCGACGTCCCGCGCGGCGATGCCGACATCCCGCGTTTCGACCCTGTCGGCAGCAATAAAGCCTTTGGCGCCAATCGAATTCAGCGCTTCCAGAACATTCCTTTGACGCCAGTGCAGCGGCAGCGGGGAGACAATCAGGTCAGCACGAAGCGCTGCCATGAAGGCAATGACGGTATCAACGGTGTTTGGCGCCTGCATACCGATGACATGGTCCGCGCTCAGCCCGACTGTCTTGTAAAACGCTGCGAGACGGTCAATTTCCCTGTCTGCTTCGCTATAAGTCAGTTTGCGCGGTTCTCCGCCGGTCCATGTGGCCCGGTCCGGTGCATCTACCAGTGCAAGCCGGTCGGGATGTTCTGCAGCAGTCTTGCGGAGAAGTTCGTCAAGCGGCACATCGGACCAGGCTCCGCTTTCGTGATATTCCTTGGCAAGGCTTTCGTGGGTGGCTTTCATTTCGTCTTTCGTCCGTAGGTCCGATTATTGCGCGGTCGCAGACCACCAGGTGTCAAATTCATGTCCATAGAGGGAGTGGTGATCAGGTGGAACGACGGCCTTCCATCGTGCGACCCAGTCGTCAGATACGTGATAGAGCGGAACGGCGTAGGCGCCTGAAATCAGCACTCTGTCAAAGGCTCTTACCGCGTCCACGAACTCGTCGCGGCTGCGCGCGCCAACTATCACATCGATGAGTGCATCGATCGCTGGCTCGTTTGCTCCAACGAAATTGAAAGAGCCTTCGGCGTCTGCTGCTTGCGACGACCAGCGGCCGTATTGCTCCGCGCCGGGCGAAAGCGAGGCGTACCAGGTGTTGAACACCATGTCGAAGTCGCGTTTTGTCCGGCGGTCTTCAAACTGCGATGGATCGACACTACGCACGCTGACGCCAATGCCGAGAAGCTCCACCGTGCGGGCATAGGCCAGAGCAAGTTTTTCTTCGTCTTCGTTCTTGGCAAGGATTTCAAACGCAAGCTGCTGTCCGTCGGCTTCATTGACAAGCTTGCGGTCTTTCAAAGCGTATCCGGCCGATTTGAACACGTTCAGAGCATCTCGCAGAACCTTGCGATCACGCCCGGATCCGTCAGCGTCCGCGGGGCGCCAGGTGCCGGCCATGACTTCCGGATCAACAGCGTCAGGGAAGGGGGCCAGCAACTCCTTCTCCCGCTCGCTTGCCGCGCGACCGACGGAGGAAAGCTCGGAGTTATCCCAGTACCCGACAGTTCGCGAATAAAGATCGTAGTAAAGGTTGCGGTTGACCCATTGGAAATCGAACAGCATTCGTAGCGCTTTTCTGACCCTTACATCTGAAAATTGAGCGCGTCGGGTGTTGAACGCAATTCCCTGCATCGGGGCGGGCACGCCGCGCGCAATGTCCATCTGGACAACATCGCCGTCTTTTGCCGCCGGGAAGTCAAATCCGGTCGCCCAGCGCGCCGGATCCCGGAATTGAAGCGCATTGACCAGTCCCTTCTTGAAGGCTTCCTGCAACGTGGTCTCATCGCGGAAATATTCGATGCGCATCTCGTTGAAATTGTCGAACCCGGCCTTTACCGGCAGGTCCTTTGCCCAATAGTCGGGATTTTTTTCATAGACCACGAGCCGGCCAGGTTCGATTGTCTTGAAGGTGTAGGGGCCACTGCCGACCGGCGGGGTCAGTGACGACTTGTCGAAGTTCTCAGCATCGGTGTTTTTCTTTGAAAAAATGGGAGCCAGAGCGATCAACAGCGGCAATTCCCGGTTTTCTCCATTTTCAAACACCAGTTTGAGCCGGTTCGGCTCCGTAACTTCTTTATCAACAATAGCGGCGTACCAGTTGCGGAAGGGCGGGCGACCCTTGTCCCGGATTATTTCCAGGGAAAAAATGATGTCGTCGACTGTTACGGGCGTACCGTCGGAGAATTTGGCATCCGGGTTCAATTCAAACTCGATCCATTCCCGGCTGTCGGGCATGCGCACACGTTGGGCAACCAGACCGTAGAGCGAAAACGGCTCTGCGTATGAACGAACCATCAGGCTTTCAAGAATGTTGTTGCCGAACTGGCGTTCCCGCATGCCGCGCGCTGAGGTCCAGCCTCCCTGAACGATGAAGGAGTTCAGGCTGTCGAAGGTTCCCTGGACACCGAGCGTGATCGTGCCGCCTTTCGGGGCGTCCGGATTTGCATATGGAAATGGCTCACCGGGAGCGAGAGCAGGAGTCCCGTGCATGGAAATTGCGTGAGTCCAGGGGACATCCTCGTCAGACCCGTGGGCGACCCCGGTAAGAGCGGGCATCGTCAGACAAAGCAAGGTCAGGGCCATTCGCCGTGCAGGATGTGTCCCGATAGCAGCCCTCACAATTTCAAAGAAACGCATAACCACCGCCTGATTTTTCCTTGATTCCCGCCTTTGAGCCTAGCACATGGTTTGTTGCAACGCGCCTGCAACAACACACAAAGACAAAGATATACAGATTTGAATCAAACAAGAGCATTGCGTTGCATATCGGCCACCCTCTTGCCCTAATTCAGTGCCTTACCATGCAATTCACAGATCTATTGTTGTAACGGGCCTTGCGGTAAACTCCGGAATGCCTCAGAACAACGCGAAGATTTCGCACATGCACGATTGAGGACGTTTCGATGAAGAGTGTATTGAAAAGAGGATTGTTCGGATGCGCCGCTGCGGCATTCGTGGCCGTGTCTTCTTTTGCAGCTGCTCCCGCATCCGCCCAGGAAGACAAGAGCCCTTGGACAAAGGCGTGCAACACAAACCCGGAAACGCAGAAAGAAATCTGCTTCATTTCGATTGAGTTGCGCACAAATACCGGTCAGTTCCTGAGCAACATCGCCATCCAGGAGACTGAAGGCGAGGCTCGCAAGAAGTTGTTGGTTGCCGTTCCGACCGGTGTTCTGATCCAACCTGGACTGCGCATCCAGATCGACGACAGCAAGCCGGTCCAGGCGAAATACAGCATCTGCGCCCCGAACGCCTGTTATGCCGAACTTGCGATTGACGACACCTTCGTCAACGCCATGAAACAGGGCGGCGAAATGCGCGTCGCGCCGTACAATCAGCAGGCCAAGGAAATCGTCTTCAAGATGACCCTGATCGGTTTCACCAAGGTCTATGACGGCGAACCGATGAACCTTGCCGAATTGCAGGCGCGTCAGGAAGAATTGCAGAGCGAACTGCAAAAGCGGGCAGATGAAGCGCGCCAGAAGCTGATCGACGCTCAAAAGGAAAGCCAGTAAGGCCGAGCCTTACTCGAACAAAAAAGGCCGGAACGAATGTTCCGGCCTTTTTTGTGTCTGCTGAACGAAAAATGACGTTGCCTTCTAGTGGATCTCCACACTGCGCGGCAGATAAGACCCGTCCGTCTGCTCTTCGAAAATTTCCTCGACCTGAGGATGACGAACCGGTTCGCCCGTCATGTCGGGTTCCAGGTTCTGTTCGCTGACATAGGCAACATATTCGGTCTCCTCGTTTTCCGCGAGAAGATGATAGAAGGGCTGGTCGCGCACCGGACGCACGTCCTCGGGAATGGCATTCCACCATTCTTCCGTGTTGCTGAATGTCGGGTCGACATCGAAAATCACACCCCGAAAAGGGTAAATCCGGTGCCGGACGACCTGACCTATTCTAAATTTTGCCGTTCGCATGGTTACTCGTCCGCCTACTGCATGCAACGCCGGGATACCGTGTCGGCAGCCTGCTTGCAAGCGTTGTAACATTAAACACTAAACCAGAGGCCTTGCGAATTTCTAAAATCCGTAGACTTGAGCAAGGTCTGCATCCTTACTTGCGACCAGCTTGGCCAAATCGACAATGACCTTTGCCTGTTTCCAGGTTGCATCATCCTGCATCTTTCCGTCAATCATGACGGCTCCGGTTCCATCCGGCATCGCGTCCAGAATTTTCCGCGCAAAGGCTACTTCGGCAGGATCGGGCGAAAACACCCTTTTTGCGATTTCGATCTGGCTCGGATGCAGTGACCATGCACCCAAACAGCCCATCAGAAAGGCGTTGCGGAACTGGCTTTCACAAGCCTGCGGATCGGAAAAGTCACCGAAGGGGCCGTAAAACGGTTTGATCCCGTAAGAAAGGCAGGCATCAACCATCTTGGCGACGGTATAGTGCCACAAGTCTTGCTGATAGGCGGTTCGCGATCCGGTGTCACCGGCGTCTGAAAGCACAGCGTAATCCGGATGGCCGCCGCCGACACGCGTTGTCTTCATGCCCCTTGACGCGGCAAGGTCGGCAGGGCCGAGGCTCATACCGTGCATCCTCGGACTTGCGGTAGCGATTTGCTCGACGTTTTTGACGCCTTCGGCAGTTTCAAGAATGGCATGGATCAGGATCGGCTTGGAAAGTCCGCCCTTGGCTTCTAGTTGCGCAAGAAGCTGGTCAAGGTAGTGAATGTCCCAGGCGCCTTCGACCTTGGGCAACATCACGACATCCAGCTTGTCTCCGATGGCTTCGACGATTTCCAGAATATCGTCCAGGAACCATGGGCTGTTCAGGCAGTTGACCCGCGTCCAGAGGCCTGTCGTTCCGAAATCGTTCTCCAGGGCCATTTGAATAAACCCGTTGCGGGCTTCGCCCTTTGCGTCGGCCGGGATCGCGTCTTCAAGATTGCCAAGCACGACATCAACCTTGTCGATCAGGTCCGGCACCTTTGCCCGCATCTTTTCGATATGCGGTGGCACAAAGTGGATCATGCGTTCAAGCGAGACGGGAATGTCGCGAAACGGCTCAGGTGCGCCAATGGCAAGCGGCTTGTAAAATGCGCGTGGGGACTTCATGAGACGGCGTTACTCCTCCAGTTCGAGCATTAGCTATAGCGCTTATGTTGCGCTGCAACCATCCCCCGATAGGAGAACACGGACGGCTCCAATCTCAGTTTTCCAGCGACTTTGCAGCGGCGGCGCGCTGTTCCTGTCTTCTTTTGAGGCTTTTGCCGGGCGGCGCCCACTTTTTGTGTATCCACATCCATTGCTCGGGATGTTCGGTGATCCACTCCTGGAAGCATTCGTGCATGAGGGCAGTGGCCGCCTTGATGTCGGCTTGGCGGTCATCGGTTTTGGGAACGGTGATGGCGCGCCCCTCAACGCGAAAATGCACGCCTTTCTTCCGAATGACCCTTCCGAGCACAATTGGAACGTTGCACGAGCGCGCAAGCGACGCCGGCACGGGGTTGGCGTAGGCCAACTGTCCAAAGAAGGGGACTTGGACACCCCGTGCTTCCCGAAGATCTCCCATCATGGCGACGACGCCGCCGCCCTTCAAAGTGCTGATAATCTTGCGCGCGGTGTCAGGGCTTTTGGAGAGCAGGCCGCCGCGGTAGAGGTCCCGGCGCAGCGAGCGCAAGGCCTTGTCTGCCTTCGGGTTGCGCAATGCCTGATAAACACCGGTGATTTCCACGTCGCGGCTCACGACCGGTTGGACGCATAGTTCCCAGTTTCCGCTGTGAAACGAGACGAGCAGGCACGGCTGCTCGCCAGCAAGAACCTTTTTTGTGATTTCGTCCGGATCGGCCTCGAAGCGGTAGTCCTGTTTGAGGAGGCGGTCGATGTGAAATGTCTCCGCTGCGACGCGGCCGAGGTTTTCCCACATGCCTTTGACGATGGCTTCGCGTTCCTTTTCGCTCATGGACGGAAAGGCGCGTTCCAGATGTGTCAGAGCACGCTTGTGACGGGGATTGAACGGCGCGAACAGTCGCCAGCCTGCGCCCATCAGGTAGGAGGCGATATCCACGGGGATGAGCCGAAACAGATAAATTGCGAGTCTCAGAACGATCCCTTCGAAGCGATTCTGGTATTTCAGGCGCTTCGGGTGTTCTCTTTGTCTTTTCTTTCGCGACATTTCAGCGTGGATACTCTCGATATTATCTGCTCACTCTGCCGACGTGGCAGCTTTGGGCCATCTCAGCCGGATTGAGCACTTGCGGTACCTGCGCAGACCTGATTGGAATGCGAAACGTCAGTCATGCTCCGCACGTGACGCGTCCTTATCCAAGCTCAACGCGAGATGCAAGCACCTTTACCTGTTCGCCCTTCATGCCGACCGTCACAATAGAACCTGGACTTTAAATGCTGGAAGTCATCACTCTGGCCTTGCCCTTCTTCGGATTGATCGTTCTTGGCTACGGCGCCGGGAAGTTCAAAAATCTGCCCGAGTCCGGCCTGGCCTGGATGAACTTTTTCGTCATCTATTTGGCGCTGCCGGCCCTGTTTTTCAGGCTCCTGTCAGAAACACCGTTCGAACAACTGGCGAATGTGTCTTTCATCGCCGCCACGACCTTCACCACATATATTGTCTTTGCCATTTCGTTTTGCATCGGCGTAGTCGCGACCCGCGGCAGCATTGCCGAATCCACGATCCTTGGAATTGCCGGAGCCTATTCGAATGTGGGCTACATGGGTCCCGGATTGACACTTGCGGTCCTGGGCGAGCAGGCAACGGTGCCAACGGCACTCATCCTGACTTTCGACAATGCTTTGATGTTCATTCTGGCGCCGCTTCTCATGGCTGTGGCAGGAACCGAGAACGAGACGATCCTTGGAACGGTAAAGCAGATCCTGACGAAGATTTTCACGCACCCGTTCATCCTGGCGACAATCGCAGGTGTGTCCGCAGCCGCTTTCGAATTGCGCCCGCCCGAGGCGGTGAACACGCTCTTGCTTTATCTGAGCAGTGCAGCAGCACCTTGCGCCCTTTTTGCCATGGGCGTCAGCATAGCGCTTCGCCCGATAGGAAGGATACCGGTCGAGTTGCCCCTGGTCCTGGCGGTCAAGCTTTTGCTCCACCCGATCCTGATTTTTCTGCTTCTGACCTGGCTCGGCGGTTTTGATCCGAACTGGATTGCAACAGCGATCCTGATGTCCTGTCTGCCGCCGGCAACCAATGTGTTCGTGCTGGCTCAGCAATACGGCGTCTATGTTCAGCGCGCTTCAAGCTTTGTCTTGATTGGGACGGCAGTTTCCGTAGTGACTGTTACAGCGTTTATATGGGCCCTCACATCCGGCTTTTTGCCGTTGTAGCGGTCCCGGTTCAATCAAGTAGAATGACAGTATGAACAAAGCCCGGCAGACACTGGACCTGATAGGCAGCTACCCCGAACCTGTTCGAGGCGGTTTGCGTCGGCTGCGGGAGATCATACTCGAAACCGCAGCATCAACCGAGGACGCAGGGACGCTCGAAGAAACGTTGAAATGGGGACAGCCGAGTTTCGTCTCTGTCAAACCGCGGACCGGCACGACAATCCGTATTGACCGTGACAAGACGGATGCCGGCGATGTTGCCCTCTTTGTCAATTGCCAGACATCTCTCGTGTCTGACTGGCGCACGCTTTTCCCGCATCTGCGTTTCGGCGGCGACCGAAGCGTGCATTTCAGCCTTAGCGAAGATCTGCCGGAAAACGAAATCCGTCACATGGTCGCGATGGCACTGACCTACCACACGCGCAAAAGCGCACGGAAAGCGCGCTGAAAGAAACCATCAACGGTTCAGTGCCTTGGCGGGTACAAACCTGTGCCGGGCGCCATGCCTTCGCGCATCAGGAGCCTTCGGAAAGGCCCAACCTTTCCGGCCATGTACATGCCCATGCTCCGAGCCATTTGAACCGGCAAGAATGAGGTGAGGAGGGACCGGTTCAAAAGGTCGACTGCGTTGGTACGTGTCTTGATGTCACTGCGGCGTTTGGATTCGTAAATCTCAAGAACGGCAGGCGAGCCGATGTCCTGTTGCCTGGCCTGCGCGTGCGCAACAACACTCGCCAGATCATCAATGTCCCGGAGCGACAAATTGAGCCCCTGCGCACCGATCGGTGGGAAAACATGGGCTGTTTCACCGACAAGCGCCAGCCGCTCCCCGGCGAGCCTTTGCGCATTCAGTCCGGACAATGGAAAGCTTTGCACCTCCGACGCCAGCTTGAACTCCCCTAAAATGGAATAAGCGCGCCGCTCAAGTTCCATCTCCTGGTCGTCAGGTTTAAGCGACAGGAGTTTATTTGCTCCGTCGTTGGTCTCCACACAGACAATCGAAGACTGACGACCCGGCAGGGGCACCAGCGTGTAGGGGCCGGTCGGTGTGTGAAACTCTGTCGAGATGTTGTGATGCGGCAGTCTGTGGTCAACGTTAAGCACGACGGCCACCTGAGGGTAGGACCAGGCTTTGACCTCTATACCGGCAGTCTCGCGAAGCCTGGAATTGCGGCCATCGGCAGCCACGGCCAGACGCGCTTTGAAGGTCTTTCCAACTGATGTGGATATAGTGACAAAGTCGGGAGAAAAATCGGCGGATTCCGCCGTGTCGCTTATGCAGGTCAGCGTGTCTTGCAGCTCGCAAGCTTCTTCAAGTACCGCATTCAGTTCTTTGTTTAAGATGTTGAAACCAAACTCTTCAACACCAATTTCCGTAGCGTCAAAAACGACTTCAGGTGCCCGTATGAGCCGTCCGGTGTCGTCGATCATCCGCATCTTTTTCAAGGATTCGGTGTTTCCCGAGAGCTTGGGCCAAACGCCGATATCCTCCAACAAGCCGATCGATCGCTGCCAAAGAGCTGTGGTGCGGCCGTCAGGTCGTGTTGACTGGGGCGCCACCAGCACCGTTGAAAGGCCAAGCCTTGCCAGTTTCAGCGCGGCAATGCGTCCCGAGGGACCGCCACCAACAACGGCAATATCGAAGAGGTCCGGTTTTTTCGCTTTGGGCATGGGGCAGTCCTGATTGATCGCCGTTTAAAAGAGAATGTGTCCTTCCAGGCAAATTATTCAACAGGACGAAACCACGCAGCAAGTGTGCGTCTGCCCGACGCCTTTTCTTGATTGGCTGAATGCGCGAGATCAATTCCGTTCGGAAAAATTGCTATATGCTGCGCTTCAAACATCGTGCTGAGGCTGCTGACCTGACTACATGAGCGTTGTCACATCAAATAACGGCTCGCAAGAGCAATCGGGGCTTCACGCCAGCGGGCGCGGCTGGCCGATTGTGCTTGCCTTCGTCGCAATACTGAGCATTGGCGGGTGGACTTATCTTGTCGCAATGATTGCGGACATGGTCCCGGTAATGGACATGACCGAGGCCGGGCCCGGTATGGGACTGTTCAACCAGTTCAACATCTTCAGAGGGCTTTCCGATGAGGCGCGCGCCGCGCTCGCGGTAATCTGTCTCCCGGCGGGCGCAACCTTCGGAATGCCGACACCCGACCTGAACGGCATCGATCTGCTTAAGGTTTTTCTTATGTGGTCGATGATGTCCATGGCCATGATGTTGCCGACGGCAGTCCCGATGCTGAAAACCTACTTTGGCTGGATCGGCACGGAGGGCAGTGGCGAACGGTCTGTGACCTTCGCAGTGATGGCCTGTGCACTTGGATATCTGTCCATCTGGCTCGGTTATGCGGTGGCCGCAACGCTTGCTCAGTGGTTGCTGTCAAAAGCCGGCGGGTTGAACGACATGATGGCGCCGGCAACGCTCGCATTGACGACGTCCGTTCTTTTTGCAGCTGGTCTTTATCAGTTCACACCTGCAAAGAAATCTTGTCTGCAGCGCTGCTGGTATCCGCGATGGGTATTTGCAGGTGAGCGCCAAGCCGGAATGACGTCCGGTTATCGGGAGGGCCTCATTCAGGGTCTGACATGCCTAGGATGTTGCTGGGCGGTAATGACCGTCATGTTTGCGGTCGGGCTGATGAATATTGTCTGGATAGCGCTTCTTGGCGGCGTCATGGCTCTGGAAAAGACCTTCCCGAGCCGCGTTTTCCCTGCGGCAATTGGTGTTTTTCTGATTGCCTGGGCAAGTTTTCTGACCGCAACCATCTATTTCTGACTTGGCGCCAATTGTTTCTTGCAGATTTGCGACAAGGGCTATTTTTTCTGTTCACACTGTCATACGATTGCAATATTACTCCCCGGCGACGTTTGACGAGAGTTCATCGGGGAAGAGCTTATGGCTCGATACCGGGCGCGAACTCGACTCGCGCCACGTTCTCTTGATATGAGGATTTCCCGTGACGGACTTTACGCCTGGCAAAGAGGCGCCGGAACCAGCTTTATTTCTTATCCATGTCTTGACGGCTTCCGGGGCGCCCATCGCCCTGATCGCGCTTCTGGCGGGGGCACAGGGCAATTGGGCAGAAATGTTCGCCTGGCTGGGACTGGCATTCTTTGTTGACGGCATCGACGGCCCGCTTGCGCGCCGGTTTAACGTTGCCGAGCGTTTGCCGCGCTGGTCCGGTGCGTCACTCGATTTTGTCATCGACTACGCGACATATGTCTTTCTGCCAGCATTTGCGCTGTCGTGGAGCCTGATGCTGTCGCAACCCTGGAACTGGATTTGCGGCGGGTTGGTTGTTTTCACCGGAGCGCTTTATTTCGCGGACAACGGCATGAAAACGCCCGACGGGTCTTTCAAGGGATTTCCCGCAGGATGGAACATGGTCGTGTTCGGGTTGATGATCCTGTCGCCTTCCCAAGCCTTCACGATCGCAGTTGTAATCTTGTGCTGCGCACTGACATTCGCACCGATCCGCTTTGTCCATCCCGTCCGTGTTCAGCGCTGGCGGATCGTGACCCTTCCTGTCACGCTTCTTTGGATGGGATTGGCCGCATTTGCGATCGTGGACGGTATGACTCTCAACGGGATCACGGCGATTTTGTTCACTGTCGCCAGCATTTACCTGTTTTCCGTCTCTGCAATCCAGCAACTCCTCGACCGGGTCGATTGACCTGAACAATGGTCTTTGCGGCACGCCTCGAACTGATTAATGTTCCGGCGAGGCGATAGCGCCCCTGAGTCAATTGTTGAGAGAGGCAGCAAGCCTCCTGGAGGGTTAGATGGTTCAAGCAATCCGCGTTCACGAGACCGGCGGTCCAGATGTCATGCGCTGGGAGCATGTGGATGTTGGTGAGCCAGGGCCCGGTGAAGCACGCATTCGTCAAACCGCAATCGGTTTGAACTTCATCGACACCTATTTCCGGTCCGGTCTTTATCCGGCTCCCGCCGGTTTGCCGTTCACACCGGGCAATGAAGGGGCCGGTATCGTGCAGACGGTGGGCGAGGGCGTCACTTTCCTGAAACCTGGCGACCGGGTTGCTTACGTCGGACCGCTTGGCGCTTATGCGCAGGAGCGAATCGTGCCGGCCGACAGGCTTGTCCTGATACCTGACGGTATCGACGACAAGACCGCCGCTGGCATGATGCTGAAAGGCATGACGGCTCAGTATCTTCTGCGTCAGACTTTCAACGTCGGCCCGGAAACCACACTCCTATTTCATGCAGCTGCCGGCGGAGTTGGGCTGATTGCCGGCCAATGGGCATCGCACCTTGGAGCCACTGTCATCGGGACTGCCGGCTCAGACGAAAAAATCGCTTTGGCAAAAGCGCATGGCTACCAGCACATGATCAACTACCGCACCGAGAACTTTGCGGAACGCGTCAAGGAGATCACCGGCGGAAAAGGCTGTGACGTTGTTTATGATTCCGTCGGAAACGATACTTATCCCGGATCGCTGGATTGTCTCAAACCGCGCGGTCTTTGGGCCAGTTTCGGCCAGTCCTCCGGGCCGATCACGGACTTCAATCTGGGCTTGCTCGCGCAGAAAGGGTCTCTGTTTGCAACCCGCCCGACATTGTTCAACTACATAGCGACGCGAGAAGCCCTGGAAGCGACAGCCGGGGACCTGTTTGATGTGGTGAGCAAAGGCATCGTCAAAATCGAGATCAATCAGCAATACCGGTTGGCGGATGCCATTCAGGCGCATCAGGATCTGGAAGGCAGAAAGACAACCGGCACGACGGTCTTTTTGCCGTAGGCCACTGGTATGGCGATGTTATCCGGTCGGGCCCAAGATCTGTCGCGCAATCTGTACAGCCCCGCCATGCGCTATTTTCTCGCGGCAGCAGAGGCGGGGTCCATTCGGGCTGCGTCGCGGGAGCTCAACGTGGCATCGTCGGCGGTCAACCGGCAAATCCTGTGGCTTGAAGAAGCACTCGGTCTGCAATTGTTTGATCGCGTCGGACGCCGGATACGCCTGTCTCAGGCGGGCGAATTGTTGCTGGCACATATCCGCAGAACCTATTCCGATTTCGAAGGGACAGTGGCGGAACTCGACGCGCTAAAGGGGCTCAGACGCGGAACCGTCTCAATCGCGTCCGTTGAAAGCGTGTCGGAAAAACTCCTGCCGTCGGTGATCGGCAGCTTTCGCAAGAGCTATCCCGGAATTCACGTCAATGTTGCGATCTCGTCTTCGCAGGAGGCCGCACGCAAAGTGGAGGCAGCGGAAGCGGATGTCGGCTTCACATTCGATCCTCCGGATGCTTCTGCGCTCACGGTGGCCTTTCAGCACGATCTCGTCATCGGCGCCCTGATGACACCCGATCATCCGCTTTCCGGGCAATCAAAACTCTGCCTGCAGGACTGCCTCGCGTTTCCAGTCGCCCTTCCGGCAGAGGGTCTGTCACT
>Ga0207422_1001554_pt1 | contig 43087 bp, 31 predicted proteins | sample MarCyaLeptolynsp_FD_187757 | JGI IMG/M metagenome (GOLD analysis project Ga0207422, IMG submission 187757) | Marine cyanobacterial communities from Panama - species 1 Leptolyngbya sp. (SPAdes) | ecosystem: Environmental > Aquatic > Marine > Unclassified | place: Panama: Panama City | collected... | reverse complement strand
CCCTGAATGACACCACTTGTTTAGGGCGTTCTCGGTTTGGAAATATCGCAAAAAATGTGCTCAGGAAATATAAGTAAAACTTATTAAACAGGGACAAAAATCGGGGATCTCTGGTACTCACACCCGCTAGTTGCACTTCGTTGCAGCTTCGCTGCAATTACCCCTAATAGAGAGATGATTTAGGTTCTTCTACTATGCATTGTCCACACTGTCACTCTACGGATATCAAAAAAAATGGCAAGCGCAGCAGCAAACAAAATCATATTTGTGCTCAATGCGGTCGTCAGTTTATTGATGAGTATGACCCACCCAAAGAGTATTCACAGGAGTTCAAACGGGAATGCTTGGAGATGTATCTCAATGGGATGGGCTTTCGGGCCATCGAGCGAGTCAAAGAGGTGCATCACACCACCGTCATCTATTGGGTGAAACAATTGGGTCAGCAGTTACCCGATGCACCGGGGAAGTTATTTTTATGTCACAGATGGTTATAGCAAGTCTCAGGCGAGTGAGGTATGGAACTGTGCCCCTGCCTTCGGCAGGGGCACAGTTCCATATACTTCAGTCGCACGGGAACCGCTATATAAGGTTTATCCGAAGTTCATTGAAGATGGAGATCAGATTGTCAGTAAGACCTACATGACTAGAGTTGAGAATGAGAACACCCGATTACGACATTATCTGGCCCGGTTACATCGACTGACTTTGTGCTACTCAAAGTCAGTCGATATGCTTAAATATTCTATCCGATTGCGACTTCATTATTTAAAGTATCGGGAAATACTAGCGTTTATCTGATCATCTTTCTATTCAGCAACGCCATGACAGGCATTTATGGGCAAATTCTCCACTTTTATGAAGGACAATGCAGCTGTTTCCGAGATTCTGGATCGTTGTTTGGGAAACACAAACCGCTCGGCAAACTTTCTGGCACATAGCGCATCAGATTAGGATCGCGCAAGCCAGTCTCCAGAAAAGCAGTCAAATCTGCCACCTGATGCTGCGTTAAGTTCAAAGGCCGAAACCACACGCTCAGATTCCCTGAATAAAACGCTGCCAATTTTTGAGGATCGCCGCGATTGAAATACTCAACCACATCTCTTATCGTGTTAAATGATGCACCATGACCGTGAGGGGAGCTATCTGCTAAGTTATAGAGCTGCGGCACTTTAAACTTAAAGTCATCCCTGGCTCGCTTAGTGACTACCCCCCGCCCCAAATTAAGGCCGCTGAAATCGTCAGGGTGATCGGCAAAGCCAACGGAATAAAAAGCCTGACTCGCCAAATTTGGCCCTGTGTGACAGTGAATACAAGAAGATTGGAAAAATACAATCGCCCCCCGGAGTTCCGACAAAGACATCGCCTGCTCATCTCCTTTTAACCATTCTTGAAAAGGAGCCTCATTCGACAGCAAAGTACGCTCGTAAGCGGCGATTGCCATTCCAGTCCGCTTCAAATCTTCTACTTCAGCCTTCACATAGGGACGATCCGGAAACGCCTTCGCAAAAAGTTCCTGGTATTTAGGAATGCTAGCAATTGCCGCTGTCCCCAGGTGATGCACATTCATCGCATCAATGGCCTGAGTTTCCAACCCATCAAACCCAAAGCGGTTAACATCAAACTCTTGCACCAGAGCCTCTTTGGAATTCGGCCCTGTCACCCCCAGCCGTCCATCCCACAGCGCTACTTTCTGATAAGCACTATTGAGCGCAGAAGGCGTTAAGATATTTTGCTTGTCAACCTCTGTTGCAAACACTTGCCTATCTCGATGTCGATCTTTATTCCAACCCAATCCGCCGACCCCGATTGCCTGTTTTAAATTCGATCGAAAACCAGCCTGAGCGAAATGACACGATGCACAACTACTGTGTTGCCAATGCTTAGCATTAACCGGATTAATGGATAATGCCGTTTCATGGAATAAAAATTGTCCTAACTCGATCTTTTCAGCAGTCAACGGGTTTTTTGGATCGGCAGGAATATGTTTTAGATCGGATGAGTCTGGCAGACTGAAATATTTCAGTCCCTGATTTTGGGGCGCATAGAATTTGGCCAGATTTTTAAGATTTGCGCTCAGATACGCTCTCTCAAGTTTATCTGGATTTTCCAGACCATAGACCAAGCCAACACTGCCGAAAAATGAGGCCAGCACAATCGTGCCAATTACAAGTACTCTCAAAATCTGATGCAAAAGTTTCATAAGTCTTATCGATGAAATAACCTCAGAATTTCATAGCAATACCGACTTAGAGGAACATCCGTCAGCAATCGGTAGCGATCGGATCCTTCATCGCTTAACCTGAAATCTACCAGGGGTTGCTCTTGAGCTGACTGCAGAATCTTCAATTCTTGGGCGATCCATCCAAGCACTTGGCCAACAGCGATCGTTCTCCAGGTATCCCCCGAGGATCTAAACTCTGCAATCTTCCAAGGGGTTTCCCCATCAGCTTCATCATTGCTTGCAACCGCCAGACCCTCAATTGGAATAACAACTGGCCAGGTTGAACCTAGATATCTGGCAATATCTCGCAATCGTTCGCTCAACTGCAGTAATTGCTCTTCCGTCGGCATCTCTGGGGGAAGACGATGCCAGGCTTCTAACTCTAAAGCTTCCAGCTCTTCTACGTTTTCAGTCTTTAGAAAAGATGATTCATAGCCCTGGTCATCACTATAGCGATTTACTAGCAATACATTTGAACCAGCAAGAGAGCAAGGATTAAACCATATCACGACTGTAAGGAAGCAAGATAGAAACAGGATTGATTTTTTGAGATTCATACTATATTCTTCAACAATTTCTGATAGGATTTCTCGGCCAGTTCGTAGTGGGCACTTTAGCGCAGCAGAGTCTATCGGGTAAGGGCTTTAGCCCTCCCTCTGAACCAACTGCTATTGCACCCAATGAGCGGTGTCAGCTCAACTAGATAGTGTTTGGGCGATCTTGCTGAATTCGGCGTGGAGGGGGGACGCTGACTGCAGCATTGTTTTCACGGAGTTGATTATTGAGCGCTCCATTCAATGCATCCCTTAACAACGACACCACTCTGACTCTGGGAAGCAGATAAACCTGATTGTTTTGCACGTTACGCACAATCAGGTCAATGACTGCAACGGCATCTGACTGCGGAGAATTGGTACGACTATCAGGCGGAACCTGCTGTATACCTGGCGATGTACCTGGCGATGTACCTGGCGATGTGCCTGGCGATGTACCTGGCGATGTACCTGGAGGTGGTATTGAGGATCGAATGGGAGACGCTCTTTCGCCTCTGAGCGTGGTCAGGTGTCGATCGAACATTTCAAGCAGATCGGCAGGGGTAATCGGTTGTACTTGTCCTGAGAGAGTGACAAAGCCTACAGCTTCCCATTGGGGTACTGCTGCATTGGCAGAAACATCGCTGATGCGGATTGGGTGGTTGATCCCCAGAGGGAACTTCACAGGCAAGGTGGCTGGCATTGAGACGACCCTGGCTCGTGCTGCATTTACCAATCCTCGATACCGTTCTAACCCTAACTCGGCAGGGGTTTGTTCTGTCGGTTGGGGAGAAGGAGCACCCTGTGGCGTAGGCGCGGAGGAAGCTTCATTTGAAGGCTGGTTTGCCAAAGATAGTGCATTAGTCAGCAAAACGGTTGCTAGCAAGGTCACAGCAGGTAGGCCAATCGTCCTGGATAAGTTTGGTCGTTGCATGGGGTTCTCTTCTTGAAAGATTCTTGGTTGATGACACCCTGAACCGACAATCGTAGCGCTGGCATTATCATCCTATGACGGGTTGAACAAGTTAAGGGTTGAACAAGTATAGATGCTCTAACGCTGGTGTTGGGTAAGGTAATTCACTGGCAATGCCCTTTGTCGAGCTTCGCGTGGAAGTTTAACTTCTTAATATGCGAAGATTCCTCAGGTCTCGGTTGTGTCTACGATAAGTGTGATTACTGACTGCATTCAGTGCGTCGCGACAAAAAGAATCTACTCGAATTTTAGGGAGTAAGTAATATCTGTTGTTGCGCTTGTTGCGAACAATGAGATCGATCACAGGAATTCTTTGTGTTTGCAGGAAAGAGCCACTAGCATCCGCCAGAAGGGTCTCTCTGCTGTCGAGATCGCTTGCAAATGACCCTCCATTATTGGCTTCTGCGGTAAACATCTCCACCACATCTCTACCCGTGACAGATTCTGGTCGACCAGCTGGAGTAACGGAGCCGACGCCTTCAAAATTTCCGGCATTCAATGTCCCACCATCGTCATTTCTTAACTGACCGGCAGCGAATGGAGTATTTGTCCCTAATGGAATTGCATAGGCAATATTGTCAGTCATTTGTGTCGCAGCACGGTCTCTTTCATAGCGAATATTGTCTACTAATCCTGCAGTGAGTTCAGGCGGTCTTTGTTGCAGGTAATCCAGTCCCAGTTCTGCAGGGGATTTGACTTCATCAACAAATCCCAGCTCGATCATCCTTTGGTAGGTCGGGTTGGTTGCCGTAGAGGGGCGGGCAATGAAAAAACAGAAGGTAAGGGTGAGGGCTGCTAGCATGACCAATGCCAGGGTTTTCCAGGTCAGAAACTTGTTCATCAGGTCGATCTCCTATATATGAAAGAATGCGATCGCTAAACAACAGGATTGTCTGGGTTCGGCCCAGTGATGGGTTGGAAGCAGAATGTCACCACAACGGCATCCTTCTGTTGGGTCTTCTGGGTGGACTCGCATGGATTAGGGCATGATTCAAAACACCATTGAGGGCATCGCGACAGACTGCATTGGCGTTGACTTGTGGCACGAGATAGATCAATTTATGCACTTTGGAATAGACAATCAGGTCGAAGGTGGGGATGCGGCGGACTTGCAGGAAAGATAAGCTGGCGTCTGCGACTAAGTTTTCTTGTGCTTCCGGAGCGGTGACGAGCTGGCCCCTGTTGTGTCGTTCCATTGAGAACATTGTTCTCAGAAAGGAAGGGGTAAAGGTTTTGGGCATGCCGGAGCCGTCAATATAGCCCATGGCTGAATACCCCGTTTTGTTGACCAAACGCCGCTCGTCGGGGAGGGATCCGATCCGGATGGGATCGTTGGTTCCTAAGTCGAAGGCAACGTCGATATTTTGAGTCATCTGAGAGGCTTTTTCTTCTGCGAACTTGATGTTGTCAAGCAGGCTAGCCATGAGGGGTTCTGTTTCTTGCTGGAGGTAGTCGAGACCTAATTCTCGAGCAGAGGCTACTTTATCGATCAGGCTGAGTTCGAGCATGTGTTGATTTCTTGCGATCGTTGCGTTGGATGGGGAACCCAGAAATACAGTCAGGAAGATTGCAATTAGCGCGATCGCGGCAAGCCCCAATATTGACCAAAATCGAAGTTTTTTCATCTCTACCTCTTCAAATCTTTCCCATGAAAAACGGATTGTGCGTCTGATTTCTACAACGCTCGATCGGGTACTTTACTCATATCTAATCGGTGGACATCGTAGGTATTGCTTTTCAATTCGCCGTTCAAAACCGCATTGAGCGCATCGCGAAAAATGTCAGCAAATCGAGTCTTGGGAGCAAGATAGACTTTGTTGGTTTCTGTGTTGTAAATCAGCAAGTCAATGACTGCAATTTTTGGTGATTGTGCAACAACGTCAGTTGCAACAACGTCAGTTACAACAACATGATTGGCAACAACCTCATATGAATTTGTATGCACAACCTGTTGCAATTGTTTAGGTTCTGGCTGTTTGCTGTAGAGGGTCGTTGGACGGGTGTCGAACATTTCCAGAAGATCGCCCGCTGTGATGGGGATTGGCTCTCTATTTGGTGTGACTAATCCAACAGCTTCCCATTTCTTAATCGGTGATTTGGCATCCCTTGACAAATGCTGGCTGGTTCGGATGGGCGTATGCACTCCTAGCGTAAACTTGACCTGCATATTGGCAGGCATCGTCGCTAATCGATCGCGCGCGCGATCTACTTTCGCCAAATAGTCCTCTTTGCTTATATCTTGAGCGTACCCGTCAGGAGCTGACGGTCGTATAGTTCCTGTTGGCGAAGGAATTGGCCCTGGAGTGATTGAGACAGAAGGAGAGGCAGAGGGAGAGACAGAGACAGAGGGAGAAGAGGGGGGATCTGAAGCAATTGGGGTGGATTCGGATGGGGAGGGAGAGGGTTCTAGATCGTAGATACCGACCCGATTAAACAGATTGCGAAGGGCCTCCGCAAGCTGTTGGGCAATCGGGTTATCTGATGTAGCAAGAGGTCTATAGGCAAAAATCGAAAATACGATACCCAAGCTGAATGTTATCATCAAACTCAGGATGGTGGCATAGATAGTATGCTGCCAATTGAAAGGTATTTTACTTCTTTGAGACATAAAGCTTTGTTCCGCTTGTACGACAAAGTACAATTTGTGCAAGCTGATTTAAATGCTTTCTCTGCAGACTCATGAAGAGCCTGCGATCCTATGATTGTCATCGCGTGACTGTCATCGCATGGCTGTCATCGCATGGCTGTCATCGCATGGCTGTCATCGCATGGCTGTCATCGCATGGCTGTCATCGCAATTGCTAGAGAAACATTAGGAAGATTTAGAAACGACACCAATTCAACATGTGGGCTTGAGAACCCCACGTCCCAGTCGTTGCTGCTGCTGTACCCAGTCAACGAGTCTTTGAAATATCTAGCCACATTGAGTAGCTACAAAAACAAGTCTCTAGCAAGCAAAACCTATTTCTGTTTTTGGCATTTGGACTCCGATACAGTTTTTCTGGAGAGGTCACCCTCACCATTGCCAATATCCCACAAGTCAGTCAAATATAAAGAATATCCGCATCTCTACAGACCTCCTCTTTCGAGGAGTTCTGCAAACACGCTCCATTTTTCTAGGAGAGGTGAATTCAAGCTACTGAGTTGGAACTGATGAAGGTTCCAAACTTCTCTTATCCCGCAAGCTAACGAATCAATCTAAAAGCGTGTGGTTTTATGTTAGCACTTGTACTCCCTGACGTGTCAACACAGCTTGTGCTTGTCAGCCATGGGATCGCTTCATGCTAGAGGGTATCCTTTATCGGAGTAACCGCTTACGCTGAGACAATAGGTTACGGCTAGCGATCTAAGCGGTTGTCTGGATGGCAGTTTGAGTAATGTTCTGAGCGGTTTGGGCCATGCTTGCGATCGCAGCTAGCAGCCCCAGAAGCCCACGATAACAAGGAAAAGATCGGCTCGTTCCATTACTATCGGCGAAACCCAATATGAATAACTTTAGCCTGGCGTTATTTTAACAACGACTGAGCATTCACGGTTTGTCTAAGTTACGCTGTTGATTAGAAGTTTTGTGCTATTTGCTAACAATCAACCATGTTTTTTGGCCCGATTCGATTCCCTGCTGCGTTGCTCGGTACTGCAACGCTGATTGTCCTGTCACAGCCGCAATTGGCTGCAGCGTTATCCGCCGCTGAGGTTAGCAAAACTGCCAAAGAGATCGTGGTTCTCATTGAAGGTCAGGGTGCTCCAGGTTCGGGAACCATTATTTCCAGGCAGGGCAACAGGTATAGCGTACTCACCGCGAAGCATGTGGTGGCCAATATCAACGCTGGCGAAGAGGGCTATATCACCACCCATGATGGCCAGCGCTATCGATTTACGTCGGCAGCCATCCAGAAATTACCCGGTGTGGATCTCGCGACTATAGAGTTTCGCAGCGATCGCAGCTACGCCATTGCCCAGATGGGAAATTCCAATCGGGCCACCGAAGGTACCCTGGTCTATGTTGCTGGATTTCCCCTGCCCACAGCTGCCATCAACCGCTCGATTTATAACTTCACGGAAGGGAAAATCATAGCGAACGCCTCTCAACCCCTGGAAGATGGCTACGCTCTGGTTTATAGCAATGCCACGTTATCGGGCATGAGCGGCGGGCCTGTTCTCAACGATCGGGGCGAGATTGTTGGCATCCACGGTCGGGCGGATACCCTGGGATCTCAAGCCTCTCCAAACAATCCTGATGTTCGTGTCAAAACTGGCTTCAATTTAGGCATCCCCCTTCAACCCTTTCTGCATTTGCTGCCTCGACTGGAGGGGGAAAATGAGATCGAGCCTATCAGTCCTCCGCCTGTAGACACTAGAGCAGATGACTTATACCTACAGGGTTTGAAACACTTTGAGCGAGAAAATTGGCAAACTGCTATTACTGTCTTCAATCAGGCTATTCGACTCGATCCTGACCTGGCTCCCGCCTATGGCAATCGCGGTATTGCTCGCGCTGAATTGGGCAATTTTTCAGCAGCCATTAAGGACTACAACCAGGTCATTCGCCTTGTCCCTGATGACGACAAAGCCTATTACAATCGCGGCGTTGCTCATTCGGCATTGGGAAATTATGACGCAGCTGTTCAGGACTACACCCGATCGATTCGGCTAAACTCTGGCGATGCAGATTCTTATTACAACCGGGGAAACGCTTTGGTGGCACTGGAAAAATATCGTCGGGCAGTGGATGACTATACAGCAGCCCTGAAACTAGATCCTCGCGATGCAGGGATCTACAACAATCGCGGAGCAGCTCTGCGCCGATTGGAGGATTACCGAGGTGCAATTTCAGATTACGATCGAGCAGTGCGACTCAATCCTGACTATGCAGAGGCTTACTTTAATCGCGGTATTGCCCATTACTATCTCCGAGACGTAGAGGACGCGATCGCAGATTTTAAACGAGCGGCCAAGCTCTTCCGCGAACAAGGAGATAGCAAGGGGTACCAACAAGCCATTAAGAACGTCAATGTTCTGGAAAACTGATGGCAAGATCTGGATGTTCGCAATCGACCGTCTGGCAACGGCTGCGCGCTGTGGCAGGAACAAAAGACCAACTCTGCCCCAAGCACACCCTGACCACAGGCAAGATATCGGGTTATATCCAGTCAAAATGCTGGGTCATAATTCGCCTCATCAGGTACTCCTCTGCCCTTGCCGCCTCCCCCGCTCCCTCTGCCGTCATGACAGGAAAGTAAGCGCATTCAACTAGACTTGGTATTACTCCGCTTCGCCAATCAGGGTAAACGCTGCCCAGTTTGAAGGATCGGGATGTTTTTTCATCGTGGTTAACATCGCCTGGCGCAGCGCCTGCGCTTTGTCATCGCCCTGCTGCCAGTGGCGATAGAACGCCGTCATCAAATCAGCAGTCGCCCGATCTGGAACCTTCCACAAGGAGACAATGGCACTGGGCACCCCGGCAGCGAACCAGGAGCGAGCCAGCCCCACAACGCCATCGCCATTGATTTGACCGCGTCCGGTGTCGCAACCACTCAGCACCACCAATTCAGCCGTGAGTTGATTGTCCAGATTGTAGATCTCTTCAGCGGTGAGCAAGCCATCTTCCTCCTCAGTTGGAGCCAGGGCAACGAACCCGCGTAAAGGTTCCCGGTCGTTGAACGTCCCGTGGGTTGCCAGGTGAATGGCTCTAGCGTCCAACATTTGCGCTTTAATGGTCGCTTCTGTCGCTCGCCGACCCAGGATCGGTTTGGTTTTCAACACCGACGCGATCGCCTTGGCTTCCGCTTGGGCCCCAGAGAGCTTGGGCAGCTTTTCAGGCATGGGCCTGGGATTCCCCACAACCAGGACGTCCTTTCTTTTGCCCAAAAGGATCTTTCGTCGTTTGCGCGTTTCTGCCAACACCTGAATGGCAGGTACCGTCAACAGGGTATGTTTCTCGATCAGGAATTGTCTCTCAGCATCCTGGAGCGCCGCAAATGGCACCAGAAACAAATCCTGGTGGGGGACAAAAACAACCTGTGCCTCTGGATCGGTCGGCAACGCATCAGCAATGGGTTCGATCAGCAGACGATGCAACTGCTGCAAACCCAGTTTGATTGGGATAGCCCGTTCTAGCTCGTGTTCTGGAACCGCCTGAATAGGAGCATTGGGGTTATAAGCGAATCTGACTTTCGCGATTTTGGTTTCTGGATCGAAGGCGATGACTCGCCGGGGTTTGTAACTTGGCGGATCGGTTTTCAATCGCACCAGATTGCCAGACTGAAACGCCAGATCGTCAACCGGAGACAGAAGACTGTTCTCGCCAACCATATGTTGCCGGGTGTCGGCAATCAGGTCTTTTAGCGATATCTTCAATGTCTTCAGATCCACCTGGCGCAAGGTCAGCTCGCCTGTGGGCTGAACAACCCAGATCAGGAGGGTGGCCTCTCTTAACGGCCACCCTGTGCCGACCTCAAAGTCGCGGGCAAGGGAATAGGTCACTAACGTAGCGTTGCGGCTGCGGGCGATGCGGCGAATTTGCGAGAGATTGGGCGCTTCAAGTTGGGGCGGAGCATCCTCCGCTGGATGCCAGCGCATCGCCAACAGTTCCAAAAAAGCGCGAGCGCGTCCTTCCTCGGCAATCTCCAGCGCTGCTTCAGGGTTCCCCTTTGCAATCAAAATCCGTTGCAAGAGGTCATACAGATGCTGCAGCTGGATTTCAAACAATGACACCTTATTCAAATCATTCAAGGGCTGGCGTTGCAGACGCCAAAGTCGAATCGATTCGCGCAGGGACTGTTCCGCCTCGTCCAACTGTCCCGCTTGAAACAGGGCAATGCCCAGAGCACCAGAGAGAGAGGCTGGATCGAGGCGAGCATCTGGATTCTGGAGAGTCTGACTGATTTGCAAGGCTTCTCGAAACGATGCGATTGCTTGTGGATAATGGCCTTGAGCAAGATAAGCGACGCCTAAATTGTTCGTTGCAGACACTTCTGCAATGCGATCGCCGCGTTTGCGAGCAATGTCCAGCGCTTGCTGGATCGAGCGAATGCCCTCGCGATCGCGTCCCTGCAAAACATACACAGATCCCAGGACGCTAAGCACCATTGCTTCTTCAAAGGATTTGTCCAGCGTTTGAAAGATTTCCAGAGATTCTTTTAAGCTTTCGATTGCTTTCTCTTCGACGGTCCGATCGTCGTCGTCTTGTGCAATCGCCTTCTTTTGGGTAGTGCGATCGTCTTCCTGCTGGGATACGATCCATTGAGCCTGACCCAGATTGTAAAGAGACCAGGCCCGATAATAGGGCCTCTCAAGCTCGCGAAATAGAGTTTCCGCTTGCTCAAATCGCTGGCTCGACCGCCAGTATTGCCCCACAAAGTAGTAGACCTGGGCTAAATTTCTCGCGGCCTCAGCCTCTCCAAATCGATTGTTCGTCGTCTTATAGATCTCCAGCGCTTCTTGAAACGCATCGATCGCCTTCTGGTACTGGCCAGTCATTCCGTACGCTCTTCCCAGATAGTTGACAAACTCCGCACTCCCCACCCCTTCCGGACTAGCGACAACCTCCTGGGAAGCAGGAGCAGTCTTTTGCAACGATTTTGTCTCCAGGGGTTGAGTCCGATTGCTGATGCGTTCGTATTGCTCCAACAGCAACAAAGTAATCCCCTGCTTGGCACCCGCTGCAAGTAAATTTTCTGCGCTTGCTTCCAGGCTAGTATTTCCCTGGGCAAGCATCTTTTGAATTTCTTCAAAAACCTCTATTACTTTATGGGGTTGGTTTGCGAATCCATAGGCCATACCCATCGCAACCAAGGTCATAATTTCTCCGGCGGGTTGGCCTAGCTGCCGAAACTGTTCCCTGGCCTGCTCGTAGAAGGAAATGGCTTGTTCGAACTCCTGCTGAATTAGGTAAGAGCCGCCCACATTGAGGACAGCATAAGCTTCACCAGCAGGATTGCCTAAACGTTGATATAGGTTCAGAGATTGCTGGAATGCTTCCCTCGCCTGCTGCGGTTGAACGGTCGCTAAATGAATGCTTCCCAGGGCCAGATAGGTTGCCGCTTCTCCATAGGAATGATGGAGGTGTTGATAGAGTGCAAGGGCCTTTTGGAATGCCTCTGTCGCCGTTTCCAGTTCGCCCAGAGACGCATAGGCTCCTCCCAAACAGATCTGGGACAGAGCTTCACCCGATGAATGGGCAGAAGCTTGATAAAGCTCCAAAGATCGCTGACACGCCTTACTTGCGCCTTCGGAATTCAGCATTGAGACATAGACATTGCCCAAACTGACTTGAGCCAGAGCTTCTGCCTCGCGATCGTTGTGTTCCTGGGCGCTGGCTGCGGCTTTTTGGAAGGTTTGCGTTGCGGCATCCATCACTTCGAGATTCGTCGTTTCAAGCCCATGCTGCAGTTGCTCAATGCCCTGCCCGATCAGGAACCTTGCCTCCGCTGACTGGCCGCTCGGGCGCTGAGTCGACAACCGGGAAACGGCAAATAGCGCGATCGCACCAACTGGAACAACCAGCAAGCCAAACAGCAACGCTGCCAGTCGTAGGTTTGAACGTGGGTTTGGAATCAGTTTTTGTCGCGGCATCAGATGCTCCAGGGTACACAGAATCGAGGGCAGGTCTGGCAAGTGAATCCAACGAAATCAGGATTTGCAGCCAGGGGAGACCGGTTGATGAATTAAACCTGGCGAAAAGTCCCCCTACTTAGGTCTCAGAGTGAGGGGACGATTTTTATGCAGACACCAGAGCTTCTTTACAAAGCTTTATAAAACTGCAACCGTGTCGAGTCGACTCATTGGCAGCGCAATCCAGTGGAATTGTTCAAGCATTGTTCAAGCGATGATTGCGAACTAAGGCAGCAGTTCTTCAGACGCGACTGCTGCTAAACCCACATCTGGACCGCTGAGCAAGTGATGCCAATCGGCGCTGATTTCGGGGCGATCGGGGTTAGCACGGCGTTGATTGGCCAGCTCAGTCAGGGCATCATGCCAGAGGCTGTTGGCTGCGTAAAGGACGTATCGCTGTCGAGGAGTGCTGGCAGCAGCTAGCTGGCGGCTCAGTTCAGCGCCTGGCTCGACCCGTTGCACCCAGGTCCTCACCACGGGCTGACCGCCGCTGATAGTGCTTTCAGTGTTGCAGGTTAAAGAAAAACTTACTTCATATCGTTCGCCAACCGTCAGAACAGACGCTGAAGCGGATGGGGATGCCGGTGAGGATTGCGGTGGAGATTGCGGTGAGGATTGCGTTGGGGATTGCGATGAGGATTGCGGCAAACGAATGCCAACAATGCCGGGGGCTTTTTCAATCGGGAAGGTCGATTCGCTGACCTTGGTTTGTTGCACATCCCAAACGACCAGGGTGGCAGATTCAATGTCTGTCGCTGCATAGGGAATGTAGTACCAGAAGGTGGGATAGGCATCTGTGGTTAAGCCTAAGTAGAATTCTGGCACCAGCGCCATCAGCGGTTTCTCAACCTCTGGGCAGTTGTCCCGACCAGCGGTGTGTTCCCTATCTTGAGGCGCATCCAAACCTGGGGACGGTTTGTTGTAATCCAGCTCTTCAGTCGAAGTTGGGTTGGAGCGAGCGGGTGTTTCCTCTACCCCTCCATTGCCAGAGGAGTCTGTACACCCCGTTGCTGTCCAGAGCATCACCAACAGAAAAGCAACCAAACCCCAGCTATTTTGCCCCCTGGAATGTTTGCCGCTAACAACACTCCACCGTTCAAGATGGGCCGGGTTTACCTGGAAAAGGTGTTTCATAGCAATGGGAGAGCAACCTGGATTTCCCGATACTAGCGCTTCAGTGGATCTGTGGCAAAAACCACAATGCTGCTGGTGGCAAGAACTGTCAAGGCAGGTGGCACCAGCGGTACCCAATGTCCTTGAAGGAACAAGAGGAAGCAGCTGCCATAGAGGAGTGCGATCGCGCCTCCCAACCCCAACCCCATATAGCGAAGCCTCATGCCCTGCAATCGACCGCTACAGACCATCGCGCCCCCCACCAGAGACCAGCCCCCAATCCAGAAAAATTCCCCCCACTGCGGCCAACCCCACAGCAGCGGGCGTCCATCCAGTGCTGCACCAAGAACCTGACTAATTTCATGAGCTTGAATCTCCACACTGGGATGTTCAATGCGAGAATGCTGCTTGGTGCTGTAAGGCGTAGAAAGATAGCCTCTTATCGAAGGTGCTGTCACATCAATGAGGACAATACTATCTTCAAACCACCTGGCATCCACTGTGTTGTTCAGAACCTGTTTCAGACTAACGACCGAAGCAGCACCCTGATGAGAACGGTAATTGAGCAGGACTTGATATCCTCTAGCATCAATTTGCTGGTATCCTCCTGTATTGACTGTCAGAGGTTTAAAAATAGCCTTACCCAACTGCATATATTGTTCAGGAGTATAGCGGAGCTGGATATTCTCCTCCGCCAGATATCGCAGAGCAACTCGCATACTGAACGAAAATTGTGTCGTACAAGGAGAAGCTGGCCCGGATTGCATGCGAATGAGCTGACGACGCAGCACGCCATCCGGATCTTTAACAATATCGCTAAATCCAACGCGACCTTCCGGTACTCCAGGTGGAGGACGATTGCCCGGCCGACTCGGATCGTCAGACACCTCAGCATTGCAAACCGTAATCAGCCGATCGTTTCGTTGAAAATGATTGGCTAAAATCTCAGCACTATTACCCACTGGATCGGGGCGCAGGATTTTCAGTCCAATGACTCTGGGGTGATGCCGATCGATTGTTTCGATTGTCTGAGCCAGAATATTATCTGGGACAGGGTAACCGTATTCATCCATATCTTGCTCCGTCACTCCCACAATCAGCAAACGTCGATCTCGAACTTCTCGAGGTCGCATCTGCATCAGACTATCGTAAGCATTTAACTCCAGCGGCTGCAGCAGGCCCAATGCTCTGATCCCGATGGCCAGAGCCGTGACTGACATGCTGGTAACCAACGCGATGCGCAAAAGCTGTCGCTTCTGTGCTTTTTGCGCCGCACCCGATAATGTCTTCCAGGTTGGTGGCACCACCGTCGCATTCTGGATAATTGCAGGCAACCAACTGGCACAGGGATAGAAGCCCTCCCAACCCTGCAGCTTTCTGCGCGCTTTTCCCACTGCTTGATACAACGAGCAACCACCGGCAAATGTCCTGAGGAAAACCTTGAGAAATTCCTGCGCCACCTTATCCGGAACAGGTTCCCGCATAACGACAATTTGAGGAATGTGTAAGTCTTCCAGCTCCCAAGCCAAACCCAGCCCATCGCAAGAATTAAAAATCGCTAGCTGCAATCCTTGTCTCAGCGCTTGCTTCAGCCCGTATCGCAACTCTGCAACTGTCAGGCTTTCATTGCGATTGAGATAAAGATGGCCTGTGGTCTCTCTGGTTTCGCTATGACCCGCAAAGAAGAGAACATCCCAGGGTTGCGCCCAGAGCTGGTCGTCAATCGCCTTCCGATCCGGTTGTTCCAGAAACACAATCTCCGTATTGGGGAGCTGCTCCAGCAACTGCCGATCTTGCTCGACATTGATACCAGTGCTGATTCCCAGGATCGCCAGAATTCTCACCTTATTTTTGGCAGCGGCAACAGTTGCGTTCGCTTTAGCTTCTGAATCCGACGCACCGATGGCAATTTCAGTGTTGTCGTAGCCTTCAATCCAATCCCACTGATGCCAGGGCAGTTTTTGTAAAGTCTGGCAGTCAGTGCGGACAAGGATGCGGATCTCATCGGTTGGATTGAAGTGTTCGAAATATTTTTTCTGGATAGGCTGAAAAGGGGCAGCTTGCAGCCAGGTGGAGAAGCGATCCTTGAGTTCATCTGCTGCCTGGTTGCAGTGTTCTGTGAGTTCAGCAAAAGTACAAACCTGTTCCGTGTCGGGATTAAGATGGATATCACTATCAAACAGACGGCGATAGTGAATTCGCCAGCGTTCGTAGGCTTGAGAAATCGCAGGATTGGCCGGTAGACTTCCCTGAATATCTGCTGCAGGGCGTCGCCCATTCTGCCTAAGTTCTAAACCAATCTCTAAACTGACCTGAAATCCCCGATCGAAGTCACCATTGAACTTCAAAACGACCAACTTTCTCATGGATTGTTAGTTAGATTGCACACACTGTCTCATCATCCGTATCCCCCGCAGGCAATGGTGCCAGGAGCCAAACTATACCCTGAAGCAAGGAGAGTCAACAGGGGTAATGGCTACCTGACCGCTAGATCCCAAAATAGCCGATCCCGATCGATTCCTGGATGTTGCAACGTTTTGCAACACAAAGTTTATCGCGGCTTTATCTCTGCACCAACGTTGCAGATGCAGACTGAGGAGCCATTAGATGCGATCGCGCTAAGCTCATGCCCAAAGGCTTATAGGAAAATTGAGACTTTATTCATGAGATGAATCATGGGAGAGTGCGACCCTCTCAACAACAACTGCAAGTCCCCCTCTCTCTCAGACGTTCTTCCGTCTCCTTTACATCATCACCCCCATTTCCTGACTGTCGTAACTACGTTCCAGAATCGACGGCTCGCACTCTTATCTGTCCTCATGCTCAAATGACAGCAGCAGTAGTTAGCTTTTTCCCATTCCAACCGTGAGACAGCCCTGACTTGCACAATTGGGATACGGTTGGAAAATTTTCAGATGAATTCGATGACAAAGTGCGATAGTATGAGATATATTTGTGCTGCTTATGTCCCTTAAACCTTGTATGCACCAAGTGCATCAATAGCGATGAAGGTCATTCCTGCCCCTGACGCCGACACCAAAGACAAAACGGTCATTCTCAGAATCTACGTTGCGGAGAGTCTGCGAAACTCCTTTAAGGCAGCCTGTGCCAAACAAGGAAAAAACATGAGCGAGGTGATGGGGCAACTAATGTCTCGCTACACGCAAGAAGTTGAAGAAGCAGAAGGCAAAAAAAATTAGCCCAAAACTCTCAAGGGCTAACTCACGCGCAGGCAGGAAGAATAAACCTTCCTTCACAAGCAGAAACGAAACTGCTGCGTGGTATACCCATTTTTCTCTGCACCGAAAGGGGGTGATGCAAATGAATAAAGACTGCCCATAATCAAAAGACCCCACCGAGTTAGAAGGCAGTGGGGGCTATTTGAATATGGGCAATATTCAGTTTTTCGGGATATAGGACAATGCTCACTTTTGGTTGGACGCCGACGTGAGATTGCCCACAGAGTTGTATGTCCATTTTATAGGAAATGGAGGCACTCTTGCAACCTTTTGGGTTAGCGAGGGGTTGCTTTGCGTACAAACGCTCTTTATCCCGAGCACCACACCAACCACTGAGGGATAAAGAGCGCGTTTTTTTGCCAATTCATTACGCGCTTTATCCCACCGTTACACATTTCTTGGGATAGAGAACCGTGACACCAAGCACTTCCGCACCGCAACCCACCTACATCCAGGAGTGGGACGATGAATTCTTGTCGCTATGGCCCCATCGCTATGACTACATCCAGGCCGAACACCCCGGCCCTGGAGAAAAGCCAGACTGGAGCACCGAACGGCGACACCCCCTGTCTGACCGCCTGATCCGCCAGGGTTCCTACCTCTATGGCGTGCGCTTCGGCAAACTCACCCACTACTGCACGATCGATATCGACATCAACAGTCCCTATCACCCCAGGCAAGATTCCTTCGCCTACCAACGCATACAGGAAGCCCTTGAACCGCTGGGCCTGGTCCACGCCATTATCTGCACCTCAAGCTACAGCAAAGGTCTCCATCTTTACTTCCCCTTTGAAGAGGCGCAATTCTCCTGGAAGATCGCAGCAGCAGTCACCACCCTGCTCGGAAATCAGGGATTCAAAATCGCGCCAGGGCAGCTCGAAGTCTTTCCCAACCTCAAACCCTACCTGGCCGAAGGAGCACCAACCCTATACAACGCCCATCGCCTGCCCCTGCAAGCGGGTTCCTACCTGTTGAATGACGCCCTCGAACCGATCTGGAGCAGCCAGGAACGCTTCGTCAGCCAATGGCAGCTCGCCCAGGCAAAAAACGATATCGACGCAGCAACCCTGGAGCTGCTGCTGAAACAATCCCGTCGCGTTCGCTACCGCATTACCACCAAAGCCGACAAATTTTTGAACGACCTTAACGCCGAAATCGAGCTAGGCTGGACCGGCCCGCACCAGACCAACCATATCATCGGCAGAATCGCTATGCGCAGTTATATCTTCGGGCACATTCTCTACGCTGAAGACCCGCTAGAGGGACAGACTCTCATTGATGACATCATCACCATTGCCATTGCCCTCCCCGGCTACGAAGAGTTCTGCAACCACCAGGATGAAATCGAAAAGCGAGCCAACGAATGGGCGCGATCGGTTGAAGGCTGCGCAAGATACTTTCACTACGGCAGGAAAAGTCCAGGCAAAACCGAAGCAGACAACAACGCGGCCACCTGGAATGAGCGACAGGCAGAAGCCGCCAGAGACCGCATCCGCGCCTCGATCGCCGACCAACTCGATCGAGGAACGCTGCCAGCCACCACAACCGCCCGTTTCAAAGCCCTGACCCGCTATGGCATCAGCGGCAAAACCCTCTACGCCAACCTGGATTTATGGCATCCTGAGCACCTGTGGAAAACCCCCTCAGACTCCCCCACTTCTAACAAGACTTCTGGGCTGGATTGCCTTGAGGAGACATCCAGCCCAGGGAGTCCAGAAAGCTTATTACTCCCAAAAGGGTGTAACAGCCTAACAAACAAGGAGTTAAGCAACCCGAAGTTGCCAGATTTAGCTGTATTAGGGTGTAACTCCTTGCCGGATAAGGCTTCCAGCGATTTTGAGCCTGCAGAGACCGCTGCAGAGACCGCTACATCGGCCAACAAAATTGAGCCGATGGGAATCGAACAGGTGAGAGCCGCGATCGCCAAAATTCAAGCCTCGAAGCAGGCCGCAAAGGAACAGCGAGCTGAGGAACAACGCCTGGCTCGCGAAGCCCAAGCAGCAGCGCATCGCGAGGCTAAAGCGCAGCAGATGAGGCAGTTTCTGGCCTCCGGCGATCCCATTCTCAGAGCTGAGGCGCTGGCGTGGATGCAGGAGAATCCAGGCGTCATCAATGACGCTGACATTGCGGCACCCATGCAGTATTCGCTGCCATTGTTCAACCTTGAGGTCGCCTTCGAGTTCGATCGGGAACCTCCCCCTGAACCACTCGATTTGTCTGAGATCCTGGCTGCAATTTCGTTCCAGCTGCAGCGGTTGGGATGGGATAAGGAACAAGTGAGGCAGCATTTGCAGGATCTGTTTGGCAAGAAAATGCAGTCCAGACTCGACGATCTGGAGCTGGCGAAATGGCTGCACTGGTTGGAAGGGACGTGTAAAACCCACGACATCCTAGAGCAGAGTAGCCTCCCCGCAGAGAAATCGCATCCCGATCAAGACTCATCATCAGGGAAATGACGCTCGAAATCCATGCTGTCATGCAAGATACGGACGACCTCAACAGTCTCTTCTGTAACCGTATAAAAAACATAGTGGCGACCTTTGCGACCAACATGGTAACGGTAATACCTGGAGTCACCAGACCGGACTTGCTTGCCCTGCAACGGATTCGCCGCAATTTTATCAAAGCATTGCTCTAGCAGCTTTTTATATCGAGTGCGCTGCTGCGCTCCCCACGTTATTGTAGTGTATTTAAAATACCTTTAATATCAGTAATTGCTTGCGGTTTAAGCTTAATCAGTCGCTTGCAGCCAGATAGTCGGATCGATCTCCAGATTTCCTGCTTCTATCTCGTTCAGTACTTCCTGCTCTAGTCTGTCCAGCAAGGCTGGAGTGTAGGCCACTGCTTCCCCACTTTGCTCGCCTTTCTCTAGCTCTTGATGCAGCCAGGTCACCTTATGCTCGTACAGGCACAAGGCATTATGAATGACCTCACTTTTATCGCTCGAAACACCAGAGGCCAGCATCTTTTCAAGAATTGCTTCGGATTCAGGTGTGAGGGTCGCATTCATTGAAAGCCTCACTATCGAAAGATTTCATCCTTTTAGTCTGACACAAACATTGGAGGGGTCTCAACCTCTCTCCCGGTTTTCTGTCTGCATCACCTGGCGATCGTGAGGGAATCGGTGAAATGATTTAGAGTGCTGTGCGTTTACCATCCATAGCAATTGCTCGCCACTATCTCCATCTCAGCTCCCATCTTGCCGTCTTGTGAGCCTCAGGAATTTTTTTACGTACCGGACTGCCCTTTAGAATAGGGATCGGGAGGCACAGGCAGATATTGTTCTTGATGCATCCTGATCGATTGGGTAAATCCTGGGACTTGAACCATGCCGCGTCTGAACACGAGTGAAGCGGTCAAAGAACGGATCGAGCATTTGCTGGCAAGGTTGCTAGCCTATGCAAATCATGAGCTGCCAGAAGATTGGGAGCGGCTGCAGAAAAAATTGACGGTTCGGTGGTTAGAGGCGGAAAGCGATCGCCCGAAGCTCATTGTCAAAACGGAGCTGAGATTTCTGGCGGAACTGGTTTTTCAGCGGCAAAGCCCTAAGCTGAAGGAAACTCTCAAGCAAGATTTGCAGGTGCTGAGCAAGTTTCTGGATATCCTGGAAGATAATCGCACCAAAACCCAGGGGTCAGCGGTCTGGCACTTCACGCTGACGCTCTGGCACAAGTCTGCAGACAAGAATCGGCGTGAGTTTCAGAAACAGTGGGATCGGCAAAAAGCAAAGTCCAAGCCGTCTGACAACTATTCAGCCACCCCAAAGCCAGAGAAGGGTTCTTTTGTTCGCGGTACTTCATTGCTGCCTGAGCCTGTTCTTGGCAATGGCAGCATGGCAAATGAAGTCCCGTCTCAACCCGATTCGAGCCAAAATAGGCCCAATTCTATTGTTTATCGCAATTTGCCTGCCTGTACCCATGTTGATTTTATGGGGCGGCAGACACAGTTGAACCAGCTTTTGGACTGGTTGAACCTGGACAACGCTGCGGCTCGCATCAGCGTTGAAGGGATTGGAGGCGTGGGTAAGACCAGTCTGGTTCTGGAAGCTGCCTATCGTTGTTTGAGAACCAAAGGCACGACTTCGGAACCGTTGGCGACGCCGAGCTTCGATGCGATTATTTTCACTTCGGCAAAACGAAAGCACTTTACCCCAAGCGGTGTTTTGAAGCGCTTCAAACGGGAGCATACTTTGGGGCATATTTTGGCTGCTGTCGCCCGGACGCTGGATCGCCCTGCCCTGCTTGCAGGAGAGTTGGACGACCAGATCGAGAACGTTTTGTCGAGCTTGGGGCGTCAGCAGACACTGTTGATTGTTGATAATCTGGAAACCCTGGAAGAGCAAGACGATCTGTTGTCGTTCCTCTACGATCTGCCGTCTACGGTGAAGACGATTGTCACCAGCCGCGATCGCATCCCGCTAGATGTTTCCATCCAGCTCGATCCCCTGGCCGCAGCAGACCGCCTGCCCTTTGTCCAACACCAGGCCCAACTCAAAGCTGTCCAGCTCAACCCAGACGAGGCGCAAGCCTTAGCTCAGGGGACTGGCGGCATTCCTGCGGCAATGGTCTATGCGATGGGGCAACTGGCAAACGGCTATCTCGTTCAGGATGTGTTGCCGCGCCTGACACTCGCCAACGGTGAGTTTTGTCGGTTCTATCTGGAGGGATCGGTGAAACCCCTGCGAGGACAAACCGCCCACAAGTTACTGATGGCTCTAGCTCTGTTTCCTCAACCACCACTCCGAGCAGCCGTGGCTCAAGTAGCGTTACCGGATGCTGATATGACGGAGGGTTTTGCCAGACTGCATCAACTGTCGTTAGTGACGCGACAAGGGGGACGCTTCGATCTGCTGCCTCTGACCCGCGACTATGCCTCGGCAGAGCTGTCTACCAATGCCGAATTTGAGCAGGAGGCCCGGGAACGCTGGCTGCACTGGTATCTTTGCTTTTTGCAACAACAGAGCAACGACGACTGGCAGGAATGGAACGACTGGCAAGCCCTGGAAGAAGAACGGGAGAATCTCACAGCGGTGGTGGAGTGGTGCATTGACCAGAATCGCTACGATGATTTCAAGACGCTCTGGCAGCAGCTCAAGGGTTGGACTCATTTTGCGGGCTATTGGAACGAGCGCTTGGACTGGATGGACTGGTTTATCCAGGCTGCTCAGGCTCGTCAAGATTGGGCAACAGCTGCAGCAGCGATGTTTGACCAGGGGCAGACGCTGGCGCTGATCGATCGTTCAGAACAGCGTCGGGCTGCGATCGCGCTGTTCGAGCAAGCCTGGACGCTCTGCGATGCTGAAGATGCTGCGCTGCGGTTTGCGATCGCAGCCAACAACGTCGGCCTTTACCTCAAGCAGGAGCAGATCGAAGCGGCCCAACGCTGGCTGCAGCAAGCAGAAGCCTTACTCGCACAGCTCCCTTCCCCAGAAGGCGCGTACAGTCGAGAGCAAACGACGATTCTCTACTACCAGGCTCAATTCTATTTCAACGCGGGTGAATACGACCGCGCCAGAACGCTCTATGAAACTGCCTTAGTGCAAGCGGAAGCAATGGATTGGCAAAGAGCGACCACCTATCTGCGCAACTGGATCGCCCATATTGCGCTGGTGACGGGCCAATTGGATGAAGCCGAACGGTTGTTGCAGATCAATCTCCCCATCGCGCAACACTATAACGACCGACGCTGCACTGCTTTTTGCCAGAAGTTTCTGGCCCGTATTGAGCAAGCGCGGGGCAATGCCAACGCAGCTCGTTGCTATGCTCAGGTGGCAAGAGAAGGCTTTGTCCAACTGAGCATGAACCAGGAGGTGGCTGAACTGGACGATTTGATCGACCCCTGAATCTCTTTTGAGGAATTGCGGGACAAAGTCATGCTTTGCCCCTGCCAAACAGTACAGCGTTTTCTTACAGCGCCTTGCCATAGGGAAAGTGGTGGAGGACGTACCCAAAGAGCCAATTGCAATCTTCCAGGTACTTTTTCGTGTCAAGAATATGGCAATGCCAGACGAGATCGACTTCTTGGCTTGGATTCATGGCCCGATTGGGATCGAGGTAATGCCAGAGCAAGAATCGTTTGTAACGTTTAATCGCTCGACGGGTTTGCTCTAATGTCCACCTCTCACCAGATGCTGGATAGACAAGTTGACAAGCGATGGGCCTTAAATCTAGCGCCTCAAGCTTATTCACAAACAGGTAAAGTTCGGTCAGTTTCAAAAAGGCCCGCTTGAATTCGGGGCATAAACGCTTTAGCACAGACCACAGACGTTTCATCATCATTAAACTCCGATTACAGTGAACTGGACTCAGCCAGAAGGTTGTCCGGTCGTTCTACGACACTTGAAGGTTTGGGGATGGTTCTGTTCAGGGAACTGCAATACAGTTCCCTGGAACCGTTTAAGCCTGCAGCGTTGGTAAAGCAATGAACCACTACAGCGGCAGAATGGGGCGTCTCAATGATGCGCCGCCTTGCTTGGGAATGTTCTCACAGAAGTTTTTTTGCTTTTGGCTGGTATGATTCATCTCGCTCGCAAAAGGCTGGTGTAATGCGGCGTGATGTTCATCGGGAGAACTAACCGGGAAATCTGAGTTGGGATTGGGTGCGTTGGCAAAGCCTCCCCCTTGGGGAATCACAACCAACTTGACCAGCGGCAAGAGCACCAAAACAATAAACTTGGACATGTTAATCTCGCCCTTAGCAGTGACGTTTTTATCGACAAACTCACTGTAAAATTAGGGTTTCCCCCGATTCAAATGTCACAATTAAGGTGCTGACTTCTCCTCAAGTGAAGGATCGAGCCACTTTGGGGGAGTTGCCGAATTTCTGGGGATCCCCCGAAGTTCCCAGCAAAATTCTGGAATTAAAGCGATGCCAAAAGCCAGCTATGGGCCGAAAGTGAAAGAACGAATCAGACGCCTGCTGTCAGCATTACTGACTGACGTTCAGGACGCCTGGGAGAATCCAGAGTTTCGCCCACTGTCTCATCTCAAGTTCAATTGGCGCGATCGGGACAGCAACCAACCAAAGTTGCAAATAGAAACAAAGCTGAGAGTCCTGCAAACCCTGATAAATCAAGATGCCGATCTCGAAAAACTTACAAAACCTCAGATCGCAGAGGCCATCAAGCGGTTGGAAGACTTTCTGGATGTCCTGGAGGACAACCGCTTGCAAACACAGGGTAAAGAAGACTGGAAATTCACGTTGATCCTCTGGTCAAAGGATCCAGACAGAAATCTGGAGCAGTTCGAGCAGGAATGGGAGCGCTGCCGCCCGGAACAATCCAGGACAGTGTTGGGCGAGCGAGAAACTGAGTTGACATCAGAAGAAAAGGCACTGATTGATAACAAAGAGGGGATAGATAGTTATTGGGACAATCGACGACGCGAGGCCCGCTCTAAATTCAATGACGCGCTCAAACACTGCGACGACCTGCCAGAAGCACGCTACAATCTGGGCTGGATGTACGAACGAGTTCTGGATTTCGATCGCGCTCGCCTCGAATACCAGGAAGCAATGCTAGGGGGGTTCCCGCCTGCCTACAGCAACCTGGCTCGTCTCTGCATCATTCTGGACAAGAACTATACTGCAGCCGTTGAACTGCTTAAGGAAGGACTAACACTGACCCAAGATGACGAAATCGAAATGCGATATGGCTTGCTGAAAAATCTTGGCTGGGCAAGGTTGAAGCAGTCTCGCCTTGCAGAAGCAAAGAATGCTTTACAGGAAGCAGTGTTGCTAGACAACAAGCGGGCTGCTGCCCATTGTTTGCTAGCCCAAGCGTTCGACAAAGAAGGCAATTTACATGAGGCGAAAGCAGAATGGAAACATTGCCTCGACTCTGCCTGCGACACACACCCAGATGAAGATGAATGGATAGCAATGGCACAACAACGATTAGTCGATCTCAATGAATAATTAATGTCACTCCATGATATAAAACATACAGGGTAAAACCCCAGCCATTTTGGCACAAGGAGCTTTGCCTCTGGGAGAAATGACACAGTCCACAAGGGTCAGGGCCACGAGGGGCAGAGTTGGATGTCTGCCCTCAATGATGGGTTCCCGTTGAGCGCTGGAAGTCAGAGCTGAGAGTATTCAAGAATCATTGGGTTGCTATTTCACCACCAGCTATGAACCGCGACAAGAAACCACCCCCATCCAATTCTTCCAAAAGTTCCTCAAAGTCCAAAGACAGCAAGAAGAAACGACCTTGGGGTGCTTATTTTCCTCCACGGGGCAAGTGCGATCCGAAGGTTCCCTACATCATTCGCCCCCGCTACACAGCGCTACTCGAACTCAACCCTGTGCTGCAGTGGAACAAGGTTGCTCAAGCCAATCACTATACCGTTAGTCTCAGCCGTGCTGGGCAATGCCTCTGGGAATTGGAGACCGAAGAAACTCAGATCGAATACCCAGGGGATCCCTCATTGATACCTGAAATGAACTACACGATCCTCGTTCAGACAGACACAGGCATTTCCTCCGAGGCAGATGAACTTGATAATGAGGATGAATCTCAACCGATTCAATTCAGTATCCTCAGCGAAGCGAAGGCACAGCAAGTAAAGGCTGAGGTGCAGCAAGCTCAAGCGGCGCAGACTGGAGAGGCTCAAACGCTGACAGTTGCTGAGATTTACAAAAAACATGAGCTGCGAGCTGAGGCGATTGATTGGCTAAAGACTGCGGCACAAGATCGAAGCGAAAGGCCCGCCCTCTATCAATTACTGGGAGAACTTTACCACGAAGTGGGATTGCTGTCCCAGGCGGAAGTCTCCTATTTAAAAGCAGTGAAGTTGGCTAAGCAGGCACAGGACCTGGACATGCAAGCGCTGATATCAGTCCGATTGGCAACTGTGTATCAGGGACTCAAAAAACCAGAAGAAGTGGAGTACTGGCTGCGAGCTGCCAGGGTATTCTATGATTCAGGCGACCCAGAAGCCACGAACGGACTGGAGAAATAACTTGTAACGCTCACACCATTTTGGATTTTAGATTAGCGATTTTGGATTGGAGAAAGCCTTGCTGGGCAAGCGTTTTTCCAATTGTATCGATTGCATCTCCAAGTCAAATTGGTATTAATCTGTAAGCGATTGTCATCCCCAGAGAGGATTGCCTGTGAATCCTATTACAGCAATTCTGCCTGGAATCCTACTATTCAGGGATGAAGCAGGCAGCGCCTTGACGTTACAATAGTGCTGCTGTACCCTATAGAGGGATAAAACTTGCGGGGCGTAGTCAGGATTTGCAAACAATAACCGGCTATCCTCATCGTGTCCGAAGAAGAGAAAGAGAATATCAGAATTTTGGTTCTCGCGGCCAATCCCCTGGGAACTGTTCGTCTGCACTTGGACGAAGAAGTCAAAGCGATTCGCGAAGCAATACAACGCTCTGCGAAGCGCGATCGGTTGTTCGTTCAGACACGGGAAGCCGCAACTTTGCGGGACTTGCACCTTGCTCTGCTTGAGTTCCAGCCCCATGTCGTCCATTTCTCGGGCCATGGATCTGGGAAGGATGGTCTTCAGTTTGTTGGTGACATAGAAGAAATCTACTGGCAGGAAAAACAGCAGGTGGATGGTTCCTGGGAAGCTACAGGCTGCCGACAGGAGAAAATTCAAGCTGTTGATGCTGCGACGATTGCTGACTTGTTGGCCCTGTTTGCCAACCAGATCGAATGTGTGGTGCTGAATGCCTGCGATTCTAATCGTCAGGGAGCTGCCATTGCCAGACACATTCCTCATGTCGTTAGCATGAGAACAGCCATTTGCGATCGCGCCGCCCGCAAATTCTCCCAAGCATTCTACGACAGCCTCGGTGCAGGCAAAGATTACGAATTTGCCTTTGAACTGGGCAAAACCGCTATCCAAGCCGAAATTTCAGACTCTGCCGATCTGATTGCCATTTTCAAAACGGGGAATTCCGCTAAGCTGCCTCAGAGACAGAGCTTGCGGGCAGGAGAACAAGCTGAAAACGCTGCTACCTCCAGCTGGAGGCCAACCGTCCAGACCCTCAGGAGCAAGGCTTCCCTGTATCTGGCACTCAGTTTATCTTTAGTTCTGGGATTGGGAAGCGGTTGGGCTGGGGTACAAGGAATAAATCGTCAGAAGAGACCGCAGAGCGAACCTGGTTCTCCGGGGATAGCACATTCTGGGGTTGAGCCGGGTCGCGGCAGCGGACAACCTGGAGACGCTCTCAGCGATCCTCAACAACCAACTTCTTCCACTCGCGACCAGCTGGTCGCTCAACCCTCCGTCACCCAAATCATGGATGGTTCATGCAATGTTCAGAATAGAGGCAGCAGCAATACCATTAGTGTTCAATGTCAATAATAATGGTACGACAAACAGCACCAATTTAGAGGCAGAAAGCATCGTTGATATCGTTAGCGATCGAAGAAAAAATGCATGTTGCAACTCGAAAGTCATAGTTTACGGTCACAGAAATCCAACCTCTCTCAACACCTAGTAGAACGCTTTCCACCATTCCTGAGCAGGAGTAGGATATGAAACTTGGCAGCCTTTTTGTTCTCTGTGCAACAGCAGCTCTTGCAGGCGTTTTGGGATATCAACTCAGGGGAAGAAATTCCAGTGGAGTTGATTCCTCCTTATCTTCCTCTATCGCTCCCTTTCCCTCTATCGCTCTCTTTCCCTCTATTCCTCTTCCATCCCCGCTTCCTAGCCAGCCACCACCTGGTGGGGGAAACATCAGCAGCAGTTGCAATGTTCAGAATATTGGAGATGGAGTTGGGATAACGATTGTCTGTCGGAGTGGATCTGGTGCATCTCCAAGTGGGCCATTCGTTCCTGGCAATCCTACGTCCGAATTCAGAGTCGAGGCAACGGTTAATGACCTCTCCAGCGGCAGCGATCGCTTTACTCTGCAAGTATCGAATCAAAGCTTAGACTACATAGTCCATTTATACCCACCCGATATGACTCTTGTAGATAATCTTGGAAATATGTATTCTCCAGATGTTGGGGAAATGTTGCATGAGCAGATCACTGAAGGGACAAGAATGTGGAAAGCAATCCCTCCCAGAACACTGGTTAAAGTGAACTACACGTTGGATCGTCCAATTGATTCAAACGCAACACTGGTACAGTTTACCGCGAATGTTTTTTTTGGACAGCACTTATCAAGTGCCCGTCGTTTTCCAGCGCCTCCAGGTCGGTGGAAAACCAAATTATAGTTGCAATTTCATGCTGTATCCCTGGGTACGAGCGAAATCTGGATAAGCGAGTGTCAGTTCTTCTGAAAAGTTGATAGAAATCATGTCTCAGTCTGAGTCAGTCTTCCCGAAAGTTGCTAAACCGTTGTGGTGCGATTTGGATTAGTGTATTGTCCCTATTTTTGCTGAAAGTTGTGTATCCTGTTAAGTAATAACCGAAGTAATGCAAGTTAATGTAAGGAGCCAGGGCACCTATGAAATTCCGCAGGTTCGTTCAAACAATTGCTGTATCGTTGATTCTGTGGTGTGGGGGATTGGCATTGAGCCAGTCTGCGCGGGCTGCAGGAACAACCTTTGTCTGTGGCAAGAGTCGGGGTACGCCCACAACGATTGCACAGACTCAACAGGGTAATGTCTCGATTATTCGATGGACCTCTGATTACTTTGAGCAGTCGGGATGGACTCCTCAGCGACGCTGCGAAGCGGTGTCGGAGCGGTTCCAGACGTTTTACGACAAGGGAACGCTGAAGTATTTAACCACTGGACGCATGAATGGGTATACCGTGATCTGCGTTGCGGAGCGGCAGGGCGGTCCTTGCGGCGATCGGCTTTTGTTTACGGTGAAACACCACCAGGAAGCAAGCAAACGGCTGCAGTTGCTTGAGAGGGTTCGCAATCGGGCGTCGGGGCCTTTGGATGAAAGTCCGGGTCGGGAGTACTTCAATATTGAAGAATTTCTGAGAACGGCTCCAGCCGATCCAGAGGCTTCTATCGCTCCGGTACGGTCGTCGGGCAATTCGGTTTGGTGAATGATGCTTGGTGAGTGATGTTTGGCAAGGTCGGGTTGTGATGAATTGGCGTTCTGCAATGGTTGGGTTTGGCATGGCAGGTTTCCTGACCGGGATTGCTGCACTAGCCCAGGCACCAGAAGTTGCGCCGCCCGTCATGAATCCACCCAGTCTGAGTCCAATTCAGTGGTCGAAATCTCGACCGGCTGAACTTTCAGAATTGCAACTGCAAAAACTTGCGGGGTCGGTTGCAGTTAAGGTACTTGCGGGAGATGAGCTGTGGGGATCGGGGGTTTTAATTCAGCGCTGCGGGCAGGTCTATACGGTGTTGACCAATGACCATGTGTTGCAGTTGGGAACAGAGTACCAGGTTCAAACGCCAGAGGGTCGTCTGTATCCGGCTTCGGTGTTGAAAGGGTTTGATTTTAAGGGCACCGATCTAGCGTTGGTGCAGTTTGTCAGTGCGGATAGGGTTTATGCCGTTGCGCCGTTGCGAGCCACGGCGTCGCTGTCGCAGCGCGATCGCGTTTTCGCAGCTGGATTCCCCTTTGAAGATGAGACGGGCAAACCCACCGGCTTTAAGTTTACCCAGGGAGAAGTCTCGCTGGTTTTTAACAAAGATTTAGAAGGCGGCTATCGCGTCGGATATACCAATAACATTCGCAAAGGCATGAGCGGTGGTCCGGTGTTGAATGGCAGAGGCGAAGTCGTAGCCATCAATGGGATTCATGCCCATCCGATCTGGGGCGATCCCTATTCCTTTCGCGATGGTTCTAAACCCGATCCCGCGTTGCAAGACGTTTTAGTCAACTCCAGTTGGGGAATTCCGGTGGAGACGTTTTTTCAGCTGGCACCGCAGTTTGCACCGCAGAAACTGGCGTTACCGTCAATACCAGCACCAACGGCGCTGCCGCTGGCAGAACTCGGCAGTCTAGCACAGGAAGTGACGGTTGCGATCGCGCCTCAATCCATCCACAATTCAGGCCGTAATTCAGACAAAGATTCAAGCCAAAATTCAGGCAGCAACCCAGGCAACGTGTCGGGTTCTGGAGTCTTGATTGCCAGAGAAGACACAACCTACTACGTCCTGACAACAGGGCACGCGATCGCCCCTGGCAATGCCTACGAGGTCATCACCCACGATGGCCAGCGTTATCCCATGGCAATGAATTTGGTGAAACGCTTGCCGGGGGTAGATTTGGCCTTAGCGCAATTTGATTGCGCTGCGTCAAAGGAACAACAATGCCAACGCACCTATTCCCTGGCAAGCCTCTCCCTGGAACCCACTGCCAAGAAAGTTGCAGAGCACCGTCCCACTGCGATCTTTGTCTCCGGCTGGTTGCCGTCTGGGAAAGATGAGTCGTCCAATCGACACTTGCTGATTCCAACCCATTTAGCCGATGATGTAAAACGCGGCTCCCCTGAATTGACTGCGGTGGGTCAGTCCCTGCTGTACACCGTCATTGCCTATCCTTCGATTAGGGGCGGGCCGGTGTTCAACCCGGAGGGTGCTGTCATTGGCATTCATCAACGAATGGCAACGCTACCGATTCAAGGTCAGGTGGCTGGACCTCAGCTGATCTATAGCTCAGGGATTTCGATTCGCACGTTTCAGCAACGATTACCTCAAACAGGACTCAACCCAGCGCTGCAGGGTTTAGACTTTGCAACTCCAAAGCAGTAATTTCCTGTGTCAAAGTTATATTACATACAACCTAATACTGTTCGGTTTAGAAATGAGAATTAATTTCTCGCGTAGGGGCACGGCACATTGCCGTGCCCCTACAGGTCTATTTTTCGTAAGTTTATTGAATCCGCCATCCTTAACAAAACGGTATTGACATATAACCTAGTTTGGGAATGGTCAATAAGTCAGGATTTTTGAGCGCACGAGTGGAACTCGTGCGCTCAAAAATCCGGCGTTGCTGAATAGAAAGATGATCAGATAAACGCTGGTATTTCCCGATACTTTAAATGATGAAGTCGCAATCGAATAGAATATTTAAGCATATCGACTGACTTTGAGTAGCACAAAGTCTTACGATGTAACCGGGCCAGATAATGTCGTAATCGGGTGTTCTCATTCCCAACTCTGGTCATGCAGGTCTTACTGACAATCTGATTTCCATCTTCAATGAACTTCAGATAAACCTTATATAGCGGTTCCCGTGCGACTGAAGTATATGGAACTGTGCCCCTGCCTTCGGCAGGGGCACAGTTCCATACCTCACTCGCCTGAGACTTGCTATAACCATCTGTGACATAAAAATAACTTCCCTAGCTAGACACGATATCCCATAGAGGTTTGAAGGTCTTGGCACTGCAATCGCCTAACACCCACGCTAGAATCCCTTGACTACAGTGGTTGACCGCGCTCCATTTCCAGATTTTGTTGTTTTAGACTTCACAAACGTCTCCAGCCCATCCAGTTCGGCCACTTCCGGGATTTCACTCGTCAGTGGTGCATCGGGTAACTGCTGACCCAATTGTTTCACCCAATAGATGACGGTGGTGTGATGCACCTCTTTGACTCGCTCAATGGCTCGAAAGCCCATCCCATTGAGATACATCTCCAAGCATTCCCGTTTGAACTCCTGTGAATACCCTTTGGGTGGGTCCTACTCATCAATAAACTGACGACCGCATTGAGCACAAATATGATTTTGTTTGCTGCTGCGCTTGCCATTTTTTTTGATATCCGTAGAGTGACAGTGTGGACAATGTATAGCAGAAGAATCTGAATCATCTCTCTATTATGCAACGCCCTGTCATTGGGGGGGATTGCATAGGGAGTGACTTTTTTCAGCATTGGTCTTTTGCGATCGCGAGAGGCGGGGTTCGGGTAGTCGTGGAGTGAGGCTTAATTGCTGGGGGGATAGCGATCCTTTGAGATCGCACCACAGTCCTTGAAACGAGTTACACTGCTGAGAACCCATCTCTTGTTTTGAGTCATTGTTTGAACCAGTCACATGACAGTCAACCCACAACAGCGCACTGTGGTCGGGGGCAACCCTTATCTGGTGCTGAACAATCACGGTCAACATCAACGTTTCGAGCTGACAACAGCAGAGCATATCCTGGGGCGCGATCCTCAGCGTGCAGATCTGGCAGTACCCCAAGATTGGCGGGTGTTGTCGGGTTGTCAAGCGACCTTACGACGAGTCGGAGAAGACTACCATATCTACGACGGCGATGGTCAGAACCCCAGCACCAATGGCTTGTTTATTGGGCAAAGGCGCATTACTCCCCAAGAAGGGCATTTACTCCAGCATGAAATTGAATTAAAGATCGGCCAGAACTCTCGCAATTGGGTGTTGTTGCGATATTTTAATCCCTTTAGTTCCACCGCAATGGCTGCATTAGTTGCGGTGGAGCAGCGGTCCATTTCCCTGGCCAATCGATCGGTGGAGCTGGGGCGGGATGCAAGCGCGACGCTGCGGTTGAATGCGCCCATTATTTCTCGCCGCCATGCCACGATTGAGCCGGATGGCCGGGGAGATTATGTTTTGCAGGACTACAGCACAAACGGTGTGTTTGTAGATGGGGTGAGGGTTCAAGGGTCGGCACGACTCCAGGAGGGCGCGATCGTTCGGATTGGCCCGTTCAAGTTGGTGCGACAGGGCGATGAATTGCGAGTGCTGGATCGGGGTAACCAGATCCGCCTGGATGCATGCGACCTGGTGCGGCAGGTGCGCGATCGCAACAATCAGACCCGGCGACTGTTGAATCAGATTTCGTTTGCGGTTGAACCGGGACAATTTGTTGCGCTGGTTGGAGGCAGTGGTGCCGGGAAGTCTACCCTGATGCGAACGTTGCTGGGCATCGATCCAACGACTGCAGGAGAGGTGTATTTGAATGGGGAGAACCTGCGCAGCAATTTCGATCTCTACCGCACTCAAATTGGCTATGTGCCTCAGGATGATATTGTGCATCGCCAGCTCACCGTTGGAGAAGTCCTGAGTTATGCGGCCAGACTGCGGTTACCGCCCGATACCGAGAACGAGCAGATCGAACAAGCGGTGCAAAAAACGCTGGATGAGATTGAAATGGCGGGACGCGACCCTCTGCGGGTGATTCAGCTGAGCGGCGGGCAGCGCAAGCGGGTCAGCATTGGGGTGGAGTTGCTGGCCGATCCAAAGCTGTTTTTCTTGGACGAGCCGACATCGGGACTGGATCCGGGTTTGGATCGCAAGATGATGCAGTTACTGCGCAAGCTGGCCGATGCGGGGCGGACGGTGGTGCTGGTGACCCATGCAACCGGCAATATCAGGTTGTGCGATCGCATCCTCTTTCTGGGGCGAGGCGGCAACCTCTGTTATTTCGGTCCGCCCGCAGAAGCGCCTGAATTTTTCAACGTCGAGCCTGACAACTTTGCTGAAATCTACAATCAATTGGAGGAAGGCGATACTGCAGTTGAGGACTGGAAGCAACGGTTTCTGAATTCAGATTGCTATCAACGTCATGTGGCCAGCCATCTCAGCGCTATCACCCAACCCATGCAAACCGCAAGCCCCCTGTCCAAAAATCGAGGCATTTCTCCCCTTCAGCAACTGTCTCTATTGACCCAGCGTTGCGTTCAGTTGCTCCAACGGGACCCTCTGAACCTGTCGCTTGCTCTGCTGACCGCTCCTCTGGGCATTCTTCTGATAATGCTGGCGGTGGGCAACCAGAACCCTCTGGTATTCGGCGAGCAGCCCGATCCGACTCTGGCTCCACTGGCGCTGCGGGTCTTGTTTGTGTTTACCTGCGCAGCCCTTTGGGTAGGACTGTCCAGCACGTTGCAGGAGATCGTTAAAGAAGCAGCAATTTATCAACGGGAACGACTGGTCAACCTTAGCCTACTGGCCTATGTGGGATCCAAATGCCTGACTTTTTTGGGGCTAGCGCTGATTCAAACGGTGCCAATCGCGCTGGTGATTCTGCTGGGGTTCAAAGCTCCCGCCTCTGAGCTAATTCCCTGGCCGCTTGGCCTGTTTGTCACAATCTTGCTGACGCTTTTTGCCAGCACCAGTCTAGGCTTAATGGTATCGGCAGCGGTAAAAAACAGCAGTCAGGCCAATAGTGCCCTTCCCTTGCTATTGCTGCCCCAGATCGTCTTTTCGGGCGTCCTGTTCAACATGGAAGGCACGGGGCGCGTGCTGTCCTGGTTGATGTTGAGTCGCTGGTCTGTGGGGGCCTATGGCACGTTGGTTGACGTGAATGCGATGGTGCCAGAGGCCGTTGAATTTCCGGGTATGGAGCCGCTGCCGCAACCGTTTGAACCCACGCCTGTTTACGATCCCACCTGGGAAAATTTGCTGTTGAATTGGGTGTTGTTGGCTCTGCATGCGCTGGTTTACCTGGCTGTGACAGCGGGGTTGCAAAAGCGCAAGGATATTTTGTGACAGGGGCTGGATTCATAAGACTTCGATCGAGATTGCATAGTCTGAACCGTTGGGTGCAGAGATCTCAACTGCATAATCACCCGTGCTGGGAAGAAAACCCTGCCATTGTGAATTGCCCCTGCTAATAGTCCCAAGGGTGTGTTGGGTTGGAGCAACGATCTTGATGTCAACTTGCCCGTGCAGAACTTGAACGGTAAATTGCTGGTCTTTTGAACACCCGAGGAGATAGCGCTGGCGTTGCTGCGCCGTGACGCTGCCGTGTAGGGTGGTTCCGGTGGCTCCGGGCCTGAATCTCACGCGCTCAGTTATCGCAGTAGAACGCTTGGGAGCTTGACCAGAGTTTCGATCTGTAATCGTCAATACGGTCAAACTGATTTCATAGGCTGAAGCATTGGGTGCAGAGATTTCCACAGTGTAATCGCCATTACTAGGGAGCTTGCCTTGCCAGGTTGTTGTCCCGTTTACAGCAGTTCCAACCACCTGTCCTTGCGGACCCACGATCGCGACATTGACTGTTCCCTGCGTTACCTGGAGTGTAAACTGCTGTCCCTGAGCGCAGTTGAGGATGTAGCGTTTGACCTGATTGGGCGAGATGCTGCCCGAAACAATTTCGCCCGTTGTTCCAGGCTTGAAGCGAAGGCGTTCGGTCAAGACAGAAGGACGGGTGAGGTGGGGTTGCGATCGCGCCACTGGCGATGGTGACTCAGCAGGCGAACCGACTGGATTTGGCGATTGTGCTGGAGAGGGAATAGTCTGAGCCGTCTGCTCTGGGGAGAGTCCAGAGGGGGCGGATCGCTGCGCTCCAGGTTCAACTGATTCAACTGAAGACCCTGCTGGGGATTCAACACTCTGGGGCGCAGGAGCTTGCTTGAGCGCCAAGACAAGTGCTAAACCCACAAGGCTGAGACCGGCCAGGATCGAACCGCCAATGATTAAACTGCTTGCGATCGCAGTTTTGGATCCAGACCCCCCATCGCCGATCGGGGGTTGCGATGGTTCCAGTTGAGGCGAAGCCAGGTTTTGGGGAATCGTCGGAGGCGGTGAAGATAAGGAAACTTCTGTGGCTGAGGATGGCCCAATGGAAAACTGTAGAGCGTTGAGCATGGCGCGAGCCGTAGCGAAGCGATCGCGCGCATGAGGATTGACCGCCTGCTCCAGCACCCGGGCAAAATGAGGTTGAACGGAGAGAGTCTCTTGGCCCCATAGAATTTTGCCAGTTTGCAAATCCCTATCCATTTCCTGAGGAATCTTAGCCGTCATCAGGTAGATGGCGGTTAAACCCAGAGCGTACAAATCGCTAGCGTAGATCGGTTGCCCTGAAATTTGCTCGGATGGCATAAAGCCCTGAGTCCCAATTGCGATCGAGCGGGCGTTTCCAGAGGGACTGACCACAGTACTCAAGATCTCTTTCACGGCCCCAAAATCAATCAGAACGGGTTGATTATCTCGCTGGCGCAAAATGATGTTATCGGGCTTGATGTCTCGATGGATAATCTTATGGCTATGGACATAATCCAGAATGGACAGCAGATTCTCTAAAATCTCCTTCGCCTCTGCTTCGCTCAGCGGCCCCGTTCGTTGCACCCGTTGGCTCAGGGTTTCCCCTTCTACCCATTCCTGTACCAGATACAAGCGATCGGCTTCGCAGAAGTGCCCATACAGCGTGGGAATCTGGTCATGGCCATTGCCCAAGGTTTCCAGAATCGCTGCTTCTCGCTGAAATCGCTCCTGTACCACCTGGTAAACCCTGGCATCGTTGGCCATTGGCTTCAATTGCTTGATGACGCAACACCGACCAGAAGGCATCTGAGTATCTTCTGCCAGGAAGGTTTCGCCAAATCCTCCGGTTCCCAGACTTTGAATAATGCGGTAGCGATTTTGTAACAGTTGGATGGTCATAAACTGCTTGCACCCTTTTTGCACCCTTGATTGACGATCGAGTCACAGATCTTGAATTTAGATAGATTAGGCTAGAGTATAGATTAGGCTAGTTGAGCTAAAGTGGAAGCAAGAGCAAGGTTTAATTTGAACGGTTGCTCTTGCCAAGCTGCATTTTTTAAGCATAATGCAGCTTCGATCGCGAGCACTTCGCGCGATCGCACCTTGCGGGGATTCTGAATTGAACCATGCAATCCTACAGCAGTAGTTGCCGCTGCTGCTAGATTTGCTGTATAAATCAGTTCTGTCAGAGATCGCCCAAGGGTATAGAAATTTGTGTTACACCAAACTCTTTGTCTAGTCGGGATCGAATAGGCTTGAGCTTTGCTCGTTAAGTCTTTGAGCAATCGGCTTCTTGGCGATATCCTCTGCTTTCTGCCAACTGAGTTACTGTATAAACCCGAAAAATTCTCTACCACTCTTTAGAACTTAGCCAAAAGCGACCCAGGGAGATACAACCACATTGAGTCAGCAAAGAAATTGGATTTGTGACGGCGAACCCAAAGATGGGAAGTCCTACCCAAACTGTTCCGGTGCCCACGAACCCTATGAGAATTTTGGCCCGGACTGCGTCATCTGCGGTTTGCCCAGGAGCGCAATGGAGGCGAACAAGTCGCGGGGCAGCTCCAAAACGCAGTTTTCTAAAAAGGGACCATTGCCGCTACCGTTGTTGCTGGGACTGGGTCTGCTGGTGTTGTTTGGAGGGGGTTTTGGTCTGTATGCGCTCTATCAGTGGCGACAGGGAGCAAACCCTATACCAACCTCCAGTGCAACCCCTTCCTCCACACCAGCACCCGTTGCCACTGACTTTGTCAGCGAAGCGGCGGCCAATGCGGCCCTGATCAGCCAGGGCGAAAAAATCCTGCTGCCTGCCAGCGGTCCCCAGAAGATCGAACAGAAAAAAGCGGGAGCCGAGGCATTTGCCCAGACAAACTGGGATGAGGCGATCGCCCGTTACCAGCAAGCGGTGGACACCGACCCCAACGATCCTGAAAGCAAAATCTATTTGAACAATGCCAGAGCGCGACAAGCCGGAACCCCCCTGGCGATGGCAGTCGTGGTGCCGATCGCTCGCAGCCCAGATTCCGCCAAGGAAGTGCTGCGAGGGGTGGCACTCTATCAAGATCAGTTCAACCAATCCCCCACCTCCCCCGGTCAGTTATTGGAAGTCGCGATTGTGAATGATGGGGAAGCCAGTAAAGCCCCTGCCCTGGCGGAAGATTTGGTCAATGCACCCGCCATTCTAGGCGTATTGGGGCATGGGGTTGATGAGAACAGCCGTCAGGCGGTGGAGCGTTACGAACAGGGCAATCTGACTGTCCTGGCACCGATTAACACCAGCGTCACCACCAGTGCATCAGGACAGTCCGTTCTGCAAACGATCTCGCTGAGTAAAAAGACGAGCGAGCTGCTGGACAATTATTTACAAAAGGTCAGCGATACTCTAGCCAACTACGCGTTGCAAAACCAGGCTCCAGCAGCAGCAACGATTTTCTATAACTCTGATAGCCCCTATAGCACGCAACTGCAGGAAAAGTTTGCAGCGGCTCTCCAGCAGGCCAATGGCAAACTGATCGATACGGTGGACATCAAGTCCAGTACTGGATTTGATGCAGCGGCTGCGATCGCAGCCGCCAGCGACGCCGGTGCCAACATTGCCTTCCTGGCGCTGAGCAAAAACAAAGTCGATGATGCGGTTGCCCTGGCCCAAGCCAATGCGGCGGAATTGACCCCACCACTCATGTTGATGGGGGGGGATGAACTTTACAATCCTACCCTGCTCGTGGAAGGCGGTCGGGCAATCGAAGGCATTGTCCTGGCGGTGCCCTGGCGCTCCCAACCCAAAGATCCCTTTGCCGAGCAGGCCCGCGACATCTGGAAAGGTCGCATCAGCTGGCGCACAGCGACAGCCTACGACGCCACCCAGGCTCTGGTCAGTGCCTTTACGCAAAAACGCGATCGCGCCGGAGTCGCAGACCTGTTAAATCAGGGCATTGAGATCTCCGGTACCGCCACAGAGTTCGATCTGTTCAAAGAAACCCCTCTAGTCAAAGCCGTTGCCGGTAAAGATGGCCCTGCCGGTTCGAAGTATCAATTTGATCCCCTTCCATAGTTCAGTTCATAGTTCATATCCGTTCATATTGTTTTTGGCCTTTATTTATCGTGTTGTTAAAAGTACTGAGGATTGTCCCGTAGTGTCCAGTTATCGCCGTGCCCTCTGGTTATATCCCTTATTTCAGATCCCGCTGATGTGTCTTGCAGCTTGCCTGATTGCAGCATTATTGTTCTGGTTGTTGGGATTGGGTCGCCCCAATGTGGCTGTTGCCATCGCCATTGACCTCAGCGGCAGTACCTATAACGAAGAGATCTCCAATTTTAATGCGCCTGGGACAGTCATGGCCCAGGAAGTACAAGCCGTGCAAGCCTATATCCAGCAAAACACCCAGCAGCTCAAGCAACCCAACGCGATCCAAATTTTTGGCTTTGCAGGCAAAACCGTGCCCCTAACCAATGCGTTTCAAACGGATGGCCAGCAGGTGAGCGACCAACTCACCGGGGCAATGCGGCAGTTGCAGCGTCGCGTGGTCAGTTCAACCCAACAAGTTGTCCAGATCTTAGGCCAGGGCACGAATCTGGATCGCGCCATTCAGTCAGGTACTAATGCGTTTGCCTCTGTGCAAAAGCGCTGCCGCGAATTGCTTTTGGTTACCGATGGCATGGGTCAGGTCTCGGACAATGCGATCGCAGACGCCATTGACAAACAGGTTAAAATCAATGCCATTGTTTTAGGCACCAACGCGCCAGAAATTCGATCCGCCACCCAATCCACAAACGGTCTGTACATTTCCGGCGACGTGCAAAATCTGCAAGGATTCTTCACCCGCATCTTTTTCCAGCATATCAACAGCAATCTCCCATGGGTCTGGTTCTGGTTGGGTGCGGCATGGATTTCTCTTATGTGGACGCTGATCATGCCCCTCGATCGCTGGATTTTCCAGGGTTGGTTAGGATTTGGTTGGCCCCTGGCGGGCAAACTTTCCCTGGGCAACGCCTTCTTCTGGAGCATTGCCACCTTGCCCATTGTCTGGCGTTTAGCAGGGGGATTACCCATTCTGTCCCGCTGCTAGCGATTAATGACAGAATGGCCTGAAACCAGGTCAGCGGACAATGCCCACCCTACACATTGTCCGAATCCATTGCTCAAGCTCGTCTCAAAACTGGCTCAATTTAAACCGATAAGGGAGGTTGTATGGCTGCGGTTGAAGAAAAAAGTATGGTTCCCACCATCATCATTGGCATCGGTGGCACGGGTGCAGAAGTGCTGTCGCGGGTGCGACGCCTGGTGGAAGAAACCTACGGTAGTTTGACCAAATTCCCCATTCTCAGTTTTTTGCTGGTTGACACCGACAAAGACTACAAAATCACCAACCCAGAATCTGCCGGTACCCCCCTCAAAGACAACGAAAAACATTGGGCCCGGGTCAGCGGTCGCCAGGTCAGCGACATGGTGGAAAACATGGGCAACTACCCCTGGATTGATTCCTGGTTCCCACGAGAGTTGGAACGCAACATCACCTCTCTAGAAGCAGGTGCTGGCCAGATTCGCGCTTGCGGTCGCTTTGCCTTTTTCTGCAACTACCACGACATCCAGAAAAAATTCCTCGACGCCGTCAAGCGCACCAAGGGCCGCGAAAACTTCATGCTCGATCGCTACGGCATCAAAGTCAACACCACCGGCATCAATGTCTTTGTCACTGGCTCCCTCTCCGGTGGCACCGGCAGCGGCATGCTAATCGACATGGGCTACTGCGTGCGCAAATGGTTGCAATCTGAAGGCAGTCCCACGGTGACTGCCATCGTGCCCATGCCCACAGCCTTTGCCAGCATCAGCGTTGGCGATCGCGTCCTGGCCAATGGCTACGCCGCCATGATGGAGTTGAGCTACTTCTCCGACTACCGCACCGAATACGTGTCCCAATTCAGCAGCGGCTTGATCGACGAAGTGCGCAGCCGCCGAGCGCCCTTCGAATTCACCTACCTGGTGGGGACCAAAAACGGCGAGAGCGACTTCAAACTGGATCAGATCCGGGAAATGATCGCCCAGAATATCTTCCTTGACTTGACCTCCGACTTTGCCCCCCACAAACGCTCCATCCGCGACAACATCAAAGGGGCCTGGGCTCAGGCCGATCCAGGCGGTCGCGGTTATCCGAAAAACTTCATGAGTTTTGGCCTCTCCACCATCGAAATTCCCATTGCCCAGATTCGAGCCACCCTCTCGAACCGTCTGGCCAAAGATCTGGTGGGCTGGTGGCTGAACGAAGCGGTGTTACTCCCGGCCCAGATGCTGGAGCTGGTGCGGGGCGATATCCTGAAACGGTTGCGGCTCACAGAAGTGGAACTGATTGCCGATCTGTCTGCTGCTGCTGACCGCTCGTATATGGCCGTCCTATCCGAGTGGGTCAACAGCATTCGTAACGAGGTCGCCAACGATAATTTGCTCCAATGCACCCAACAAGGGGTCAACGTCGTCGGGGCTGAAAAGGGCAAGATTCTAAGCTTTGTGGATGGCTACCTCAAGCCCAAGGTGGATAATTACCGGGCAGACCACTTTCGCGAACTCAGCCCTGATGAACGGTTGCATGGGGACTATCTGCAGCGTATTTATGATAACCGCGATCGCATCATCCAACAGGGCCGCAAAACCCTGGAACAAGAATTCTACCGCATTCTGGAAGATCGCACCCAGGGCCCTAAATTTGCCGATGCCTTCATCGCCACTACCCGCCAAGTGTTCGACGACGCCAGCGAAAAATTCCGGCGCGAGCAAGACAAAGTCTGGGCCCCCAACGAAACCAACCGCCAGCACCAGTACGAAGCCGCCCTGCAAGACATCACCGAATTTAAGGACAAATTTGGCATCTCCAAGCAAGCCAAAATGGAAGAATATTGCGAGTCGGCCCTCAGCGGTCTGGAAGGCAGCCTGATCGCCACCATTCAGCGCAAAGCTCGCGCCGCTGGGCTGGAGGTCGTAGCTCGCCTGAAAGAACACCTGACCCTATTGGAGCGCCGCTTCAACCGCCTCACCCAAAAGCTGATCCAGAACCGCGATTTCTTTAAGGAACAAAGCGATCAGCAAGCAGACAGCGCCGATGCCCTGGAAATTAACGGCATTAAACTCTACGATCGCCAGGAATTGAACGGTCTCTATCAGGATTTAATCGAACAACTGGCCGGAGCCAGCGAGGGCAGCAAAACCCCGTACGAAATTGGCATGGATGCCATTTGCAGCACAATCTCTGAGGACGTGTTGCAACAGGCCAGTCCTTTCTGGAAAGAAACCCGTGCGATGGATGAGGTGATGCGCCTGTTCGATCTCACAGAAATACCCGATGTCCAGGACGAGGATGTGCGCGAAATCATCTTTGAACGCACCAAACAGGTCATCGAACAGGCCCCAGAGGGAAGCCGCATGAAGCAGGAACTGGCCGCTTGCGATCGCATCTTCAAAGTCTTCAACGACGACGTCGAAATCCTCAGCAACATCCGCCTCGCCTACCAGAAATCCAAGCCCCTGATCCTGCTCTCCCGCTCTGTCCTCTCTGGCAAAGACGCTGGCTTTACCCCTGCCATCAACACCAACGTTGCCATGCTAGGCGGACGCAACACCGCCGACCCCGCCGCTCAGAAACTGCTACCCAACATCCAGGAATTCATCGGTAACGACGACGACATCAAACCTCTGGGCGAAACCGAACGCCACCGCATCGTCTTCGTCCAGGAAACGGGAGGCTTCTCCCTGCGGTGCATCGAAGGCATGCGCGAACTGCGCCAATCCTACCAAGACTGGCGCGGCGAATTCATCGTCGCCAAACGGGCCCAACAAGCGGGCGAAAGCCGCGACCTGCCCATCCCCGTCCACCTGCAAAAAGAACCCCCCTTCTGGGACGTCTTCCCCGAAGACCCCGCCATCTTCAAACTCGTCATCCAGGCCCGCGCCCTTGTCATCCTGCGTCAAGAAGAGAACCGCACCACCCAAGAACAATCCATCCGCTACACCCGACAGACCGCCATCGGCGCTGAAAACGTCGACATTTCTGCCAGCTGGGAAGAAGCCCCGCAAGTCCTGAACGTCCTCGCCTGTCGCCCCGACCGGGAAGAAATCCAGCAACAAATCAGCCAGAAACTCACTCGCGCCGAAACCGACCCCCAAAAACACGCCCTGTTCGAACAACTCGCCACCTACCTGGAACAGCGCGCCCTGGAACTGGAACCCGCAGGCGGCAAAGACACCCCCGAATACAAACGGGAAACCCGCATCATCCTGGATACGATCGAAGCCCATAAACTCAAAACGGACCTGGCCGACCCCGACCCCGACCTATTCGCCACCGTCGAGGCTCCCCCCACCTCAGAACCTGAACCTTTCACCCCAGACCCAGAACCGCAACCAGAGTCAAAACCCACTGCATCAACTTCGCCCACCCTTGCCACCGCTCCCCAAGCCAAAGGCCCCCCCAGCAGCAACGACACCCTGGAGCAACTGGAGCGCCTCGCCCAACTTAAAGCCCAAGGCATTCTCTCCGACGAAGAATTCCAGGTTGCCAAAAAACGCATTCTGGGCCTTTGAAAACTATGTTCAAAACTGTCCCACAGTTTTCTCAAACTCATTTTCTTTTTTCTAGACAGACTAGATGTACTACAAACTCGCAAAGATTTCCCTAGGGGTTGTCTTATGGCTTGGACAAATGGGAAAAGTTGAAAAATAGATACAAGATCCTAAAGACATTAGGACATAGATTCTATGGGATCGCTTATCTTGTTGAAGATGAAACTATTCCGAAAAAGCTGTTCGCGATCAAGACATTGAGCGATCGACTTCTAGTAGATAAAGATCGAAATAGATTTCGTGAAAGATTGATAGAAGAAGTTGCAAGATTACATCAATGCAATAATCCTCATATTGTGAGAATTGAGGAAGTCTTTATAGAGGAGTGTTGAGTATCGCGATCGCATCTCAACTCATAATTGCTACCATCAGAGGAGCGAGCATTCCATCACAGAATTCATCAATGTCAATCCCACTTGTAAAAAGCTCCTGGGTAATTTCCTCGCTAGCG